>Ga0315284_10003938_pt1 | contig 21084 bp, 15 predicted proteins | sample YL17G09_16_MG_FD_203696 | JGI IMG/M metagenome (GOLD analysis project Ga0315284, IMG submission 203696) | Sediment microbial communities from Yellowstone Lake, YNP, Wyoming, USA - YL17G09_16 | ecosystem: Environmental > Aquatic > Freshwater > Lake > Sediment | place: USA: Wyoming | collected...
GCGCCGCGACCGCCTGGCGCGCATCTGGATCGAGCCGCCCTCGCGCCAGCTCCACGATCTCGTCTTCCGGACAATAACGTTCCATAGTCACACCACATAAAGGCCGCGAAAAAACCGTTCCCGTGCCGTTGGCGGTCTAAAGACCGCCGCTACACCCCTCGACGGGCGTATCGCTGTCGGCTGCCTGCGGCGTTGCCACCAGCGCCGCCAGGCTCCGGGATTGGCAAAACCCGGCGCGCGGCCTCGCCGCCAGCTTCCCGGCCAGCATCCGGTGCCCGCGGTGAAGCCGGGAGCGCACGGTTCCAATGGGACAGTCCAACGCCCTGGCCGCCTCCGCGTAGTCGATTTCATGCAAGTCGCACAGCACGACCACTTCTCGATAGCGGGCCGGCAGCGCCAGGACCGCGGCCCGCACCCGCTCGACCTGTTCCCGGCCGAGCAGGCTTCCGAGCAAATCGTCGCCGGCCGCCAGGCCTGCCGCCACCGCTCCTTGCTCGTTGTCGCCCGGTTCCAGCGGCGCCGATGCCTTTTCGCTGTCCAGGCGGCGCAGAACCTGATTGCGGGCGATGCCGTAAAGATAAGCGGCCACCGAACCGCGAGCCGGGTCGTAGCGCCGGGCTTCCTGGATCAGCGTCAGGAATGTCTCCTGGGTCACCTCTTCGGCCATGGCCCGCGAACCGCCCATCTGCAAGGCGAAACGGAAAATGGCGCCCTGCCGGCGGCGGTACAGCGCCGTGAAGGCCGCCTCATCGCCCTCCAGCATCAACCGCAACAGCTCCTGGTCGCTCTGTTCCGGCGGTTCCATCGGGTTTCGCTGATCGCCTGTCATAGGTAATTCGCCCGGCGGGGCCGGGAAGTTCCATTATCCCCGGCGGAAAAGCGCGCTGTCGCCACGGAGACACGGAGGACGCGGAGATCTATCTCTGTGTTTTCTGTGCCTCGGCGGTGGAATGACCTGATCTTGCAGGCGCCCCCAGGAGTCAGGTCCGCTTGTCTTGGTTCTGCGCCTCACTTCGCGCCACGTCGATCAGGACGCGGAGTGCGCGGTTGACCGATTCCGAATCCCGAAACACGGCGGCAACGTCCGGCTCAAGTAAGACCACGTTGGTTCCCTTCTGGTATCGCTCGTAGTACTTACCTCGCACACCGCCACGGATGTCGTACTCCGGACGCATATCCCGATCTGCGGACTCTTTATTCTCCTGATTCATATGTCCTTCGTTCCCGCGGCGTCGCAGCTATACGCTTTCCTGAAAGGCGATAGCCTCGTCCGCTGCTTGGCGGTATCCGCGCTTATCCGTGTTCATCCGTGTTCATCCGTGTTCATCCGTGGTGAATCATCCGGGCCTACTCGTAGCGCAGCGCTTCCACCGGCTTGAGGCGCGAGGCGCGGTTGGCCGGGATCACTCCGAAAACCACCCCCACCAGCACGGAGACGGCAAAGGCCACGGCGATGGCCGCTCCGGAAACAGGGATGCGGATATCGTCCAGGAACAAGCGCACCGACAGCGGAACGGCCAGCCCCAGCAAAATGCCCAAGACGCCGCCTGCCACGCTCAGGAAGACCGCCTCGGCCAGAAACTGAACCAGGATTTCGCGGCGGCGCGCGCCGATGGCCAGCTTGATGCCGATCTCCCGGGTACGTTCCGTCACCGTCACCAGCATGATGTTCATGATGCCGATGCCGCTGACCACCAGGGTGATGGCCGAGACCACCAGCAGCGTCACCGTCAGCGCCAGGGCCACGCGCCGGGCCGCGTCCAGGATGGCCGTCAGGTTATCGACCAGGTAGATGGAGCCGGGCCGGTGCCGCGACTCGATCACCTGCTTGACGCGGGCCGAGGTCGGCACCACCTCCTCGGGGCGGGCCACGGTGGCGTAAATCTGGTCCACGTAATCGGCCTCGATGAAGTAGCGCATCACCGTCATGGGGATCAGCGCCGTCTCCCTGCTGATCTCCCCCTGCCCGAAGGTTTCCACTCCTTCCTTGAAGGTGCCGATCACCGTGAACTGCAGGCCGTGGACCCTGACCTGGCGCCCGATGGCGGTTCGCGGGTCGCCGAACAGCGCCTGGGCCAGCGGGATGGTGAGCAGGCAAACCTTGTTGCGCGCCTCCAGGTCGTCGGCGTCGAGAAAGCGGCCGCTCAGCACCGTCAGGTTGCGCACCATGCGGAAGTCGGGGTTGGTTCCCAGCACCGTGATGTCGCGTTCCTGGCCGCCCAGCAGCATGCGATCGTGGTTGATGATGATGGCGGCGACGGCCAGGGCGTTCGTGATCTGGCTCCGCACCGCTTTCACGTCGTCCGCGGTCAGCTTGTCGCCCAGGCTGTTGCCCTTGCTCTCGTCGGCGGCGTAGTGGGCGAAGATCAGGTTGGAGCCGACACCCTGGATCTGTGCCAGAATGTAGTCGCGCCCGGTCATGGTGATGGTCGCCACCAGGATGATCGAGGCGGTGCCGATGATCATGCCCACGCCGGTCAGCACGGCCCGCACGCGGTTGGCGCGCAGCGAATCGACGGAAAATCGGACGGCTTCGACGATGAACAACACGACTGTGCCTCGCTGGGGGCCAGAATAGCACGCCGCTTTCCGGCGAAACAATCGGTCCCGGGACCGGGTCTCCCAAACACGTGTTGGACGGACAGCAGAACGGAGCGGTTGCTCATAGCGCCGGGCGGCGGTGGTACGGCCCCGGCGCTGTGTCGCGGATGCCGGCGGCACCACCGCTGTCATTGCCTTTCACCTGGCGGGCCGCAGTGGTCCTGCTGGTCCTCGTCACTCTTCTCATCTACCTCGGCTCGGCGTGGACGCCGGCCCTGTTGGATGATGCCGACGCCGGCCACGCCGAGGTCCCCAAGGAAATCCTGGAGCGAGGCGACTGGGTCACCTTCTACATGAACGGCGTGCGTTACCTGGAGAAGCCGCCGCTGCTGTTCTGGTCGGCGGCCATCGCTTACAGGGTGCTGGGCGTCAACCAGGTGGCCGCGCGCCTGCCGCTGATCGCGGCGGTGCTGGGCGCCGTGCTGCTGGCCGCCGCCTTCGGCCGGCGCGCCGGCGGCGCGCGGGCCGGGCTGTACGCGGGCCTGGCGCTGGCCTCCTGTTTCGGCACCTACCTGTTCACGCGCATCTTCATCGCCGACATCCTGCTGACTTTCTGCGTCACTCTCGCCCTGTACTGTTTCTGGCGCGCCCGCCAGGCGCCGATCTGGGCCTTGGGCTTTTGGGTGGGCATGGCCGGGGCGGTGCTGGCCAAGGGTCTGGTGGGGATGGTTTTCCCGCTGGCCACAGCCGGCTTGTACATCGCGGCTACCGGCGAGTGGATCCTGGTGCGGCGGATGCGGCCCGTGGCCGGGCCGCTGCTGTTCCTGCTGTTGGCCGCCCCGTGGCACATCCTGGGCTCGCTGCGCACTCCCCATTTCGCTTGGTTCTACTTCGTCAACGAGCACTTCTTGCGCTACCTGGGAATGCGCTATCCGAAGGACTACGACAAGGTGCCGTTGCTGCTGTTCTGGGGGACGAACCTGGTTTGGCTCTTCCCGTGGAGCGCCTGGCTGCCGCTGGCGGCGCAACCGGCGGCAACGAAAAACCCGGCGCGCCTGTTGTGGTGGATCTGGGCCGGCGTGGTGCTGGTGTTCTTCTCTTTCTCCACGCGGCAGGAGTACTACACCATGCCGGCCTATCCCGCGCTGGCATTGCTGCTGGGCGAATCACTGGCGCGGGCCGAGGAAGCGGACCCGGCCGGCCAACGGTGGCGCTGGCTGGCGCGGCTGCAAGCCATCCCGGCGGCGGCCGGCCTGCTGGCCGCCGCCGCCCTGGGCGCCCTGTTGTGGCTGTCGCGCGGCGTGCGGACCACGGGCGACATCGCCGGCCTGCTGGGCAGCCACCCCGAGTATTACAGGCTCTCGCTCGGCCACCTGTTCGACCTGAAGGTGGAAACGTTCGCGGCGCTGCGCTGGCCGGCGGCCTGCGCCGCCGTGGTGTTGGGTATGGGCTATCCGCTGGCCTGGCGGTTGCGCGCGCGGCGGCGACACCTCGCCGCTTCATTGGCCACTGCGGCCACGGCCGCCGCGTTTCTGCTCTCGGCCCACGCCGCGCTGGTCGTGTTTGAGCCTTATCTCTCCTCGCGCGCGCTGGCCCAGGCCATCGAGAAAGCCTGGCGGCCGGGCGATCGGGTGGTGCTCGATGGCGAGTACTACTCGGGGTCCAGCGTCGGCTTCTACCTCAAACCGAAACTCTTTTTGCTGAACGGCCGCATGACCGGCCTGGAGTTTGGCTCGCGCTATCCGGATTGCCCCCCGGTGTTCATCGGCGACGCCGACATCGAGTGCTGGTGGAGAGAACCGCGGCGGGTCTTTCTGGTGACCGACGGGGTCAGGCGTGCGCGGCTGGAGCGGCTGCTTCCGGCGGAACGCACCCACGTGCTGGCGGCCAGCGGCGGCAAATTCGTCTTAACGAATCTACTGTGAAAAATGAGCCGGGGCTCAACGAATCATTCAGTCGCGGCGTTTCTCGGCGGCGCTACCCGCGGAGGGGTTCGAAGCGCCCCCCGCGCCACACCCGGTAGCGGGTGTCACGCCATTGCACGTAACGCCCGGTGAAACCGCCGCACCACACCGCGAAGCTCAACAGGTCCTGCACGGGAATCAGCCACCAATTGCGCAGCACGTGCCGGTCCCGCAGCACGCCCCAGCCCACGGCCAACCCGGCCAGGCAGCGCAGCGCAATGGTCGAAACCAGCGCCGCGGCCATGACCGCCGAGTGCGGCTGCATGGCGGCCAGCAACAAGGCCGCCGGCACCGGATAGGTGAAGACCTGCCCAATGTAGCCCCAGGGACGGGAGAAGCGCGTGCTGCGGGCCCAGCGCAACCGATGCAGGAAGCAGGACCGGAAGTCCTCGCCCAGCACCTGATGGCTGATCACATGGGGGGACAGCACCACCTTGTAACCCGCCTGGGCGGCCCACTTGCCCAGCACAAAGTCGTCGGCCAGGTAGTCGGCCATGGCGGCAAACCCGCCGATCGCCTCCAGGCACTGGCGGCGCACGGCCATGGTTGGCCCCAGGGCGAACTTCATCCCCTCCAGTTTCCAGGCCAGCAGCACGCCGGCCATGAATTCGGTGCTCATGGCCAGGGCTTCCAGCCGGGACCAGATGCCGCGTCCCGGCACGCCGCGATACACGCAGGTGCTGACCCCCACGCCGGGGTCGGCAAACGCCGTCACCAGGCTGGGCAGGTAATCGGGTGTGACACGGACATCGCTGTCGCTGATCACCAGGATATCGGCGGCGGCCTGCGCGGCCATCTTGCCCAGGCTGTAGACCTTGTGATTGGCGTAGGACGGCGCCGATGCGTCCACCACCTTGACCGCAATGTGGGGATACCTTGTTCTCAGCCGGGCCACTACTTCCAGGGCCGGGTCGGCCGGATCGCTGGCGGCGAACAGAATCTCGAAGTTGCTGTAATCCTGCCGGAAGAAGGACTCCAGGTTGCTTTCCAGCCCGCTTTCCAGGCCCGACAGCGGCTTCAACAGCGACACGCGCGGCTCAGATGAACCACGTCTCCTGGCTGCGTTGTGGCGAAACGCCCAGGCTGCCCATGACCCGAGCAGACAAGTGACCACTCCGCCCGCCCACAGCGCCAAGAGAGGAAACAGAAGAAGCAAGACGGCATGATGATAAGGATGCATTTATCTTCTGGCCTTAGCCCTGTATTGGCTTACACCTAGCCACTGCAATCGGAGCAAGCCCATTGCCACGCAACCTGCTGAAAACATTAGGGGAATGGCGAGTCATGGTGTACGCATAGCGTACGAATGGACGCCGCGAGCGTACCGCGAACAGTAGAGGCACTTGCACAATTCCATTCACGCCACGGTCTGGTTGGCTGAATCCTGCAAGCACCTCAGTAGGCTCCTCGACGGGAAATGTAGGGGCGCACACATGGGCGCGCCCCTACATGCCGGCCTACTTCTTACCGCGCTGGGCCAGCGAGCGGTAGTATTGCTCGACCTGGCGGCGATAGGCGTCGGGGATGTCTTCATGAGGGGGGAGGCGCAGGTCGGCCGGGCCGGGATTGAGGCGGTGCGCCAGCTCCAGCTCCACCTGGCGCAGGCCATCGAGAATCGAGGCGCGCAGGCGCTCCAGCTCCGCCGGGTCGCCGGGGAAGCGGCTGGCATCGAGCTTACTTAGGGCTTCCACCAGTTCGCGGGCGCGGCGGGCGAAGTCGGGGTCGCCGCGCAGATCGCGCTCCAGGTCGCGGGCCAGCGGAAGGCCCTGGCGGTATTCCCGCTCCAGCTCGCGCAGCGCTTCCGGAGTCAGCGGGCCCGGCTCACGGGCCGCGGCCCGCGAATCCCACGGCCGGGTGATACCTGGGTTCCAGGCGCCTTCGGGCATGCCGCCGGAGGATTCCCGCCGTCCGCCAAGGTAGTTGGCGCGCCCGCCGCGCTGGCCGGCATCGCCCGCTTGCGGGTCCTGGGCCCCGGCGCCGCCTTGCTGGCCTGGTTGGCGGCCTTGGGCAGCCTGCCCCTGTTGCGCTCTGGCGTCTGCCTGGGCGCCCGGTTGCCCCTGCTGCTGTCCGGAGCGGGCTTGCTGGCCCTGCTGCCGCAGCCGCTCTTCAGCTTCCTCCAAGCGGCGGCGCAGTTCCTCGGCGCGCGCCAGCGCGCGCTCCAGGCGGCGGTCGCCGCCCGCCGGTGAGCCGGCCTGGGCGCTAAAGCCGCGGCGGATGTCGCCGAGCTGCCGGTCCAGGCGCTCCAGCCCTTGCCGGACGCTTTCCTCCCGCTGTTGCGCGAGCTGATTCAGCCCGCGCCGCAGCATGTCGGCGCCCTGGCGGATCTGCTCCTGCAGTTGCTCCTGGCGGATGCCGTCGCCGGCGCCGCGCAGCCGGCGGGATGTATCCGGGTTGGCCGCGCCCAGGTTTCTGGCCGTCTGGTGGATGTCGCGTTCCAGGTTGTTCAACCCATCCAGAACGCGGCTCTTTTCCTCCAGGGCGCGCTCGACGGCCTCGAGACGCTTCTGCACGTCGCCGGAGGGGGAAGGCACGCGGCGCACGGCGTCGGCGGCCTGCTGCTGGTCGCGGGCCAGGCGGCGGGCGGCCTCGGCCAGGCGGTCCAGGGCCTGGCGGCCTTCCTCGCCGCGGCGCTGGGCCAGCATGTCCCGGGCTTCTTCGAGGCGCTTGAGGGCGCGGTCGCCGGCCGCGGCCTCGCCGCTGCGTCCCTGCGCTCCGCTTTGCGAGCCGCGGGACTGCGCCTGCATGTCGCGCGCCGCCTGCTCCAGCCGCTGGCGGATGGTGTCCAGCTCGCGGGAGCCGGTCTGGCGCGCCAGGCGCTCCAGTTCCCGCGCCAGCTCCTCGGTCTGCCGCCGCAGCGTTTCCTGCTCCCAGCGTGACTGCGGCGGCATCTCCTGGTTGCGGCGGCGCTGCTCGGCAAGCTGCTGCTGGCGGCGGGCCAGCTCCTGCAACCGCCGCAGCGCGGCGTCCAGCTTCTCATCGCGCTGCCCGCTCTGCCTCTGCTGCTGCGGCGTCTCGTACTGGTTCTTCTGCGTGTCCAGCTCCAGGTCGAACAGGTCGGCCAGGTCGCGCACCGAACCGCTGCGCCCGCGGGAGCCGCCGCTGCGGCTGTTGCCGAAGGCTACCTGGATCTGGCGGTACGACGCTTCGGCGCGCGAAAGATACTGGAGCGCTTTTTGCTCGGGCGCCAGCGCCTCGCGGAGCTTGCGGGCGGCAAGCTGCTGCGCCGCCGGCCCCATGGCTTCGGCCGCCTTCCGCAGGTTTTGGGCCAGCGCCGTGAACTCTTCGTTGAGGGCGGCCAGCGCGCGCCGCTCCATGCGCGTGGCCAGCATCTCGGTCTGCTGCTGCAGCCGCTTCTGGATGTCGGCCAGCGTGGCGATATCGCCGCCGGCGTGCCCGATTCCGGCGCGGGCCTGCTCGCGCAGCAGGTTCCAGGTAGCCGCAATGATCTCCTTTTGCCGCTGGACCAGGTTCGATTCGTCGCCTTCGCCGCCCTCGCCCTGTTCGCCGCCCATGCCGCCGGCCGACTGCGCCTGGCGGTATTCGCGCTCGAACGGCCGCACTTCCATGAAGAAGATGTCGGTCTGCGCCGTTTGCCGCGCGTCACGGGCCACGGCGTAATAGGCGACCACGTCGCCCGGCGCCAGCTTGAACTCCTCCAGGTACAGCGTGGAGCGCGCCTCGAGTTCCTTCGCGCCGCCGCGCTCCAGCAGGTTCACCTGCCGCTCGGGGCCGCCATTGACGGCATAGTGAAGCTGCAGGCCGGCCAGGCCGAAATCGTCGCGGGCCTCGACCTCGGTGGTGACCTCCTCGATGCCGGTCGGGCGCATGTCGCGGCCGGGGCGCCGGATAGCCACCACCGGCGGCTGGTCGGGGAGCGCGTCGATCACGTAATCGTCGCTGGCCCGCGCCGGCGCTTCACCGCGCCGGCCCAGCCGCACGTGGTACAGCCCGCTCTCTTCCACTACCAGGGTTCCGGTGAGGCGGCGGTCGCCCGAGGCCCGCAGCGGAATGCCGCGCCCGGAATCCAGCAGCAAGTCGCCGGCGCCGGCGGGAATGTCGGTGTGGACGGTGAACTCGACCTGCGTGCCCTTGACGGCGCGCACGTCGCCGCTGTCGGGCTCGAGGCGCTCGGGAAGGCCGGTGTAGGCGGGGAAGCGATACTTCAGGTCGATGCGCTGCACCCGGGCCACATCCGCGACCGAGAGGCGATACTCCGGCGAGCGCACGCCGGCCGCCTCCACGTAGTAGCGGATGTTCTCGCGCACGTCGTGAAAGGCGTACTGGAAGGCGTTGCCGCGCGGCTCGACGCTCATGGCCAGCGCTTCCCAGCGGGTGCCGCTCTGGAAAAAGGCGAAGAGGCGGGCGCCGGGGGCCTGGAAGCCGAGGGTGCGCGCGGTGATCGCCTGGTCGGCGTGGCGGGCCAGCGCCGCGTTGCCCGGCGTGACGGCGATCTGGTAGAGCGGGCCGGCGGCCCTGCTCAGCCAGCCCGTCCAGAGGTGGCCAATGCCGTAACGATACATGCTCGGCCCCACCAGCGCGAGGACTGCGAAAACGGCGATGCAGGCCGCGGCCAGCGCGCCCGACCGCGCCACGCGCCGGCGGTCCAGGTAGCCGGAAGCGGGCGCCGCCGACACCGTGCCGTGGGCGTCCTCCACAAGCAAGGCCAGGATATCGGGGTCCGCGCGGCGGCCCGATTCCAGCAATTCCACCGCGGTGGCCAGGCGATCGCGATACTCCGGGTGGCGCTCCTCGATATAGCGCGCGATGCGCCGGCCACTCCAGCGGCGAACCAGCGGAAGAACCAGGAGCAGGCCGGCGGCGGCCAGCGTCCCGCCGAACAGCGCCAGGCGCGTCCACCGCACCGCCTCCTCCGTGAAGCGCTGCCAGTGCGCTGCCGGAACCGCGATCAGCGTCAGCGCCAGCGCGCACAGCAGCGTGAGGGCCATGCCGCGCGCCGCCGCCTGCACCCGCAGGCACCGCCGGACAGTGCGGATGTAGTTAACGAGCAACTCCGCCGGGTTCATCAGGTTTCCGCTCCTCCGGTCTTCCCCGGGTACAGTAACGAAAACGTCCTACGGCCAAATCGGGCAGAGATCCTGCCACGATCCTATGGCATAATAATCGACAGGATTTCGTATGCACAATTTCCATATTCCCCTGCCCGAAGGAATCTACGGTGAGCTGCGCGCGGAGGCGGAGCGTTCCCGCCGGCCCGCCACTGCCGTTGCCCGACAGGCCATCGAGACTTGGCTGCGACAGCGGCGCAGGGCCGTTCGCGACCAAGCGATCGCCGTGTACGCCGCGAAATTCGCGGGAACCCCCACCGACTTCGATCCGGCGCTAGAAGCCGCCTCGATCGAACACCTGGTTCAGAGCGAGCAGGAGGAGCGGTGAAGCGCGGGGACGTGTTCTGGGCGGACATTTTTCCACGTTCCGGATCTGAGCAAAGCGGTGGACGACCGGTCATCATAGTCTCCCACGACAGCTTCAATCGCACGTCCAATTGGCGGTCCATTATCGTCGTCCCCGTGTCAAGTTCAGAGGCACAGGCCGAGAGAGGTCCAACTGCCGTTCTGCTCCCGCCTGGTGCCGGGGCGCTTCCGCGAAGCAGCGTTGCATTGTGCCACCAAGTCACCACACTGGACCGCGCCAAGCTCTCCGAGAAAATCGGTTCGCTCGATGCCGAGCTTCTACGCAACATTGAGGACGGCTTAAAGGCTGCGCTCGACCTCGACTGAGTACGCCGTTTCATAAGTCCGCGGAGAAACAATGCGACCTGCCACCACAAAGTTCACAAAGTAACGGCTTCGTGCTGTTTTGTGTCTTCGTGCCTTGGTGGTTCAAACGCCCGTTCCCGCCGTAAACGATTATTTCCCAGAATGCTCTCGGCCACGACGACAATCGCGGCCAACAGGAGCAGCATCCACCAGAAATTCTGGCGCTGCTCGAGTTCGCGCGGGGCAGCGGCTGCGGCGCCGGCCGCGCCTTCCCCGGCAGTGCGCGCCAGCAGCGCCCGGTCCTCCTCGCTGAGCGGCGTCAGGTCGGACTCGCGCGGGTTGGGGTTGGCGGCAATGTAATCGGCCTGGCGGCTGTAACGAACTTCATAAAATCCAAGCTCCGTAAGCCGCGCGTACGGCGCGCTGGCGCCGCCCGTTTCATCCGCCTGCTGCCGGCGGCCGGCCGGATCCAGGACCGAGTAGCTCTCCGGCGTCGCGCGCGCGCCCCAGATGCCGGCCAGGGCCACGGAGGCGGGCACGGTGTGGGCCGCCGGCTCATCCCCCGCCGCCGCCAGGAAACGCAGCGCCTGCCAGACGAACGGCACGAAGCCGGCGTGCAGCGGCAAGTCGCTCCAGACATTGTCGGCGGACGATGCCAGCAGCAGCACGCGGCCGCGGCCGGCGGCGCGCGCCAGCAACGCCGGCTCGCCGGTGCTGAAGCGGGCCAGCACGGCCTCGTCGCCGGCGCCGCTCAGGCGGAAGTAGCCGAAAAAACGCGCCGAGAGCAGCCCGCCCGCCGCCGTCTCCGCAAACGGCTGGAAGATGACGTGGTCGCGGCGAAACTCGCCCAGGGTAATGAACTGCTCCGCGTCGCGCCGCACGTATGCTCGTTCGGCGCCGGAGGCGGGCAGCAGCGTGCCCAGCGCGCGCGCCAGCGCCGGCCAATCGGTGCGGTCGCCCAGCACCAGGAACAGGCCGCCGCCAGCTTCGACATACTCTTTCAGACGCGCGCCGAGCCGCCCGGGAAGCGCGCCGGCGTTCGAGAGCACAATGGCGGCGTAGCTTTCGAGCGGCTCCGAGGCGGCCGCGGCCAGCGGCCGCGGCTCCAGCGTGAACATGGGGTCCTCGGCGGCGCTCAGCGCTCCGCGCAGGTATGCGGCCTCCCGGCCGGAATCCGAGCCCGTCAGATAAAGCACGCGGCCGGCCTCGCGGCGCACCAGCGCAAAGTAGCGGACATCATCCTGCGGCAGCCCGTCGCCCGGCTGGAGGCGGATTTCGCCCCGGCTGGCCCCCGGCGGCAGCTCGAACCCTTCGAAAACCGCGGTGGCCGCGCCGCCCGCGGGAACCTCGACCGCCCGCCGCGCGACCTCGCGCCCGTTGATCTTGAGCGCCAGCTCCTTCTTGGCCGCGGCGCTCTGGAAGCCGTTGACGCGCACCTGCAGGCGCCGCGGATAGCGGCCCTGGAAGGTGTCGCGCGATACGGCCAGCTCGCTGACCGACCAGTTCGGGCGCGCCGCCTGATCCACCGGCATCAGCTCCAGCGACGTTCCGGGCGGCAGGCTGAGCGGGGCCGAGCCGGGCAGCCAGCCGGCTTTCTGAAAATCCGAGATGAGAAAAGCGGAGACCGGCGTCTTCGCCGCCTCCGCCAGCTTCTCCAGCGCGCGCAGCGCCACCGCATAGTTGGTTGGCAGCGCGCCGGGGCGCAGCTCGCTGTCGATGAGGCCGCGCAGCACGCCGCGATCCGACGTGGGCGCGTTCAGCACGCGGGCTTCGGAGTCGAAGGCCACAAGCTGGGCCTGGTCGAGCGCGCCCATGCGGCCCAGTGCCTGCCGGGCGGCGTCGGCGGCGCGCCGCGCGCGGTCGCCGTACTGCATGCTGAGCGAACAGTCCGCCAAAAGGACGAACAGCCGTGCCTGGGGGCCCAGGCCGGCCGGCGCCGCCGGGCCGCTGAGATATGGCCGGGCAAACGCCAGGGCGATCAGCAGCACCAGCAGGCAGCGGGCGGCCAGCAGCAGCAGGTGCTTCAGCCGCCGCCGCGACACCGTCGGCTGCGGAATGCGCCGGAAGAACATCAGCGAGGCGAACGGCATCGGCCGCGCCCGCTCATGACGGATCAGGTGCACCCAGATCGGCACCCCGACCGCCAGCGCCCCCAGCAGGTACCATGGCGAGAGAAACTGCATCTTCTTAACCCGAACAACTCACCACGGATCCCGCAGGGCGGGACGGATGAACACGGATGGAGAATAGGACGCCCGCCGCAGCCGCGTTACCTCATATCTGTCTCACGGTGAGGCCGGGAATTGCCTGGAAGTGGCGAACGTTCTCGGTTGCCACGCCGAAGCCCAGTTGCAAGGCGGTCGCTCCAATCAATAGATCTTCGAACGGAATATAGTTCCCTCTTCCAGCTTCCTGACCAGAGACAACGCCAGCCCGGTGGGCAACCTCGGCGGTGACAGGGTACACGACAACAGCCGCCAACAGTTCCCCAACGAAAGCTTCTCGACGTTGTCGCTGCGCTTCGGTCTTTGCCCGTTGGACGCCGTGGGTCAGCTCCACGATGGTGACGACCGATAGGCCGATCTCCGTCTCGCCGCAGGCCTGCCGCACCTGCGCAAGAATCTCCGGGACGCTGGAACCGCGCCGCTCCGCCGTCACGAGGATGCTGGTGTCGAGGATTAGTCCCACGACCGCGGCCTCCAGGACCGCCGATTGCGGATGACCTCTTCAATGTCGGCCGCAAAGTCCGGGTCCAGAGTGACCGCATACCCTCGCTCGTTCTCGCGCTGTCGGGCCAGCGCAATGCTGTCGGAGATAGTGCGTTGCGGAGGCCGCAGCGGACTGATTACCGCGATCGGCTGGTTGTTCTTTTCGACGATGACCTCCACGCCCTGCTGCACCTTCTCCAGCACGGCCGCGAGATCGCGAACCACTTCGGCTTCCGTCAAGTGCAGGGCGCTCATGCCTTACATCTTACACCAGTCCCCCGCTGGAGAATCGGCGCGAGCCTCAGCTCTTGCGCTGGCGAAGGCTGAGGAAATTGAACAGCGCTTCATCCAGCGGCTGCGCCGTGTTCATCATCAGATAATCCAGGCGCGAATCGCGGCAGGCCAGCCGCAGTTGCTCCATGTGCTGCCCGATCAGCTTGCGATATTCGCGCTGCACGTAGGCCGGAGCCACATCCATCCGGTCGCGCGTCTCGAGGTCTTCGAGCACGGCCGCATCGCGCAGGTCGGGGCTGACCTCATTGGGGTCGAGCACGTGAAACACCATCAGGTCGTTGCGGCCGAACTGCACGCGGCGGAAGGCGCCCGACAGGCGCTCCGGCTCCTCGTACAGGTCGGAGATAATGGCCACCAGCGACCGGTGGCGCACGAACTGGGCCAGCTTGTCCAGGCTGGAGCAAAGGTCCGTGCCACGGCCGGGCCGCGCCGCCTCCAGCGCGCGGAGCACCTGCGACATCTGCCCGGGGCGCAGCCGCGGCGGGATGAATTCCCGGATTTCGGTGTCGAACAGGATCAGCCCGGCCGCGTCGCGCTGGCGGATGGCGAAGTAGGCCAGCGAAGCGGCCAGCAGCGAGCCGTATTCCAGCTTGGTCAGCGCCCCGGAGCGGTAGCCCATGGAGCGGCTCACGTCCAGCGCGAGGTAGACGCGCGTGTTGGTCTCGCCCGGGTACTTCTTGATGTAATAGCGGTCGGTGCGCGCGAACACGTTCCAGTCCACCGAGCGCGGGTCGTCGCCCGGCGTGTAGGGGCGGTACTCGGCGAATTCCGGGCTCAGCCCGTACTGGGGCGAGCGGTGCAGCCCGGCGATGAAGCCCTCCACCACGGTGCGCGCCGCAAGCTGCAGGTTGGCGATGCGGGCCAGCACGCCCGGATCGAGGAACCGTTCTGCCCGCGCTGTGGCCGCGAATATCATCACAGCTCCGATCTCGGCGGCGGAACGGATTCCAGCAGCCGCGCGATCAGCATGTCGGCGGTGACGCGGTCCGACTCGGCGTGGAAGTTGGTCAGCACGCGGTGGCGCATCACCGGACGGGCCAGCGCGCGGATGTCCTCGCAGGAGACGTTGTAGCGGCCCTCCAGCAGCGCCCGCGCCTTGCCGGCCAGCGCCAGGAACTGCGCGGCGCGCACGCTGGCCCCGTAGCTGGTGTACTTGTTCACGAATTCCAGGCCGGCGTCGTTGCGCGAAGGCCGCGAGGCGCGCACCAGGTTCACCGCGTAGCGCCCCACGCTCTCGGCCAGCGGGATGCGGCGCACCAGGTTCTGAAAACTCAGCAGGTCCTGCGCCGTGGTCACCGCCTCGGCTTCCGCCTGCACCTCGCCCGTGGTGCGCAGGACCACCTGCAATTCCTCCTCCTCACCGAGGTAATCGATGACGATGTTGAACAGGAAGCGGTCGAGCTGGGCCTCCGGCAGCGGGTAGGTGCCCTCCAGCTCGATGGGGTTCTGGGTGGCCAACACGAAGAACGGTTTCTCCAGCGGATAGGTCTTGCCGCGCACCGTGACGTTGCCTTCCTGCATGGCTTCCAGCAGCGCCGCCTGGGTCTTGGGCGGGGTGCGGTTGATCTCGTCGGCCAGCACCACTTGCGCGAAAATGGGGCCGGGCGAGAAGGTCCAGGTGCGGTGCCCGGTGGTCATGTCGTCCTCGATGACGTCGGTGCCGGTGATGTCGGCGGGCATCAGGTCGGGCGTGAACTGGATGCGCCGGAACGACAGCCCCAGGGCCCGCGCCACGTTGCGCACCAGCATGGTCTTGGCCATGCCGGGCATGCCGGTAATCAGGGAGTGGCCGCCAACCAGCAGCGACAGCATCACCAGGCTCACCGCTTCGTCCTGGCCCACGATGGCGCGGCGCACCTGGGCCAGAATGGCGTCGCGGTGCCGCCGCAAGCGCTCCAGCAGCTCGCGCGTTTCGGTTTTGATTTCCGGCTGTGCCGGACCTTCTTCAAACATCGTCCTAATCCCCCCCTGGAGTATTTTCACCGCAACAACAGCCGCGCCACTATTGACTTAACTCCAGCAGCAACTTCTGCGCGGGGCTGAAGCCCGGCGCGATTTCCAACGCCGCCAGCACTTCCCTGCGCGCTTCCGGGCGGCGCCCGGCGGCGGCATAGGCGCGCGCCAGGTTGAAATGCGCCTGGGCCTGATCCACCGGCTTGAGCGCCAGCACCACGCTGAACTCGCGGACGGCCTCGGCGCCCGGCCGCGACTCCAGATAGAACTCGCCCAGCCGCTGATGCAGCTCGGCGTCGAGCGGCGCCACATACAGGAACGCTTCCCAGACTTCCGCGGCCTGGCGCGGCCGGCCCAGTTCCATCAGCAAATCGGCCAAACGGCGGGCCATCTGCGGGTCGTGCCCGCCGGCGCGCAGCCAGCGCTGGAGCTCGGCGGCGGCTTTGTCGCGCTCGCCGCGGGCCAGATGGATCTCGGCGGCCAGCTCATACGGGCCGCCCGCCTCCACGGCCTCGGGGAAAAGCTCGCGGGCCGCTTCGGCGTGCCCCAGCGCTTCCGCCGGCCGGTTATCGTCCTGGAACGCCCGCGCGAGCTGCAGCCGGGCGAAGAAATTCTGCGGGCGCCGCGCCGCCTCCGCTTCCAGTTCTTTTCGCGGCCGCGGCTGCCGCCAGTCCAGGTCAATGGCGCTCATGGGCTTCGCGGTCAGCGGCTGCAGCCAGGCGCGGAAGGCGCGGTCCAGGTCGTCCAAGGGCCGGCCCAGCACGCGCTCCAGCGCGGCGTCCGGCTTCTCGCCGGAACGGAAGGCGGCCAGCAACGCCAGGATTTTCTCGAAGCCGTGCTTTTCGGCGATGAAGCGGCAGAACATGCCGGCCTGGTAGTACGCGAACTGCACCTGGCCCGGAAACTTGGGGCGAACGAAAGCGGCGTTGAGCTGCGCCACCGGAACCAGCTTGTTTTCCTGGAGGGCGCGCACGGTCTCCAGGTCCAGCCGGTCGCCCCATCCGGCGCGCTGCTCCTCGTAAACCGCGAGGCCCTCGGTGAACCAGCGCGGGACGCGGTTGTCGCTGGCGCCCAGCGTGACCACGTGCGCCATCTCGTGCCACAGCGTGCTGCCCCAGTGGAAACTGCCGGCGGGCCGCGCCGCCGGGCTGTCCATGGCCACGATGGCGCCGAACGAGACGCCCAGCGCGCCCAGGCCCGGCAGACCCAGCGCGCGCACCGCAAAGTCTTCGTGGTCCGGGAACATCTCGAAGGAGACCTTCTCGGCGGGCATGTAGCGGTAGCGCTCGGCCAGCGCGCGCAGCGAGCGCTCCAGCAGCTCTTCCACGTAGGGCCGCAGGGCGGCGGACTCTTTCTGATGCAGTTTCACGCGGAAGTGCGGGGTGTCGAACTGGTCGTAGCGCGCGAAGCTGTCCATGAGGCGCAGGGTGTTGACCGTCTGCACGTTGAACGGATCGCCGTCGTATGCCGCCTCCAGTGCCCGCCGCGCTTCCTCCTCGCGGCCCAGGCGGAACAGCGCGATGCCGAGCTTGGTCTGCAGGTCCCACAACTCGGGATCCAGCCGCAGGCCGCGGCGGTAGAAATCGGCGGCGGCGGCGAGCTGGCGCCCGATCCCGGCCAGGCGCCCCAGCGGCTCGTAGACCCGCCCGTAGACCGGGTCAGCCTTCAGCGCCTCGGCCACGCCGCGCTCGACGCCGGCGGAGTCGCCGCGCTGGTAAGCGACGGCGGCGCCGAGCGCCATGGCTTCCAGCGACCGCGGATTGACGGCCAGGGCGCGCTCGACATAAGCGGCGGCCGCATCGGTCTGCTCTTCGTCGAGAGCCATGCGCGCGGCCAGCAGATGCGCCGGCACGAATTCGGGGTCGGCCGCCAGGGCCTTCTCGATGGGCTTCTCGGCGCCGGAGTCCCAGCGGTCCGACAACAGCTCGGCCAGACCCACCAGTGCGCCCGGGTGCGCGGGGTCGAGCTTCTGCGCCTCCTCAAACAGCTTCTGGGCCTCCGCTTCGTTGTGGGCCAGCAGGAAGAGGCGGCCCCAGCGCGCCCGGATGTCGGCGTTCTTGGGCTCGGCGCCGGCGGCCCGCTCGAACACCCGGTTCGCTTCATGGAAACGGCCGAGGTGCCGGCAGGCTTCGGCGGCGTCGGCCAGGTCGGAGGCGCCGCGCCGGCGGCCCGTTTCGGCGGCCGCGCACAGCCGAGTGAATTCCTCGCGGGAGGTCTTGCGGTCACCGCGCTCCTCGGCCAGCAGGCCGCGCAGCAGGGCCGCGCGCGTGGCGCTGGCGTTGCCGGCGGCCGCGGCCCGGGCGTAGTCGCCGCGCCGGAACGCCGGCTCGGCCTGCTCGGCCGCGCCAACGCCGCCCGCCGCCAGCAGCAGCCACAGGATTGCGATTCCTCGCCGCATCGAGATTAATGGGACGCAGATAAACGCAGATAAACGCAGATCAACGCAGATCTGCGTTTATCTGCGTTTATCTGCGTCCCATTCCATTTTCTCCAGCGCTTGCTGGACCTTGGCCAGTTCCAGCAGCAGCTTTTCCAGTTCCGCCAGGTACTGGTTCGAGGGCATGGTGGCCTTGCGGTACTTGAGCGCTTCTATGGCGTTCTCCAGTTCCTGCTTGCGGGCGCGCAGCTCGCGGGCGGCCGGGGTGTCGGGGCGGGCGCTCTGCGGCCCGGCGCGAGCCAGGGCCACCTGGGCGGCCAGCAAGCCCTCGCCGTTGGCGGGCGAGGGGTCGCGGACGCCCTTGCCGTCGCCGTTGTCGTCCAGTTGCGCGTGCTCGGTGGCCAGCCGGCCCGCCGACTCGTAGAACCTGGCGACGCGCTGGGTGGCGTAGCGGAAGGCCTCCAGGACCGAAACCGCTCCGTTCTTGTCCTGGTCGGCGGCGGGATCGGTGAGGGCCTCGGCGAAAAAGCGCATGAAGACGGTGACATTGCGCTCCTCGCCGCTCTTGGTGGCGGCGATCACCGCGCGCCCCGCGCGGCTCCAGGCGCCGACGCTTGCGCCGCTGGCGCTGGTGGCATTCACCACCACCTGCCGGCGCGACGGAACGCGGTCCAGCCACTGCCGGAACTCCGAGGCCGTGGCGTCCGGCCCCGCCAGGTTCATCTTGTATTCGATGCCGTCAAAGCTGCCGTGGCCGATCAAGAAAACGAACAGCGGGTCGTCCGGGCGGGCGCGGGCGGCGGCGGCCTGGAAGGCGCGCGCCACCTCTTCGCGGCGCGAGCCCTCCGGCGGCAGCCAGACGATGCGCCCCGGCTCGACCCCGGCTTTGCGCAGGCCGGCGGCCAGCCGCTCGCCCAGCTCCCGGAACTGCTTGTCGTATTCCGGCTCGCCGCCCAGCCCGGCGATCACCAGCGCGTAGGGCTGCTCGGCCGCGGCCGTCGCCGGAAGCAACAGAGATAGGACGCAGATAAACGCAGATAGACGCAGATAGAAAGACATTGATGATCTGCGTTTATCTGCGTTCATCTGCGTCCCGTTCCGTCCCATCACACCGAGCCCCACACTTTTCGCAGCCCCCATTCCGTCCCCTTCAGCGCCAGCAGCAACAACAGCACCGCCGGCAGGTGCCACAGCTCGTGCGCGTTCTGTTCCGTGACGCCGCCTTCGGAATACATCATCTCGTCGGGCAGGTTGCCCGCCTTGTCGAGCGGGTAGTATCGGCCGCCGGTTTCTTCGGCGAGCGCGGCCAGCAGCGGCCGGTTCTGCTGGGCATTATAGAACTCCAGGGTACCCTCGGTGCGCTGGAAGTAGGCTGTGCCGCGGCCGATCTCCTCGGCTCCCGCGCCCGAACGGCGGGCCACGGCTTCCACCGCGAACAGGCCGGTTCCTCCCAGCTCCACGGCGGCGGAGAAGAGCCCCTCCTCGCGCCCGGACCACTCCAGCGGGATCTCGCGGCGCGAGCCGTCGGGCGCCGTGACGGCGGCCGTGACAATAGCGTCCTCGACCGCCTGGAATTTCTTGTCCCGCACTTCGGCGCGCACTTCGACGCGCCGGCCGTCGCGATACAGCGGCCGGTCGGTGGTGACGCGGACCGGCGGCGGAGTGTCGCTGATCAGCCCGCGCAGCAACTGGCGCCAGAACAACTGGTGCGAATCGTCCTTGTGGTCCAGCTCCATGCGCCAGCGCCAGGAGCTGCCGGTGGCGAACAGGAAGGCGCGGCCGCGTCCGAAGCGCTGCGCAGCCAGCAGGGGCAGCGGCGCGCGCTCGCCCGCCGCCAGGGCCTGCGACAGCACCACGGTGCCGGCCTTGGGCTCGCCGGTGCGCTGGTAATCGCCGAGCGGCGGCAGCGCCCGCCAGCGCGCCGCGCTCTTCTGGGCGTCGGCGGCGAGCTGCAGCATGGGCGCGTCCCGCCCCTGCGCCGTCAGCTCCGGGCGCGCTTCGCGGCGCAGGAACGTCGGGCCGCCGGAGGAGGGAAGCGCCACCGGAACCAGGTCGTTCAGAAGCGTGTTCTGGTAGCCGCCGTCGGCCAGCGCCCGCCGCCCGCCCAGCAGCAACAGGCCCCCGCCCCGCCGGCTCACGAAATCGTAGATGGCCTGCAGGTCGTCGTGAGAAAAGAAAGTCGCCTCGATATTGCCGAGCAGCAGGCCCTCGTAAGTGAACAACTCGTCCTGCTTCGGGAAGCCGGTCTCCAGGGTCTTCTCGCTCTCCACGCCCTGCCGGTAGAACTTGTTGGCCGAAGTGCGCAGCAGGCAGGTGAGCTGCATGGAGGGGTCGTCTTCGAGGGCGCGGCGGATGAACTTGTATTCCCAGCGCGGCTCGCCCTCCACGTACAGCAGCCTGGACCGGCGCTCTTCCACCGCGATCACGCGCGTGACGCTGTTGTTGCGGGCGATGGCTTCGTCCGGCTGAACGGGAAGCGAGAACGCATATTCCTTCACCCCCGGCGAGCGGGGGGTGAAATTGACCCGCGCCGTCACGGTCTGCGAGGGGCGGTCGAAGCGCACCGGCACGCTGTGGATCGGCGTCCCGTTCTCGCGGACCTCCAGCGCCACCGCCTTGCCTTCGTATCCTTCCTGGGTGATGGTCACCGAAGCGGAGGCCACGCCGCCGGCCGGAACCGTGGAAGCCGTGAAGACATCGTCCACCTGCAAATCGCGGGTGAAATGCTCACGCCCGACGCCCACCGCGTGGAGGGGCACGCGGCGCGCCTTCAACTCCGCGAGCGCGCCCTGGTTCGCGGCGGCGCCGTTATCGGCGCCGTCCGAAACCACCACCACCGCGCCCAGCGGCAACCCCTTCAGGTCCGCCAGGGCTTCCGAGAGCGACTCATCCAGGCACGTGGCCTGGCCCGCGGCCGTGAGCGCGGCCGCGGTTGGGATGCGCGCCGCGCTTTCCGAGAAGCGATAGAGCCGCACCTGGAAGCGCTCCGCGACCCGCGCCAGCAGCGGCGAACCGGCCGCGAACGTCTTTTTCACCTGCTCCATGCGGGCCGGTTCGTCCAAGGCCATGCTGGCCGAATCGTCCAGCAAAATGACGGCGATGTTCTGCCGCGGCACGATGGTGGACACCACCAGCGCCGGCCGCCAGAGCAGCAGGAGCAGCAGCGCCAGCATGGCCGCCTGCAAGGCCCCCACGGCCGCCATCCGCGGCGTCAGCCTGCCGAAACGCCGCCGCAAGTGCCAGGCCGGGACCACGATGGCCGCCGCCACGGCCGCCGCCAGCAGCCAGCGCGGCGCACCGGAGAGCAGGCTCAGCCTGCCGCGGGCGAAGGCCACGGGCGGATAGACGAACAGAAACCGGAACAGGTGGCCGAACATGTGCGCTCAGAAGTAACCCTGCGATCCTGCCTACTGCTTACTTCCCTCAGTGCGTCATCGAATAAATGATGTAGTTGATGCCCAGGCGGTAGGCCATCGATGAGAACTTCTCCGGGTACTCCGGCAGATCGGCCCACTCCCATGCGTCGCCCA
>Ga0315284_10003939_pt1 | contig 21082 bp, 27 predicted proteins | sample YL17G09_16_MG_FD_203696 | JGI IMG/M metagenome (GOLD analysis project Ga0315284, IMG submission 203696) | Sediment microbial communities from Yellowstone Lake, YNP, Wyoming, USA - YL17G09_16 | ecosystem: Environmental > Aquatic > Freshwater > Lake > Sediment | place: USA: Wyoming | collected...
GCATCCTGAAGACCCGGTCCGAAGGAGCCCTGATAGATCTTCCCTTAATAGATTTAGCTAGTTACGGCGGAATGGACGCCTGGTTAACGCATGCGCTCCTATTTGCTCAAATAGAAGAAGCCAAGCGGCAAAATTATGAGCGGCAGTTCATGCAGCTGTTGGAGCTTTTTTATAACCGGGCGACCCGTCTGATCAGCCATATCGAGATGAGTGGCTTTAAAGTCGATCTCAAGCGGCTTCGGGAACTCTCGGGGGCCCACGGAGTATTCGAGACTCGGATACAAGAACTTGAAGTCCAGCTGCGGGATCTGCCGGTCTTCCAACAAGCCAATCAAATACATGCGGCCAAGATCAACGCCGGGACCCCTAGGGGCGTCATGGGGACGGTGCCGTGGGTATTGGATCTTGGGAAACCAGACAGTAAAAAGCTGGTGTTCTTTTACGTGATGGATCTATCGCCGGTCAGTTGGTCCGACAAGACCGGCATGCCATCCATCGATGACGAATTCTACGAAGCCTACGGGGAAGAGCACCCTGAAGTGGCGTTGTTTGCGAAGTACGAAGAAGCCAAAAAGATGCGAGATGCGTTCGTCAACAAGATCCTGGCCAGGGTCGATCCCGAAACGGGCGATCCGGATTGCCGGATGGACCAACGCATCCGGCCCGATCTGCACTATGCCAGAATCGTGACGGGACGCTGGCAGCTGGTTAACCCGAATCTTGGACAAATTCCACGAATCGAAGAAACGATCGAAGCCGGTAGTATTGCGGTCCGGAAGGCCGTGAAGGATTTGTTTACGGTCGATTGGGGCTGTGGGTTGGTCGCGATCGATTACAAAGTCAACGAGGTCCGCTGGGCTGGGATCTTGGCCAAGGACCCGGAACTTGCCCGTATGTTCAACGAAGCGGCCCGCATGCTGGCAGAAGCTCGCATGACCGGCAACCTGGACCAAATGAAAGCCGCCGGACTCCTGGAGGACGTACACCGGGGCGTCGCGGCCAGTATGTTCGGCATCGAAATAACGGAAGTGTCCAAGAAACAGCGACAGCTTGCAAAAAGTATTACGTTCGGAATTTTATTCCAACAAACTGCGTCAGCCCTTGCGGAGGCTCAAGGCATCACGAAAGAGCAAGCCGAAGAGTACATGGCGCAGTATTTCGCCAAGATGCAGGCGGTCGAACGGTTGATCCGAGATTTAAAACAGTTCGCCGAAGCCCATTGGTACGTCGAGGCCCCGCATGGCCGCCGCCGTCGGTTCTGGGCGTTCGCACTCCCTAAATCCGATCCGTATAGACGGGGCCGGGTTTCGAGAAATTTGAGGCAGTGCGTCAACAGCCCCGTGCAAGGTACAGCAAGCGACTCGGCCATGGGGGGCGGGGTGGGGCAATTGTTGGATTACATCGAGGACAACCAATTGGATTGGAAGATCCAAGGGGTCGTGCATGACAGTGCGCTCGTGCAGGTACCGGTTGCGGATATCGGGAAATTGATCGAGATATCGGACGAGATCATGATCCATCAGGCGATGCGGTTCATGGAACGGCTGGGGGTTGAGTTTTGTCTGCCGCTCGGGATTGATGTGGAGGTCGGGGTCCGGTGGGGTTCGACGGAGAAATGGAACGGCACGCCCCAGCATGCCCTGCAGTTGCAGCAAGCGGTTGCGAAATATTGGGCGGATCAGTAAGGAATTAGAATGACAGAAAGAATTGAGGCCATTGAATCTTACCGCTGCGACGTGTGCGGGAGTTCGGTCCTATTTAACGTAGTGACCGGAGTCTGTCACAACTGCGGCCATGTCAATTCGCACCTCCCCGGACCTGCGGCCGAGAATAAACACAAAACAAGGAGCCAAATGATCCGTTACCGAAGCGTCGATAGGTGGCGACCGTTCGAAACGGCTCCTCGGGACCAGCCGTTCGACGTGTGGGCTAAATCGTGGGATTCCAAAACGGATCAGTTCAGTTTCCAGCGGTTTCCCAGCTGCCACTATCAGCCCAACGGGTTTCTAATGGGACTGACGGATCTACGGGACTGGCGGGACTGGCACGCGACCCATTGGATGCCGATACCGCCGGGACCGTGCGTGCCCAATCAAGATCTGCGGGTCTGTTGGGTCAAAAAAGATCACGCTTGGGCCAAACAAGCCGGGACCGACGCCTATACGGTCCGGCAAACCGAGCCCGCCGATCCGACGAAGTGGGCCGAGTTCGTGGAAGTCCGGGAGTCGGAATTGGTCAATATCTTCTAACCCAACGGGACCGCTGAATGCGGGTCACAGAATCCCGATAGTTATTTTCAAAAGAGCATGCGATTCTCAGCCCTTATGATCCTCGGCAGTGCGCAGGAAACCAGCTTTCCAGCGCTGCACCGCGTCTTGGCCCGCAATGTCGTGAATCTCCCTTACATCGATGCTGCTATCCAGAATCTTTTGGACGGGAGCGATCCGGCGAGTAAAAGTGGCAAATGGTTCAGATCGAACCTCCGGAAATGGTTGATCGAGAAAGCTCCCGTGGAGCGCACGATCGATACGCCCGCCGCGTTGGCGGATGAATTCCCCGGGACCGGTTTGGGTACGGATGCTCCCGAATGGGCTCGGAAGGCGATCGAACAGAATCAGCCTCTCTATAAAGTGCGTATCGATACTTCGCTCTCACGGCAAATTCAACACGTCAGGGACTACCTGCAATCTCCCGATGCCCCCACCGATTTGACCCGCTTGTCGGTCCCGGATGCCTTCCAGGCTGCCGATGATTGGAACAAGAAAGCCATGAAGGCCCAGGATGAAGCCAAGGTCCTGGAAGGCACCGTCGAAGTTAAGAAGTATCCCGATGGGTTCCGTTGGGTAAAACTGATGAACGCGCAAGCCCTGGCGGTCGAGAGCGACCGGATGCGGCATTGTGTCGGCAAGGGTGGCTATACGAATAGGGTCTTGGACGGCACGGTCGAGATCTACAGTCTCCGGGACGCCGATGATAAGCCCCACACGACAATCGAATGGCGGCCCGGCAGCCAGACGGTCGCGCAGATCAAAGGCGAGTACCAGTTGAAGCGCGGAACCCAAGACGAATGGATCTCGAACGGGCCCGTGATGCCGGAGTATCAGAAGTACGTGCGGGAATTCCTCGATACGGATCTTAAAGACGCCAAATCCTGGCACGATATGGAACATGCGGGCCTATACCTGCTGGGCGAATCGCCCAATACGAAACGCTACTCAGCCGAAGAAATTGCCCCTAACCCAAAGCTGTTGGTCCAGTTGGGCGAAATGCACCCGGACGCCTTAGTGAACGACTTCGGCATGATGTTGCTCGCCGGGCCTAGTGGGAAAAAGAAAGCTTACAAGATCGAAGAGATTCAACGGAAGCCCAAGCTGCTGCAACAGCTGGTCGCTAAAGGCTTGAGCCCGGCCGCCGCCGCTAGTTTGAAAATCGAAGGCACCGATCTGGTAATGTTTGGGGAGCATGTTTTTGATTTCCGGCAATCTTTGGAAAAGCTCGGAGCTGAGATTGACCTGCCGGAGGAAGACACGGCGGGCGATAACGCCGTTGATACTATCCATATGCAGCACGAATCACCAGAATATTTAATTGGGGGAATTAAAACAAAGCATCCCAAGACCTATAAGTTCCTAGATCAACTGTTAGACAAGTTGGCGACCGAACTGGATGACGGAAGTCCGCATGGGGCTTGGTTCTACAACCACGAAGACGAGCTACCGCCGGGTCTTTGGGATGCAATCTTCCGGGGGATCGAACGGGGTTGGCGGGACGGAACGTACGTCCAGTACATCAAAATGGTCCAAGAGGTTCTAGAGAAAGCCCAAGACAACAACTACCCAGAAGGCCAGGGCGCTTCGATCTTGGAAGAAAAAGACAAGTATTATCTAATCATCCCAATCGGTACTTTCTTGAAGGAAATGGCCCAGAACGATTCTTACAATCTCGACTTGGAATTCAACACCCGAAATTGGAGCTACAATTCTGATTACGATTCCGACTCCGCCGCAGAAGGCTTCTACGAAGAACTCCCCAGGGAACTGACAAAGGATTAACGATGCCGAACATCCAAAAGAAATCCGATACCAATACGCTCCCGGTGGATCGTCGGGCGATGATCAAAACGCTCTACCAGACGATCGGTCGGAATGTTTTTGGAGTTCCGGAAGACCGGATCGAATGGATGATGGGGTTCATCGATCAGCACATGACGGACCGCGAAATCGATATGGAGTGGGATTCGATCCAAAAGGGCAACGTTCAGAAATTCATCAAATTGTTCCAGAAGATCCAGCAGAATCCGCAGGGTCATGAGGATAAGATCGAACAGCTGCAGAGGATGCACGAAGATATCGTGGACGGCATGATGCAGTACAAACAACGCGGCATGGAGATTGAACCCGAGTCGTTCAAAGCGGTCGAACAGTTGCTGGTCGATTTCGCCGACGAGATGCTGGACGAGATGGAAAACGGTCCTAAGAAACTAGCAAGCCCCAAGAAGAACAAGCTTCTGGGCGCACTGGATGCACAGAAGCATTGGATGTTGGCGGTGGTGCTGTCGATGACTTCCAGTAATGAAGAGATCGGGACGATACAACGAGATCCCTGGCGGGTTGTGACGGAAGATGGGCGCGAGTTTCACCTTAAAGAACTTGATGACGCGGGCATCTACCTGACCGAGGGGCCGGTTTCTTTTTACACGGATGAAAAAGACCAGGCCTATGGTCTCAAAGCCTTAGCTCTCTAGCGGACGATGTATTCATCTCCACGGAGTTGGATTTGATAGCCCCGCTGGATGACGTAATCGAGCCAGTTCAGTAGAAGCCAATCCATTTCTTTGATTTTATCTTTAATAGACCGTGGGTCCTCAAAACATAGTTTGGCCCATGCTATTTCCGCGATTGACAGGGCGGTTTCGAAATCCAACGGGCGACCCGGTGGCATGGCCTGGATGAGATCCAGCCATTTCTTGCCTTCCTCCCTTTGGTTCAGTATGAAGGCGTCGTTAATGCATGGAATGCCGAGATAAGTGAATGAGGAGAATGGCTTCCAAATGATCATATTATCAGTATACTGGTAGTAACGGCTCCGTCAATAAGGAATAAATACATGGAAATACAAGATCTTAAAATCTTAGTGGGTATCGTCTTAGCCTCCGACGCGCCAGGTGAGGCCCTTGCCGGAGGCCTTCGCCAACGAAATCTTACTTATCACGGTTTTGTGAAAGCTCTTGCGGATGCTTTGGAGCAAAATCCATCCCAGTTAACTTGACTGAGGACGAAACGATTCAGTTGCTCAATCGGATTAAGTCGCCCGTGCTGCGAGCACCCTCTATTTTGAAAAAGATTTCCCCGGCCCGCCAACCGGAACTCATTCGGAGTTCGACGATAGATCCTGTAGAATATCCTGCCCTGTACGACGTAACTTAAGCGATATCGGCCGCCAGATTTGCCGCCCGTGCATTACAGGCAGTCTGTTGCGCCACCAGGGTAGCCTTTTGGGCTGTCGTCTTTTGGTAGAAGGTTTCGGAACCATCGTTTCGATTATGGAGCCGCTGGGTTTGTGTGTAGCGTTCATCGTAGGCCGATGAAGACGAGATCCGACCTGCAATCCAGGTCACACGACCTCCCGATGCGGTCGATCGGGTCCCTTGGACCGTCTGGACCACCGTGAGGCCCGCATTCGATACTAGGCCCGTCACGAGGTAGTTGGTCAGATCGGTTTGGGCCTGGGTCCTGGCGGCCAGATAGGCCGTATCCGGGACATCCTCGCTCGTCTGCTGGGCAATCGCCAAGCCCTGCTGATTGAGCGCATCCCGGAAAGCCGTCACGATTACCAAGTACTGGGCCCGTAGATCCGTCAGGATTCCCTGATACGCAGGATTAGCCGCCACCATAGAAGTTCGTTCGGCGTTCGAGAAGCCCAGGAAGTTGGGCGTAAAGGTCGCCCCTATCCCGACGGTCCCGACCAAAGACAAAATGTTGATGTTGAGCGTGTAGGCGTAGGTGGGGGGAAATGGAATCACCAGGGTTTCGGTAACGCCCGTGATCTCGATCAATGCTGCATTGAGGATCGTCAGGACGACCGTTTTGCCCAGCGGGATCACGACCTGTCCGGCACCGGGAAGTTTCTGTACATCCAGAGTGGTACTGGCGGTCGTCAGGGCGGTGAGGGTCTCGACCCCGGCGGGCAACGTGACGCCAACAAACCCGAATTGGAGTGTTGCCCGAAGATCTGCTTCCGGCCCATACTGCGGAATCTCGGCCGTCCCATCGAACGCGGTCCCCCCGGCTCCATCGAACTCTCCAATCCGGACCGGATCGGATTGTGCGGTCGAAAACAATCGACCCGAGTTGGCCTGCAGGGCGGTGAAATCCGCCGGTACCAACGGTGTCGTCAGGTAATAACCATCCAGATACCGACGCTCCAGTTCGAACGCCGAAATATATTGGTGCCAGAAGTCGTACTGGCCCTGGTAGAACGTCTTGGCTTCTTGGGAGCTGGCAAGCGATAGATCCAGAACGGCGATCTGATTGCCGACTGATGTCGCTTCCGTATTGGCGAGCGTCACTAAGCCTTCGATGGTGGTCTGCTGGGTAGGGGTAGGGGCGGGAGGGATGGGCATTCTTTAAGTTACTCGGGCGGATTGCACCAGAACACGTAATTTTTCCAAATAATCCTCGGCAAATATATTGAGTGCTCCTATTTCCGCAGCCACTGGAGGATGCACCACCATAGCGGTATCATCCGTTACTTCATCTAAATGGATGCTGATTCCAGCGTCCGGCAGATAGGCAAGCGGTTTACTCTTCCCGTCCACGTAGACATGGCGACCCCCACGGGTTAAGGTCCAGCTATCCGCGTGAAAGATTCTTTTCTCGATATCGTCGCCTTCAATCGTGATGGTAAATTTCTTAGTCATGATCTTCCGTTCTCCTAATTTTTATATGGTTGGATGCCTCACTGGCAGTACCCCAGAAACAATTTGTCTTGGAGTAATTCGCCCCCGGGTTTCGGCGGCAAAGAGAAGCCCCCTCTGGCCTCGGGCTTAGGTCTTTCTTGAAATTCAAAACATTTTGCCACGCCCAGCTTACCCGAATCCCCTTGCCTCCAAACCGAAGGTAACGCCGGTCTGTCGGGTTGTAGCATCGTCTCATCATGTGGAGCCAAACCATATATAAGGCTCTATCTTCCCCAGCGGCGGATGCACCGTGAGTAAGCCGAGGGCAACTCTTTCCCTTTTGGCTGCAGCCACAACTCATGCTGCGCCCTTTGATTAAACTGGCCTGCTGGACGGATTTCATACGGGGACGGTGGGGTTCTTTTTTTGTGCCGGAGCAGCGGCAAAGCCAAGTGGCGTGGGTAGGATGTGGCGTTCGCCGGATGACGGTCCATCGGCCAAAGATTCGCCCCGTTAAATCTTTTGTGCGCCTCACACCCGGTTCCCCTGCGGATCGGTCGCGTACGATCCGATGAGTTTGACGCGCCAAAGTGTGATGACTTCACTTGCTTCCAACAGGGCGGGAAATTCGCTCGCTACTTCCGCTGGTGATAATGCAACCCCCCGGCCACCACCGACCCCCTCCATCAGGACCGCTTCTTGAGTTTCGGTGTCGTACTGCAGGACCCGCTGGACCGGCAGCTGCATCGAATCCCACACGCGATATTTTCGATGCTCGGGGTTCAGGTTTGAAAGAATCACGGAATCTCCAGTTTCGGTTTAGGCAGTGGCAACGACTCCAGTTCAATGTTTTTTACCGGCCTCGCCATATAATCGGCCGGTTGAACGAACGACTGACAGAACTCAAACGGGAAAAACCAAGGTTCTGTTTGGATCTTGAATCGCTTCATCTCCGGCAGGACCCGGTAGACTTCTGCGGCCGATACGACCCAGAACTTGCCCCACATGGTCCGACCGGTCAAGTCCCGCATTTCGTCCTGGACCGGCCTGAACCCCATGCACTTCAGCTCACGATTCAGAATGGAGAATCCCCGGAACCGATCGTGCGGATCGGTCGTAATTCGAATCCAAACCGCCAAGCTATCCTGTTTTTTGATCTCTCGGTAATCCATTCAGCACCCACCGTACGAGATCATCAGCTGTCTCGGGATAGAAAATTCCTTTAACGTAACAGGCCGCCAAGGGGCTGGTCCGGTCATCCACCCCTACCCCATAGGCCGGGATATCGAGGCTACGGGCCATCTCCAGGCAATGTTGGCCTACCGCTGTATCCAGCATGCCGGTATCGAGCAGCAGGATATGCGACCGCTCGATAAACCAGTCCAGTCTCCAGACAATTTCAGCTGCCATATGGGTCGAACGATTCAACCGCGTTAAGAGTTCCGCCCGGGGGGCGGCCTCGATCGGGGCCGTCACCCATCCGTCGAACGCGACCCCCGTGAGGCGAAACTTTGGATTCCCGAGGCCAATGTGTTGGATCTTGGCTAACTGCCGGGACAACGACTCCTCAAACAGATCAGCCCATCCGGACCCGATGGTCAAAACTTTCATTTTTTCTTCCCCCCGGGGGATGGTAGGTTTGGAGGACCGAATGCCCGATCAATCTCGTGCAGTAGGATTTGGTCCTCGTAGACACCCAGGCCGGTCGCATGTATCAGCTGCCGTTTCATCCGGATATCGAAAAGTCGGCCCGTGAAGGACTCCAAGGTCTCTTGGCTTACTTCAACTTCGATCCCTTCTTGTTGGATGTGCTCCATGAACCGGTTGTAGGCCGCGTCAAAGGAACGCTCCGCACAACACGCTTCCACTAAAATTTCGACGAATTCGGCCGGTTGAGTATGGGGGTATGAGTTTTTATCCCACCGATCCCCATACTGCCGGTGAATCTTTTCGCGGGCTTTCTTTATCGCGGTTGAGCGGGCGTCCAGTCCCAGTCTTTCCGCGTCAACCCCATCTTTTTGATGTGGTAGTGCAGGATCGGACGTTTGACCGTCAGGAGCGCTGCCGCGTGGGTCTTGCACCCCCTCGCTGCCCTCATGGCCTCCAGAATGTGCTGCTTCATGACTGTCTGTAGAATCGAATTCAGGTCGATCTTGTCCATCGGAACCTCCCATGACAGCTTTTTACCAAACGGGTTTCGCTTTATTGTCTAGGGATGGCGATTCAAATGCGAGTCCGTCTTCAGGTCGAGATCCGAGACGGTACGGTGGTGAACTTCCAATCCGGTCCGTACGACCAAACCCTTACGGGTTTTGAGGAAGGCATGGGGGTCGATATCCAGATCCCGACCGGCGTGATGGACCAACAGATCACCCAAAACGGCATCACGTTCGCCCAGATGATGTATTGGAAAGCCACGCAACCCATTTTGGTCAAGTTCGTTCCGCAGGGCTACACGGTCGTCACGACATCCGCGATCCAGTTGATGCCGAACGTCCCGATGCTGTTGGGCTTCCGAAACATCCAAGGGATCTTTGTGACCAACCAGACGGGCCAGAATTGCCTCCTGACGGTGGAAGCCGTCGGAGTCGATACCCTGACATGATCGATCCATTACGGTATCCGCAACTCAGCCGCGTACTAGCCGCCAACGACTACGGCATGGAACCCAAGATCAAAGCCCTAATGGATCAGAACCCCGCCATGACCAGAGCCCAAGCGGCCCAGAAGCTTTTGGATCTGCAGCCCCGCTGGTACCGCCAGACTCCCGGGGGCGAATATCTCGAAAAGATCATTGGTCGGAAAACGCACCCTTGAACGTGGCGATATCCAGATCGGCCATTTTGACATACTCGCCCGTTTCGCAGGTACACTGATTGAAGTAGGGCTGCTCGCCTGGCGGATTGAAAAGAATAATTGTCCCGTGCGGGCAGCTTTCTTTATGGAGCATGTTGTTCATGCGGTTTCGCGTATTCGAAAAGGCTTGGAGCAACGCGGTAGAGGCCGCTTTAAGTTCATCGATATACGCAATCATCCGAAGATCCCAGTATGCACGGGTGCTCACATCGCCATCTTTCGATGGGTCATAAGCCTCGCCCGCACCGTCCCGGATGCCTTCGAGATCAGCCCCGGTGACGGGAATGTTGCAACTCGGTTTATCGTTCACTTTAACCCCGGGACCTTTTGGTTGAATCCATTTGTTGAATCTTCGATTCCCATACGGCTAACGCGGCGTCTTGTGTGCGGGCCATATTGAAATGCGTATCCTTGAGATTCTGGTAGACCCGTTCGAACTTCTCCAGAACTGATTCCAACCGATCGATCGCCCCATACAGGGCGGGAGTCGCATGTCGGTAGAAGGCCAGTCGCTCCGAATCGTTCTTCAGGCCCCGGATGGTTTCGACATAGCTGCCGAACAAGTAGGCTTGCGCGTCCTTGGAGAGCGATTGCATCTCGGCCATCTTCTCATGCAGGGTATTGCGGGCGTCCAGGACTCGGTCCAGATAACCCTGGCAGAGTTGAAACTGATGCGCCAAGCCCGCCATCTGTTCATCCGTCATGTAGGACTGCGGATCTTTCGAAGGCTCCCGGACCAGCATGTACTGATCGGCTTCTTTCGAAACCTTCTTCAGATACTCTTCCGTGAAAACCTCTAGAGTCTTCTCCAGATCCCGCACGTATTTATCGGATTGGATTGAATCAAATACCCCCGGTCGATAGGGGATGAATTCGATACAGGCTTGCGTGGTGACTTCGACCTGCCGGGTTTTGCGGCAGTTCTGTCCCTTGAAGCCCGTACGGAACCAGCGACAACCATCGCACTTAAGCCGAAGGTCCTGATGAGCAGCAGGCATGTTGACCGGCATGATGAATCCTCGGGGCCGAACTACCTTAAGCCCAGCGGAACGTCAACTGCTCACCGAAGAACCCAACGGGCTTTTCTACTTCCGTCACAGCGGGCTTTTCTTCCGCCACCGGTTCGTCCTGCAGGACTCCCAGAACCAGCTCACGTTTCGGTTTAGTTTCTGGTTCCCGCGTCTCGATCGTATCCATCCAAATCCCCCTTGGAAAAATCAACCAAATGCTTCATCACTCGAACCACCGCCGCCCGCTTCGCCGGGCTCGACAAACTGTCCGTTCTCGTTAGGACCTTTCTGAGGCAGTAGCTGTGCCAAGATATCTTTTGTACTCATCTCGGATAATTCTTTCGCCCTCGCCCGTCTCGCCTCTCGTTCCGATCGATCCACCTTGACGGTGCGGTTCAACGGAACGTGGGGCGTATGGACCGCTACTGCCGCCACCGCATCCCCCCGGACTTGCTCCGGTAACAATTGAGATAAAGCCTCCAGTGGCTCCGGAAATTTCTCAGCCGATTCGATTGGTTGCGGCGGGGGTTCGGCCGAAACAGACGCAACCGACCCGATCGGCGCATCGTCCAGGCCTGTCATGAGATCAAACAGGTATGCCTTTAGACCCGTCAGATCCGCGTGGGGATTGAATCGCTGGATTTCAAACAACAACGTACCGGGATCGATCGTGACCTTCATATTTTTCTCCTTATGGCCGCTAACCGTAAACGGTCTTCCTCGTTCACTTTTGGAATACCTCCGAGATGTTTCCGTATTCGTAGCGCTTTCTAAAAAGTTCACACGCCATGACGTAGCCTGGATTCGCGAGCGACGAAACGCTCCGGTAGACACAACCAGTTTGGTTATTAGTCCGGGCGTCGATCGTCGCGAAGAAGCCCATTAAAAACCCCACTCCGAACACCCATGCCGATAGATACGCCAAGGCGATACCGATTTCCTTCGACAACTTCACGCCGGAACTCCTGCTTCACCGGCTTCTTCCGCCTCATCGGGCGTTTCGTCATCCGGTTTCCCGACTTCCACTTCGCCGCCCGCGAGCCGTGCGAAATAAAGATCAAACGCATTGCCCGATTGCAATAGGCTCCAGGCTTCTTGCTGCAAATCCGGCTTGGCCAGGATCTCGGCTTTGAGATCGTAGTACGAGTAAACTTTGCCCTTCAGTTTGACTTCAAACGAATCGGGGAATTCGGCCATCCCGATCTCTTCAAAGAACCGGAGCGTATCCCAAACCGGATCAATGCCGCGCCCAGCCCCACCGTTTTCTTCGGTCCAAATCCGCATATAGGTTTCTTTGAACGGAGGGAATACACGGTTCTTGACCGCCTTGATGTTCGTATAGAAGTACCGATCTTCCGTACCGTTGGGATTCTTTTCAATCGAAATCCCTTGAGCGCGGAACAAAGTCGTGTCTTTGGGTGTCAAGGCATGATCCTTCTTGTAGTCCAGCGTCTTGGCTTTGCCGGTCCGGCGGAGCCAAAGCTTTACATCCGCGTAAAACGTTGGCGCAGCGCCCCCAGGTTCGTACTCGGGGCTATTATGCACCACCAAGCCGCCGTGTTTACTGCAAGCGACATAGTTATGGGTTCCTTCGATTTCCAAATCAAACTTAGCCAGAGCGCGGGCTTTTTTCGCTGAGATGGGCCGGATTTCCAAAATCTTGACCGATAGGACCAGTTCCCGGATCTCGTGATCAAGGTTGAAATCCACATACCGACCTCGATACCCCGGGAGCAACTTATACTCCATGCAAGGCGGAACATAAGGGGCGATCGTCTTGCAAAGGCGATCGAACCCTATTTGGGAAAAGGCGATCATTCCATGCGTCTTCTGGTCGGTATTTTCATACCCCATTTTATTCAACCAAGTCCGCACGATCTGAACTTCGTCTGCCTCTAAACGCTTGCAGCAAAGGCTTCCGAGTCCACGATCTTCCCGGTGGTGGCCGTCATCCATAAACCAAACCGCCAAGCTCAAGGGAGTCAGTTGGTCCAAGATACCTAGCGGATTTCGCTTTGGAATCTGCTTACGCAATTCCTCCATATCCACACGAGGGCGCGAAACAACCAAGGAGTTCGCATAGGCTTTGAATTCCAATACCGCTGACAATTTACCGAGCTTCCACTGGTGGTATTCAGGCTGCTCCTGGTTCTGGAAAACAATCGCACCCCGGTTATAGGTTTCGTGAATGCCGGAATCGCCGACCATCACTCCCAGTAGGAATTCTCGGAACTTGCCGTTGGTGCGGCTTTCGTAGCGGGACAAAACTTCATCCCCAACGGCAAAACCACCGGCTGGGCTCCACTCACCCGACGGAGTCAGGAACTTATGATTCTTCGTTACGGTAATTTCGTGGGAACCCCGCTTGGAGCCGGGACCTTCCGTTTTCAAAAGGACCCAGTCTTCCGGGGCCGACAACCCGTTGTTGAACCAATTCGTGATTCGCTTGGCCTTTAAGGCTTTAGACTCCGCGTCATAACTCCACACTTCCCCTTGGATCTTGTTCGTGACGATGTCGCGGATCGGCAGGACCCGACCGTCCACCAGTCGAATTTTGGTGTCGCCATGCAAGCACCCAAATTTTTGACGGGGGTTTTCGCGGATCTGATTGATCGCGATGAAAGAGGAGTTGGCGCGTTTCAACCAACCGGCCCGGATCAACCTGATCCAGCGCGAGAACATCTTGGCCTGCGTGGGGCTATCACCTCGTTCGTCATTTTCCAATTCTTCCGCCGGGATCATGGCGGCCAAGCTGTCGAGGAAGAACGCCGATACCAAGCCGGGTGCTTGAGCGGCTCCCAGCTTATCCATTTCGACCAGATTGCGTTCGATGTAACGGAACGCATCTTCACCGGTTTGGAAGTCCGGGATGTACCAGAGTTTCTTGGGTTCGCCCCGTTTGCCCAGGAACTTGTTCATGTCGGTTCCGCCCCGCAGCATCCAGGCGTAATCGGCCGCGCCCTCCACGTCCACGTAATGGCAGATCAACCCACGCTCCAGCGTTTTGCCCAAGGCCTTCTGCACCAATGTCGTTTTGCCAGCGCCCGAATCGCCCGAGACGGTCGTCATGCGGTGTTTCGGAAATCCTCCGCCCGTCACGAGATCGGCCGTCAAGGACCCGGTCGAAAGCGATCCGTTGGTTCCTTTCGGGGCATCAAACCCCATGGGTTTTACTTTCAGGTCTTTCGCAATCGCATTCGTGGCGATTTGGAGTTTCTTGGCGAGTTCGTTGATATCGAACTTCGGTTCCGCTTCTTCTTTTTTTGGACGTGCCATTCTGTTCAGCCTCTAAAATTTTGAGTGTTGCCGAAGACCTTTAGCCGGAGCGCCGAATATTCATCGTAGCTGGCGGTACCGATCAGGGAAGCGACTTCATTGCCCCGTAGGAAGAACCGGAACTGCGGTACCTTCCCGACTTGGAATGAATCCAGAATCTCCTGATCGACTTCCACGACCTGCGCCTCGTCCCGCACCCACGGAAAGTCAGCATACTGCCCACACTGTTTGGTTTGATCGACAAACAACACCACCGTCATGGGCGCTGTCTCGACATGGGCAAATACTTCTTCCAAGGACGCAGAACGAGGGAGCTTGGCCATCTAAGGTCTTTCGTTAGGTTAAGAGTTCAACGATCGCTTAGGGAGTCGCCATCATACAATCCAGCCGGATCGGGCATGGCTTGCATTTGGCTTGCGCGTCGTATTTCTCGAAGCATTGCGGAACCGACATGCCGGATTTGTAATTCCGCATATCGGAATGTTCCGAAACCGAAACCCGCACTGGGATGTTTTGGAGTTGCGCGAAGGCCGCAATCCGACTTCCCAGATCCGCCACCGGTGCTGCCGCGACCGGTGCTGGAGCCGCCACGGGAGCCGCTGCCGCTACGGCCGGTTGCGTCACCGGAGCCGCCACGGGAGCCGCTGCCGCTACGGCTGGTTGCGTCACCGGAGCCGCCACGGGAGCCGCTACGGCTGGTTGCGGCATATCGACATCCGTTTCGAGTGCCGGATCTATCCCGAGCCGTACGCCCGGCTGTTGGCTCACTGCCGGGGCTGGGGCGGCCGATGAGGCCGGAAGGCCTCCGCCGTCATCAAAGGCTCCTGGAGCCACTGCTTGCGCCTGTGGGGCGGCGGCCGGAGCCGCCTGGGCGGACTGACCGACTTGCTGCAAGTTATGACCGGCGGCCAAAGATTGCAACTTCTCGTAATACCCAAACCGCTGTAACGCCTGCTCGATGGTGGAGTCCGCTGGGAACACCAAGTGCGACAAGAAATCAACCAAGAAAGAACCGTGCTGAAGTTCTTCGGGCTTCAAGGCGGTCTTGTCACCCAAGTCCAGCTGGTACATCTTGGCGGGTTCTTTAGAAGCCGAGTTGTACGAGATCAGGAGATCGCGACCGTGGTCCTTATGGCTAAACCCATACATGACGCCGCCCACTTTATTGAACTTCTCTTGTTTCTCGGCAATCGTATCGGCGAAGCCCTGCGGCACCTTAATGGGATGCACGAAGGTCCATTTGCCCGTGTTGTTCGCAGGAGGCCCAGCGGACTGAATGTCACGGACGATCGCGTTGGAAGCCATCACGAGACGGCGCGTAATGCCTTTAAGTGATTCGTCCCGATCCTTATACGCAACCTTAACCAATAGCTTGTCGGCTTCCGCGAGATACTCGCAAACCTTACAACCGTTTTGCGCCGGTTTGCCCGAGACGCTGTCGTAGTTCCGACACAAGACCGCCATCGGCTTCCCCTGCGTACCGTCTTTCTTGCGGGTCTTGAGCCAATGCTGGCCATAATAAAAAGGTTTCGCTACCAACCGGTACGCATAAGGGCTCGTATCGTCCGGAAACTGAAACCAACTGATCTTCTCGTCCCAACGGGGTTCCTTCTCACCGAAGCCCTGCCGTTGTGCTGCTCCACCGTCATCCATCGACATACCCATATACGATCTCCTCTTTCCTACATTATCCTGGCGGCCACCATAGCCTGATTGGATTTCCTAGACCCTAAGCGGGACATCCCAAACCAGCAACAATTCTTTTTGATAAATTACAGATTCTATCGAATGAATCATCGCTGCGACGAATCAAAATGTTTTTTAGTCCAGGCCGATTGAAGCCTATATCTAGGCTAGGCGGGAGACATGGATGCCGAACATGACGGATGAACAAAAACAATTCTATCGGATTAAAGCCGCACTGCAGGAACTGTTCGGGATGCTGGATGAGGATTTAGTACGCGACCAAGAATTGGATCAATATCTCAATTTGTCAGCCAACATTGCGCTTCAACAAAAAACATTAGGACCCAAGAGAGCGTACGAACTTAGGCTGAAACGGCGGGGACTGCGACTGGTACCGCCGTCCCCACATCTGCGGGTAGTGAAGCCGCCAAATGAGCCTGATCCAACGTGATCGGTACGATCACACTGCTGTACGGGTACAGCCCTTCCTTCGGTTTCAAATAAATATCTTTAATGTTGAACGGCGCAATCCAAAAGAAATTAGAAATTCTAGGCTTGCAGTAGACGGTCGTCCCGATCACTTCCACATCGAAAGTCCCGGGAACCAATTTGGCGATCTGATCGAGTTTGATTTCCCGCAAAGGCGTTACGACAAAACAGCCCTTCGTTTCGGTGAACATCTTTTCGCCGTCCAGCCGACAGAGCCAGAAACAATACGGCTGCGGCATCGGGCCCGTGTAGGTATGGCTGATGACGGCGTAACGGCCCATCGTTTTAGAAACAATCGGATTCGGACTTCCACGCTTGCCATAAACGAATCGCAATACGCAGTAGACCGGCTCAAGGGTTTGCATCAGAACTGATCCCGATTGATTTGAACCGGATGAAATTCAACGGCTGAATATCGCAAGCCAGCCGGATGAACGCTTGCTGGTGGGGCGCAAGATTTACATTGTACGGGATGGTCAATTCCCTGCGAGCCATCGCGACATTAGTAAAGAAGTTGGACTCGACCGGGAGAATGGTCGTGCCGTTCTTATCCAAGATCGTCACGGTCAAATTCGCCCCCGAATCGACCGAAGCTTCAAAAGCCAAGCGGTGGAATCCGTAGGTCGGAACTTCGATCGGGATCACGAGAACTGAATTGGAAAGCGACAATCCAGTATTCGAAAGACTCGTCAGGACCGCCGGGATCGCGCCGTTCCATGCATCCTGCACGACCGGCGTAGGACCCACGATGGATTGGAATACCCACTTGCTGCTGAAGGGCGAAAAGAGAGTTTGGAATTCACCCTGCCGAGTAGGCTGCGGCGGTTCTACCCGAACCCGTGGAGCGGAAGTGAAATGAGATTGCGCATTCAACGTGACCGAGCCGCCCGGGTACCGGACCCAGCCGATCAGGACGCCGCCCGCAAAGCCCTGCGCGGGTAAAAGACCGGCCTGCATCTGGAGCGACGCGGGAGCGCCGCCGAAGACTGTGCTGGTTTGGTACTGATAGTAAATGGTGAAATTAGAAGGCGCGACCGTCGGGGTGAACGGAAGGGTTCGGATCTCGTTATCGACCAACACGACGCCCGAGTCGGACATCGCGGCACCCGGCTGGATGGCGATCGAAGTGCTCGTCGGAGCCGTCATGTCAAAGCCACGCAAAATCCCCGGCACCACTAGGCTCTTGAGGATCTCTTGGATTGAGGCCGCTACGACCGGATCGCCCAAAGCAATCAATCGAGTCTGCATCAGCTTCCTTCTTTCTTCTGAATCCGTACCGGAGCGGGGCATCCCGGATCAGCCGGAGGATCGACCCAGTTCTGAACCGCCATTTGATTTTCCAATAAAAATTTACCCGAACGGCACTCCAGGAAAAACTCCCGGCATCGTTTGATCCCAAACAACATTCCTTCGTAATAGGCCGCATTGGGGGATTCGCTGAGATTTTCTGCCGACTTGGACGCTTGATGCTCGAAAAAGTTCAAGTAGGACTCAAGGAACAGCATGTTCTCTTCCAGTTCCGACGTTTCACGTTTTCTCAGCACAGTCTTCGTGGTCGTCACGCAGCACCTTAGGGGTTCGGTTTCAAGTTCAATAGCGTTACGCCTGTAGCTTTACCATAAAGCTCGACCTGAACCTTATGGACCGGCACGGTAAACGTAAACCCGTAGATCCCCCGGACCCCCGGCATCAACTGGGATAAAACCTCCCACGGCTGCCAGACGTTCGGATTGGTCGCATAAGAGCCGCGCAACCGAACGCTGACGGAGGCAGCTCGGTCCTGCTCGTGCAGAACGACTGCAAATTTGTATTGGGCTCCTTGGCTCTGCGGAAGCGCCTGGGCCCGTGAACGGTAGCGGCGACGATATCCATACTGATTAGGATTTAGATCCGATGGACTCGGAATCCGGTCCGACCACAACCCACGGGCGAATCGATCCAGGTAGGCTTCGCCATACCGATCGTATCCAAAGTTGTATCCCGAGAGCGACAAAGCCCCCGAGTTGAAGAGAGTCGCGGACAACACGATCGCATTACCCGCCGCACCTGTTGGGCTCTGCAGGGTTAGGGCGATATTATTGGAGCCGGACGCTACACCCGTAACGCCCGACGCAAACGTCAAATCATTAATGGTCGCGATTGCGTTGGTCTGGGTGGCGGTGGCGGTGCCGCCCAACAAAACTTCTCCGATAGTCGGATCGGCCGAACCGGTCTTGATGGTCAAAACCTTCCCCGGCTTCAACGTAATGGTATCGTTCGCAACCAGAAACCCGTTGTTCAGGATCGTGATGGTTCCGACGGAAGCAATCTCCGCTTGGAAGCCTTTGGCCGTATCGAAATACCGAAGGTCTTCAAAATCTTCCGACATCAGATGCAACGAGATCTGATTGATCAGAGCGGGCGTCACGAGACTCGAAAGAGCCCGGAATGAATCGATCGCCGATTCCCCCTGCTGAAGGGAATAATTATCAGAAGGTTTCCGGAAGGTCTTACTGATGAGCCGCAGATCCCGGGACTCCGCCACGCCCTGGCCGTTCCAACCGACTTCCAAAATCGAAACCGCGTCGTTCACGCCGGGGGCCGTACCGGCTTCGATCTCGGCCCATACTTGAACTTGCGTCGCGGGACCATCGTCGGTCCGGGAAATGACCTGAATGCCGTCGATCTGGCTGTAAAGATTGGTCGTCACGACCGCTTGGGCCGGTGCATCGTAGTTGACCGACGGGGTCGCCTCGTCCGCATACCCGGAGGCGATCGAAAGCGTCAAAGTCTCGCTGATCACGGCACCGGCGTCGTCTTTGCCGAAAACCGAAATCACTACCGCCATGGTCAAGACCTGATCGGGTTTCGTCAGAGCCAACCGGAGACGAGCCGGGTACTGCGGCTGCCGGGGCGGCGTGTAGAGTCCGGTCCCGATCGTATCGAGCCGAACCGACGGCACCACGATCTGCGGGAAACTAACGACTGTCCCATTACCGAGACAAAACAATCTATACCGACGCGGATACGGGCCCGAGCCCTCCAGATCCACCGAAGGGTCCGGAATGGAAGCAAAACTCAAACCACCCGCTAGGATCAATTCATCCGTCTGGGGTTGCCCGAGGCCAATCAGATTGGTCGGGAACGACACCGGAGGCAACAAAGCGGTCGTCTCGGTGTATTCGACCGTCACGGGATTCGGCAACAGTTCGGTCGGACCAAAGACCAACAGGTTGGTCCCTTCGATCATTTCGGCCGAAATCGCGTTGATCGGTTTGCCGGTCTCGTAGACGGAACCCAATCGGGTCGGGAACGAAATCAATTCCACGTACCGAGCACCGATCTTGTTGTAGACCGATTTGATAGTAGCGTTGCCGGTCGTGTCGGTCTTGATGCGGGTCAACGGAATCGATTCCGTACAGAAGCGAGCCCCCGGCATCTTGTTCAGGACTCGGTCCCGCGACACCACCATGCCGGTCTCGGCGAATCCCTGGTAGAGCGAAACCTGTCCCGGGTTAGTCAAATCGTTCACACTGGTTCCGTGCGGATTCTGGTCGGTCGAAGTGCCGGTCCCGACCTTCGCCCGATGCCGCGTATCTCGAACGCTAAACCAAGGACGGTTGTAACTGTAAACGTTGCGGGTCAGATCGACTTGGAGTTCGATCGAAGCAGCAGCGGTCGCGACAGCCTGGACGACCGACAATACCACGATGTTGTCTTTACGGGCCGGAGGGAACAACGACGTGTTGTTCCAATCCGCCTGTAGGGCGACCCGAAGCGAATCGGGGTTCTGGATTTCCCGAGTCTGGACCGGATCGTTGTAATCGTTCAGGAGCGTTGGGCCATCCGGAATGATTTCATTCTCCAGGAACAAAACGTTCACATCGCCCGCCAGGATGCGGGTCAGCGAAAAAGCCGTCGCTCCGGCCGAGCGGATCACGGCACCCGAAGGAGTCGTGGCGATTCCGGCCGTGACATCGACCTTGAAGTTATCGAGCGACGAGATCCGGACCTGCAGGGCCCGACCCGTTTCGGTCGAAGCAATCAGCGCCGGGTCCACCGCATCCACGATCCCCATCTCGGTCGTCCCGAGATTAAGACCGGATGAAAGTAGGAAACGGTTCAAAACCTCGGCTTCCAAAAGATCCCGCGCTACCCGGTAATCTTCCGCCGAGAGCAAAGCGTCAAAGTTTAATCCACCCAAAACGTTCATATGGTTAAAAATAGTCCCTTAAATTCGACTGAATAGTGTCAATCGAATCAGTTCGATTCCTTGCCCGACCATCACCAGCGTAGAAGGGGGGGCCGAGAAACCCGGCAGGGTCTGTTGGGCCAACAGGACCCCAGCCTTCCATAGCTTCAATTTACCACTTTGCTGATGCTCTACGGTCAAATCAATCGGATCGCCCGCCCCGAACGTCAAAGGAGCCGTGACGCTTCCGTATCCAACCAGATCGGCCTTCACCAAGTTGCCCGGCTCGAACGACAGCACGACCGGCCCGGCAGTCAACGGGACCGAAGCCCCTACGGCGGCCGAACCAAAGCCCGGTATGAACTCAATCCGGAACTTCTGGTTCTCCGGGCTGTAGGGGAATGAAATCTGATCGGTCTGCCGGATACCGTCCGTCCGGGTGGTGGCGAATCCCCCGGCTTCCAGCTGTGGGGCCAGGAGGGCAAGTTCAACATCGTCTCCGGCATCGATCGAACCCATCTTGACGGACGGGATGACGCGGTCGGACCCCGCCGGAGAGGACGCGGTCAATTGGGCCAGATCGATCGATCCGAACAGATTGGCCGACAGATCGACCGAACTCTCCTGCAGGAACGTAGAGCCGCTGTACCAGCGCAGCACCAGCGTCAACCGCGACACCACCGTACCGGGCGAGAG
>Ga0315284_10003940_pt1 | contig 21082 bp, 48 predicted proteins | sample YL17G09_16_MG_FD_203696 | JGI IMG/M metagenome (GOLD analysis project Ga0315284, IMG submission 203696) | Sediment microbial communities from Yellowstone Lake, YNP, Wyoming, USA - YL17G09_16 | ecosystem: Environmental > Aquatic > Freshwater > Lake > Sediment | place: USA: Wyoming | collected...
ATACATTGCAAGTGAATCTAATTTAAGTCAAGAGAGTAATGCTTGGGTGTATGGCAATGCTTGGGTGTATGGCAATGCTCGGGTGTATGGCAATGCTCAGGTGTATGGCGATGCTCAGGTGTCTGATAATGCTCAGGTGTCTGGCAATGCTCAGGTGTATGGCGATGCTCGGGTGGATGGCAATGCTTGGGTGTCTGGCAATGCTCAAGTGTTTGGCGATGCTCGGGTGTATGGCAATGCTCAGGTGTCTGGCAATGCTCGGGTGTATGGCAATGTTTGGGTGTATGGCGATGCTCTAGTGTCTGGCAATGCTCAGATGTATGCCAATGCTCAGGTGTCTGGCAATGCTCAGGTGTATGGCGATGCTCTAGTGTATGGCAATGCTCAGGTGTATGGCAATGCTCTGGTGTCTGGCGATGCTCGGGTGTGTGACAATGCTTGGGTGTATGGCGATGCTCAGGTGTCTGGCAATGCTTCGGTGTCTGGCAATGCTTGGGTGTCTGGCAATGCTCGGGTGTATGGCGATGCTCGGGTGTTTGGCGATGCTCAGGTGTCTGGCAATGCTTCGGTGTCTGGCAATGCTTGGGTGTCTGGCAATGCTCGGGTGTTTGGCGATGCTCAGGTGTCTGGCAATGCTTCGGTGTCTGGCAATGCTTGTGTGTCTAAATTTTATGGAATTAAAAATATAACAAATTTAAAGTTTTCATTTACTTCATTACCGAAAGGAATTCAAATTGGTTGTCATTTTCATACATTAAAAGAATGGGAAGAAAAACATATTCAATTAGGTAAAGAAAATAATATGAGCGAATCTCTGAGTAAAGCATATTATAAGTTAATGAAGGCTGTTAGACATTTACAATATATAGAAGAAAGAGAATCAAATGTCAAAGTTTAAAGAAGGCGACATTCTAGTTTATAAAGACGAAGGTGAATTTGCTGAAGAAGTATATAGTCGCATAATGCTAGTTATAGTTAAAGTTGGTAAAGAGAAATACTTATATGAACATTTACCTCATAGAATGAATAAATACACTAATGATATTAACATTATGGATCAGTATTACAAAGCGTTAGATACTACCAAAGGGGTGCGGTATGAAAATTAAAGGTGTGGAGACTAAAGATTATAGTGTTGCTGTATACTCAGAAAAAGACTATTACATGATAGTATGGTCTGGTAGACGAGGTCGAGGGGCTTCGGAGAAGCTCCGAGATTATAAGACAGCGGACTTTATGTTTGAACTTAAACTTTCCGAACTGATTGGACAATAATATGAAATACAAATCATTTGAAATATACATGGACTTTACAAAGGATTCATGTTTAATTGAAGTTAGCATTGAAACATTCGGAACGAATGATTGGTGCATCAATTATTTATATGACCTAGAAAATGCTCGATATATTGAAACTTTAGAGTTGTCTGATAGAGAGCGTAAACTATTAGAAGCTAAGATTGATGAACATTTGAATAAAGATGATGTCTTGAGTGAATTAAATTTTAATAACTAATCGGACTAAAGTCCTTCGTGTAAAGGAGTATTTATGAGTAAAGTTCTTATAATTAAACTTATTCTTTATTATGCCAATCTTAACGGATTAGATGGAAACACAGCATTGTCAATAGCAAAGATTGAAAGCGGTCTCAATCCTAATTCGATTGGATTAGCTAAAGAGGTCGGGATTTTTCAGATAAAAAGCGAATATTCATTATATAGCAAAGAAGAACTACTTGACCCTGTAACTAACATAAAGGAAGGCATTCGCATATTAAAGTTATCTAAAGAGACTTGCTCACATAGGAAGGGATCAGACTGGGTTATTTGTTTCAATCTTGGTAAGAAGGGGGCATCTAAGATACGATATCCAGCATTGTTCCCATACAAGAAGAAGTTTGATATTGCAATGAGTGAGTTAAAATGAAACGAATCAAATACAAATATGTTAACTCAAAACTAATGAGTAAAGATAGCTTCTTGTGTGGTAATCAATACCTATTCATTGTACTTGAGAAACATTCGGAGGTATTTCATTACGAGATAAAGAATTATGAAGAGAACAAGGTTATATGTCAAGGAACTGCAAAGACCTTGACTTTAATAAAGAAGTATGCTAAGATGAAGTTAATAGAATTAGGTGCAAGCTTCATGGATGAAGTAAGAAAGAAGGAAGTGATAGGATGAAACAACTTGAAACAAAAGAATTCTTTTATCAAACTGACGATGTAGATGGACAAATCTATTTACATGATACCGATGTTACTGGTGAATGCGGTAAAGCATTGTTAACTGTTTTAGTTGAAGAGAGAACAAGTACCCCAATTGTCGCTCCAATACGTATATCAGAATTGATAGAAGAACTAAAAGACTTAGAACTATTTCATTCTGCATATGAAAAGTCAAGTTATGATAATTTTGAGGAGCAATCTAAAGGATTAGTTCATCTAATAAATAGAGTTAAGAGTGGAGTATTACATGAAAAAGCTTAAAGGTTTATCTGCATCTGATTATTTACTAATCATATTATTCATACTGGCTTTAGTTAGTATATGCAATGCTGAAGTTAGTGTTAGCATTATTCATGCTCCAGGGGACAGGCTTAAGAGCCTAGTTGAATGTTCCTATCCTGATAAGAAATTACCAGATGATAGACTTTTAGTTCTTAATTCACAATTAGAAAGTGAAGCAGTTGTCACTTGGTTCCAAACTGTTTGTTTACAAAGAGATAAAGAATGAAGATTTATTATTGTAAATCTTCTGATTCTCTTATGTTAGTCCATAAGAAGAACCATTTCGCGGAGTTAGTTGTATTCATACACAGTTTAATTGGTATGAAACTGATAGTAATTATGAATTTATTGGATCATTATAATGGAAATAGTTGTTCTTAGTATTTGTATATTAGGAAGTGCTTGTGACTATGCAAGTAGGGCATATTATGCTCAAAGCGTTGATGCCCAGCGCATTGCTAATGAAGCCCAAGTTGCTATAGAACATAAAATGGGGGCAGAGAATGCTGCAATAGTTGGTTCAATGTTTGGTGTTATGGTGTTAAGAAAAGGAACAATCAATATGCAAAGACATTTAAATCTTTTAATTGATGAAAGGTCAATGCAACTTCAAGCGCATTGGGAACATTAGTATGTTAAGGCAGTTAATATTTTGGTTTCATAGGTGGAAGTATAGTGAAATTCATCCAGAAGAACTATTTGAAATTCTTGTATCAATAAAGAAAACGTATACAAAGAATGCGTTTGGTATGCCTCCGACTTGGGAGCACCGAAAATATAAAATTGCAGGGGAGTATGCATTAAGTAAACCAATAGAAGATATTGCAAAACAATACAATATAACGAGAACTAGAGTACATTCAATTGCTTGGCGTATTTATCATGATTACAATAAGGGATTATATGAAAACGAATGAGAATGTAATTTACAGTCAAGAAGAAATAATGCAACACTTCATCGTGGCTAATGTCTTTTTAATTCAGAAGTTATTCAGTCCATATAAGCTGCAAAGAGATGCATTGTTAGCTAATGAAAAAAGCTTATTTCATATTGACATTGAGCAACAATATGTTAAGATATTAAGAAGTGTCTTAGCTGTTTATATGTGTCAGAATTTACAAATAACACCATTAGACGCATTGATTTTTGTAGAACAAATGAAGGTGGAATTAATATGACTATTGCTGGCAAGATTCAAATGGCAATGGAACTATTCGAGCAAGGGATGCTTTGTAAATGTTCTAAAACAAAACCAATTGTTCATACTGATATGTCAAATGGTAATGAATATGAAACTAAAGAGATTCTTCATGATGAAGATTGCGAAGGTAAATTAAAAGCATTAGAATTAATTGGATATAAAAGGGGATAACATGAAACGAACGACAGTGAGCTATTATGTATTTTATGTTAAAGATTGTAGTCCAAAAGTTAAGAAGTTTGATAGCAAACTAGATGCTGAATACTTTTCAGCGTGTTGGACTATACACAATAAAGACAATGTAGATGATAATTGGGTAGATTTTATTGTTAAAGGTAAAATTAAGCCTGTAGATAGTCAATGGAAAAAAGCAATGAAGGAATTAAAATAATGAAATTATTTGTCGATATAGCCATTGTTCCTTTTTGTTTGTTACTATCGTGTATCGTTGAAACAAATGATAATAAATCGATATCTATTTATTTTGCAGTTTGTGCTGCTATTATTGCTACAAATAAATTTAATCAATACACAAAGGAATTAAAATGAAAATAGATAATTATGGACTTATCGTACAGGCCGATGGCGATCAAGGAGACTCAGCACAAAGAGTTGGAATGTGGCTTTTTGTCGATCAATCTAATACAATTATTAATTATGTTTCCTTAAAGCATTTACATAATGATCAAGGCTTATGGTTTAGACATCCTAACTATCCAGACACTAGTGATTGCTCGCGCGATCAAATGGACCCAATTATTATGACACTAGGTGCTTACGAATCTAAGTCTTTATTGAAGCTTACATTTAAAGCTCACGCAAAGCGTCTCTTCTTCTATCAGAATAAAGATGTACCTATGATTGTTACACCTTGTCTTTATATTAGAGCGTTTAAAGCTTGGTATTTATACCCAATTCTTTGTGTATTAGACATAGGATTTATGTTTGCTTGGGTTGAGAACCTGTTTCGTAGGAACCCAGATGATGTAGATGATAACAACAATATTATGCGTATGACTCAGGCTGCGCAAGTAATGCCCACGCCCTTGAGTTGGTTAGGACGAAAGCTGTACGCTAAGACACGTAGACCTAACTTAGGTAATACAGTCAAAGGTGAAAAGAATGCTGTAATGGGAGCGTTAGTGTGGTATCACAGACCTGAAAGTGGTGGTAATCCTGCCATTGCCGAGTTGTATAGACCTATTGTTGAAAGGTATTTTGTATGAGATATTTATTAATAGGTATGTTTTTACTAACAAGTTGCGTTGAAGACAAGTACCCAGAGTCTTCTTACAAAAACTTTAAACTTGAAAATGGTCGTATTGTCAGATGTATTGACAACGTAGCTAGAAAAAACTGCGGTATGACCTTCTATAACTGTAAGGATGGCAACAAATACTATTGTCAAACTAACGTAACGGAGGTACCATGAGCAATGAGATTGATGACCAACTTAAGGACATGGCGATGAAAAATATTAATTTGAATACGAAGCTTATAGCTCTCGAAGCTCGGTGTGAGAAGTATGAGAAGGCTTTGAAAGATATTGCTGGACGGCAAAGCATAATGAGCTGCTCGTGTGCTCTTGATGATATAGCACTCGATGCTCTCGACACGCCCACACTAGACGAAACTCTTAGCAAGGCTGGGAAGATATGATATATCGAATATATTTTAATGATGAGATGCTTCCAAATAAGGCCAATCCGCAAGTTGCTATATACTTACATTATATTAATATATGTGATACAATGATAAATCTACCAATTAGAATTGGCTATAGACATGATACTCACATGTTTAGTATGGTTAATTTCGAATGGTCGTTGGTTATATTAGGATTTGGTATTAGTTATAATAGGAACTACGACGTTTAAGAATAGAACTGAAGGGAATATTGTGATGAATAATAAACTTAATGAATTTATGAATAAAGCGATACTTCAATCATATCTGTCTTCTGATGCTCAAACTAAAGTGGGTTGTGTATTATTAAGTAGAAAAGACAGAAATATTGTTATGAAAGCCCATAATTCATTTATTGATGTCCGATTAAATAATAAACTTCCAAATACAAGGCCAGGTAAGTATACGTACATCCAGCACGCAGAGCAAAGGCTTTTATATAGGTGTGCTCGAAATGGTATTAAAACTAATTATGGTATCTTAGTAAGTACTCATAGCCCTTGTGTTTCATGCGCTCTATCATTATTTCAAGCTGGTATTAATACAATCTATTGCGATGTAATGCGCCCTGAAACTGAAATGATCAATGATAGATTGGATTTAAAGGTAACACTTAGGAAGTTAAAAACTGGTGTGTATAAACTAAAACTATCACTTAGGAGTTAATATGGGAATGTTCGATAGCATTGAATTTGTATGCCCTTGGTGTAACGAGACAACCAAAGTTCAATCAAAGGTTGGTGATTGTATGTTAAATACTTATAGTTCACATTCAGTTCCAATTGGAATTGCTGCAGATTTAAAAGACACGGTTGAGTATTGCGATCACTGTGAACAGTCATTTGTCATAAGTAGCAATGTCCCTGATAATGTTCGAGTATATGCCGATAGAATTACAGAAGAATAGCTTGCTAAGGGAGTTAATGTGAAATATTTACTGTTGTTAATGTCATTAACTAGTTGTTATGAAGGACGTGAATATCCAACATTTGTATATCAAGAGAAAGTTATCATAGTACATGGCTTTTACACATCGTGTAAAGGATACGTTTGTCGTGATGAGGGTATTTATGAAAGCCGAGTTTGTGTTGAGGAGTTAACTTGTAAACGCACTGATGGATATAAAGTACATGAAGGATACGTGTTTATGTATAAAGATGATGTTAGAAGTATGGAGAAGAGATGAAGTATTTACTAATATTAGTATTATTTTTAGTTGGCTGTAATGATAATACTGCACCTGAATTAATAAATCTACAAAAGAACTGTGTCAATGTAACAATTGGCGCTTCAAGCCAGAAGGTGTGGATGTGCAAAATTTTTCTACCTAAAAAAGACGGCTCTCAGGGTTCATCAAGCTGTTTCGTAGATGGTGGTACTGCAAGTTTTCAGATTTCATGTGATCTATTTAAGAGTGCTTGGAAGGAATACGATGGGAGGTCAAAATGATGTTTTATATCTATATAGGTCTAATAATAGGCTTTATTTTAATGAGAAAGACACTGTTGAATATTGCAATCATTGTGAAAATTCATTTGCTATAATTTGTGAAATACCCCAAACTGTTAGAGTATATACTGACAGAATTACCGAAGGAGACGACGATGTTTTTTAATAAGAAGATATTCAAAAAGAGAACAAAGAAGATTGAATATGTTATCGAAAAGATTAATGTTAGACAAACTAGTGTATTAGTTACATTTTGTGGAGGAGACTCTATTATTAAAAGAATAGATGGTCTACCATATCAATATGTCGCTTTAGGCTGGGATGAATATTCGGAGGGTAAACTTAAAGAGCCAGAGGTTGGCATACTATATATAACTGATTCAACTATGATTGTTAGTGATTGGTTAAAAAGTTTAATTTCAGATCATTTTTCAAATATCAATGATTATGATAAATTAACTTCAAGTGTTAAGTTGGGTCAAGTTGCTAGTGCAATTGTTCTAGAAACAAAAGATCATTTCATTGATTATGCAGTTGCTAAAGTCGTTGATGTGTGATAAGATAGGTAGTAACAAAACAAAAGGGAGAGACAGAGTGATTAATAAGACATTTCATGATATTTTTGGTAATAAATTTAGTTATGATATTTACCTTCAAAAATACTCATTAGGTGGACAAGAAACATGGATTGATACCTGTATAAGAGTAGTCGGGGCAGTCTGTGGTCAACTTTTAGATGTAAAAACTAAAGACAAAATGATCAAGCTAATGTTTGAAAGAAAAATTATCGCAGGTGGAAGATATTTATATTCATCTGGTAGACAATTCCATCAAGTAAACAATTGTTTTTTATTTAGAGCAAACGATAGTAGAGAAGAATGGGCAGAGGCAATGAAAAGTGCAACCCTAGCTCTTATGACTGGCGGGGGGATTGGGTTCGATTACTCAGCTTTACGACCTAGAGGTGCTGTAATTAAAAAGACCGGAGGTACTTCTACTGGTAGTACTGCATTAATGGAAATGGTTAATGAGGCTGGTAGGCATATAATGCAAGGCGGCGCTCGACGATCGGCAATCTGGGCTGGCCTTCAATGGGATCATGGCGACATAAAAGAATTCCTCACTATGAAAAACCATAGTGAAGAACTAAAAGCATTAAAAGAAAAAGATTTTAATTTCAGACTTCCAATGGAGTTAACAAATGTATCTGTTATCTATAACACAGAATTCTTTATTGCTATTGAAAATGAAGAACATCCAAAACATAAGCTTGCTAAAGAAATTTGGGAAGTTAATTGCAAACAAGCATTCTCTACAGCAGAACCAGGAATGGGATTTAACTTCCGTAAGGATGCGGAATCATTGAGAAATGCTTGTACAGAAGTTGTGAGCGAAGATGATAGTGATAAATGTAATTTAGCTACAGTATGGATGAATCGTTGTTCAGATAAAAAAGAGTTTGCTGAAGCGGTAAAACTTGCTACATTGTTTTTACTCTGTGGCGGGATATATTCCGATACACCAAATCAAAAAATTAAAGATGTTGGCACTAAAAATAATAGAATTGGTGTAGGTTTAGGTGGTATGCACGAATGGTTAATGATGCGCGGAATGAAATATGAGGTAACACCAGAGCTACATAAATGGTTATCTATCTATGAACAAGAATCAAATGATATGGCATTTGTTGGAGCAAAACAATTAAATGTGAATGTTCCAAAGGGAGTTCGGGCCATAGCTCCAAATGGAACAATCGGTATTCTTGCAGAGACAACAACAGGCATTGAACCTTTGTTTTGTAAAGCATATAAGCGTCGATACTTCAAAGAAGGTAAATGGCTTATGCAATATGTTGTAGATGGAACTGTCAAGCGTCTTCTTGATAAAGGGATTAAGCTTGAAGATATTCAAGACAGCTACGACTTATCCTTTAAGCAGCGCGTTAAGTTTCAAGCTGATGTTCAGAATTATGTTGATATGGCGATTAGTTCAACTTGCAATATGCCATCTTGGGGATCAGAAGAAAACAATGAGAAGACGCTAACAAAGAATGCAGATATTCTTTTAAAGTATGCAAAGAGACTTAGAGGTTTCACTGTCTACCCCGATGGATGTCGCGGTGGTCAACCATTAACTAGAGTTTCACTTGAGGAAGCATTAGCTAATGAGGGTGTTGTATTTGAAGAGAATGAAAAAGATTGTTTAAATGGAGTATGTGGATTATAACACTGACTTGAAACGAGACACTGAAATAAAATAGTTTGCATCCACATAGAAAAGATGATATTATAGTTATAAGGGAGATATAATTATGGCGAAATCAAAACAAGACTTAATTCAATTAAAAGCAGTAAAGGCTATTGCTAATAGTTTAAAGAAATCTAAAAGAGCTTTAGTTGAGATGGCAACTGGTACAGGAAAAACTAGGACAGCCATCAATCTAATTAAAAACCAATTTAAAAATAAAAAAGTATTATGGTTGACACATCGTAATAACTTAGTTTCTCAAACTTCAAAGGTTATGACCGATCAGAAGTTACCAGATGTAGGCCTTTACGCATTGGGTATGAAAGATGTGAAGCAAATCACAATAGCCAGCATTCCTACCGTCTCAAGACCTAAAACATTTGATTCATTTAAAAAGTTTAAATTTGACCTAGTTATCTTCGATGAAGCCCATCACACTCCAGCTACTTCATGGAAAAAACTTGCTGATAATTATAAGAAAACTCAATTATTGGGGTTGACCGCTACTCCAGAACGACCAGACGGTGCCGCCATCGAAGAAGTGTTTGGTGAGAGATGTTTCACTTACGACTTTCATCAAGCTGTTAAGGATGGGGTAATTTCAGCACCTATTGCATATAGCATTCTCACTGAAATCACTGTTAATGGACTAACTAAACTTAATAAAGATTACACTCCTAAACAATTGGATAGATTCTTTACTGTAGATAAAAGAAACAAAATTATTGTTGATTCTTATATGAAAGATGCCAAGCCTAAAGTTAAACAAATGAAATTAAAACCTAAAGCATTGTGCTTTTGTATTAATACGGACCACGCTAAGATTATGAGAGATGAGTTTAGGGCAAGAGGGATTACCTCTGAAATTCTAGTAGGTAATGCTACTTTGCAAAGTAAAGATGAGAGACAAAGAATTGAAAAAACATTCCACGATACAAATGAAATTGAAGTGTTATGTGTTATTGATATTTTTAATGAAGGGGTAGATGTTCCAGATATTAATGTAGGTTTAATGTGCAGACCAACGTCTTCTTGTATTCTTTATCAACAACAAATTGGTAGATTATGTCGTAAGGTTAAAAACAAGAAAAGATTCATTTTACTTGATTTTGTTGATAATAATAAAGATTTTGGTTCTTATACCGCCAGTACCCAATTTAAAGGTGCAACATACTTTAGACCAAAGGTTATTAGACGATATATACAGCATTTGGATAAAGTGATTCGTAAAGAGATTGAAGCGAATTTCTTTAAGAATGTATTGAATTTTAAAGAGAAATTTAGAATTAAGAATATAACAGAGGAAAACTTGAAATATATGATTAAATATGGTAAGGTGGATGATAGAATTTATGGATAAAATATATACTAATATCAGAGATTTTGATAAAGTTAAACTTTCAGATAATACATATGCCTTACCATATTATTTTCCAAAAGGTGAACGGTTCAAAATAACTGATATAAATAATGAATTTGTTGTTTTAATAAATTTAAAATTAAATATTTCAATAAAAATGGATTTAAATTATTTTAAGGAGTTAATGCATGAAAAAAATTAAAACTAGACTAGGATTTATTATAAAGTTTAAAGAAATTTATCAATATTTACAAGCAAATAAGAAACTTTCAATATTAGATGGTCTTCTTCCAAGACAACACAAAAATAGAACTAATGATAATATATTAAGTAATGCTAAAAAATATAACAATATTAAAGAATGGAGATCAGGGGATGAAAGTGGGTATGCTATTGCTCATAAAAGAAATATCTTTAAACAATGTACGAACCACATGGTTATATTTAGGTTTTATGAACTACCAAACAAGCTTATCATTGAGGAAGCAAAAAAATATAATCATAAAACAGATTGGAAAGATGAAGGTAAATATTTTACATATGCATATAATAGGGGCTCGGTATTCTTTAAACAATGTACTTCTCATATGAAACGAAAAAATACAGGCAGAGCTAAATCTGTAATTAATTTAGATACAAATGAATGTTTTCGTGGAGTGTTCAGTGTCCCAGGTATTCCAGGTAAAGGTCTTTATAAACTTCTTAAATATAGAAGAGGTATAGGATTTTATAAAGGTTATCGCTGGGCCTATTGCGATGAAAAGGGTAAGGTGATTAAATGAAATATATATTGATCTTATTCTTCTCTCTTAACACACAAGCAAATCAATCTACCTCTCAATTTGAAGTGTCTGGTACTGTTCCTGTAGTTGTGACAGCTACTTTAACTCCAACACCAAATCCATTGGTATACCTTATACATGAGATAAGTAATAATCCTAGTGGCTACACTATATTGCTTCAAACTGATACAAATGATAATGAAACTATTGTCACACAAGTGACATCTCAAGATAAGACGATAGATAAGATTAAAGAATTTACATTGACTTCTTTAGCATCTTATGTTAGAATAATTGTAATAACTAACTAGGGAGAAACAATGAGCGATGAAAAGAAACTATCGGTAGGTCAATATAACCTCATCATTGATAACTTCCTAAATGGTACTCCATTACCGAAGGAATCAAAACCTTATGAAGACCATTGTCCTCATATAAGTGAAGATACATATCAAGGGTTATTTAGAATTGAATATATTTGTAGAAGTTGTGGAAATAAACGAAGTGAAAACCCAATGCCGTCAAGTGGTTGGCCTGACCATGATGATAACGGGTCAATATGAAAGGAAAGAATATGTCAGATAAAAAAGTTACAAAAGAGGAATATCTTGCTAAAAAAGTTACAAAAGAGGAATATTCACATTTGAGTAAAGAATCGAGAAATTTGATTCTGTCTTACAAGGAGTTGAAATCAAAAAATGATGAGTATAGTGGATTACTAGAGGATAATTTATCTAATTTGGAACAGAAACTATCTAATGACTTGGATAAAGGGATTTTTAACGTGTTAAGGGATGTTCCTTTTGAGGTGGCTCATAGAGTTTTTAATAAAATGGTAGATTCATATCTAATTAATAGAAAGCCTATAGAAGATTTAAAAGTAATTAAAGATTTAAATGTCCTTATTAAGGTGTAAAACTATGTGTAAGGATTTAGGAGAATGTTATGTGTAGCTTATGCGCGGATTGGACCAAGAGTTTAACTGTTAAAGAGAAGCTTAATGCTTTCAATGAAGTCTATCTGACCTCTACAGAAGATGTGGAGCATCTAAATGAAGTTCATGGAAAGCTATTGAAAGAGTATGCTGATGAGATTAGTAAAGAAGTGATGGCATTACCATATGACCAACTAAGCTTTCAAGATTTTGTAGCAGAATGGGAGCAAGAATGAAGAAATCAGATCTTAGTAAACTAGAAGAACTAGAGCAACATGGTGTATATAAGAAATACCTTAAAGGTAATGTCACTGTGTTTGTATTAGGTGATACATTTGGTGAAGTTAGTAATTCATTCAATTTCCAAATACCTCCACAAGATATGGAAGTATTCGAGGAAGAAGTCAATGAGAAGACATGAGATGGTACAAAACATTGCTACTGCCATTCTAATATCAGCTATAGATGAATTAGATATTTGTATATCATACGATAAAGCATTAAATATGGCAGATGTTGTTCTCAAGAGAATTGAAAAAGAAGGAATGGTGGCACCATTAAGCGATGAATACAACCAAATTAATAGTAAATATTATGGATGGGATGTGGACAATGAAGAGAAATGATGTACTAAAGAAGATAGTCAAAACTTTACAACCTTGGGAGTCGTCTAAATTAGACAAGAAGTGTGCAAATGAGATTCTTTCAATGTTAGAAGAACTTGACATTATATGTCCACCACCGATTATTGTTGACAAAGTAACCATTATTGATGATAATGGTGTTAAGCAAGTGTTAGATGTAGAAGAATGTATATGGGAAAAATAGAATTATTTACCGCAAAACAAGCCAATGAAGCTGCTATTACATTTAACAATATGAATCTTAATACTCAAAGACAATGTGTCTTGGAAGATATAAAAAGAAAAGCGAGACATGGTAAGTCATCGCTAATATTAGATGATCCTTCAATTCGACTCTACGATAGTGACTATGTTTTCTTTGAGAAGCTAGGTTATAAAGTAGAACGCTCTGAACTAAAATACTTTGTTCCATATGATGAATCATACGACTCTGCTCGCGAAAAAGGAACATTACAATATGAAAGGAAATTTGGGAGTATTTCATGGTAACAAATCGTCTATCACATAGTTCAGTCGAGGTCTTCAAAGAATGCTCAGAGAAGTACCGACTTCACTACAAAGAGAAGCTTCGATCAGAGACAACAGGAAGTGCATTATTGTTTGGGTCAGCAATTGATAAAAGTTTAGAACTGGCTATGCAGACATTCCCTTCTTGTAACGAGGATGTCATTAAAGCTAAGTTCTTAGAGCACTGGAATGATGCAGAACTTAATGGTCAACCAATTAATATCCCCACTAGCAAGTTAGTAACTTATTCAAAAGCCGATCATGAGCTAGATGAAAATCCTTGGGAGTCTTTGAAGAGAAAAGGATTACTTATAGTTGAAGCATTCTTTCGTGAAGTCTATCCATTAATTGAATCAGTAGTGTCTACACAAGAGGAGATTGCTCTTACTAACTCAAATGGTGATAGCGTTGTGGGATTTTGCGATGCGGTGCTTAAATTCAAAGGATATAAGCAGAATTTGATTATGGATGTGAAAACATCTGCGCGTAAATACAAAGATGACAGTGTAAAAACTTCACCACAACTATCACTTTATAAACATAGCTTGAGTACGAAGTACAATACAGTCACTGCGGGATATATCGTATTTATTAAAACAATTAATAAGAATGCCTCTAAGATTTGCGTTGTTTGTAAGCACGATGGAAGCGCAACAAGCCATAAGACTTGCGCTAATGAAGTTAATGGTAAGCGTTGCGGTGGAGAACTAACCATTACTTACAACCCAAAGGTTGATGTTCAAATTGTAATTGACGACATTGACGAAGCATTTGAGAATAAACTATTAGAGTCTTTCGATGACATTAATGTAAAGCTACAAGAAGAATCTTATGAACAGAATCTGGATAGTTGCTATGGGAAATATGGTCGCTGTCAGTATTTTGAATTTTGCAGAAATGGATATACAACCGGATTGGTTAAAGTTGAAAGCAGGAAGAAATGAGACTAATTTGTGTTGACTTAGAACTAAATAAGAATGTAGCAACTGGTGTTAATAAGATAATCCAAATTGGAGCGGTATGCTTTGAACCAGACAAAGGTAAGATTGTTGATATATTCAATATGTATGTAGATCCTAAAGAACCATTAGATCCATTCATCATTAACTTATGTAATATTTCAGAAGGAATGGTTTGTGGTATGCCCTCTATTTGGGAAGCTGCGATTGAGTTTTCCACTTGGAAAGCGCAGCATCAAGCCAATGCCATTGCTATTACTTGGGGTGGAGCTGGCAGCAAGTCTAATGACGTAAGTAAAATATATGAAGAATCTGGTGTAGACAATCCTTTTGATAAAAGAATTATTGATGTAAAGGGTATTTATCAAATGCTTGCAAATGCATCTAATGCTGAGATGCGCTCTAAAGTGGGGCTCGGTAAAGCGTTAACTAATGTTGGGTTAAAATGGTGTAAAGCTTATGGTTCACCGCATAACGCACTTGGAGACGCCGCTAATACTATGGCCTTATATATGTATTTATCTAAATGTCTTAAAGGTGGACATATGATAAAACAATCTTGACTTTTATTCTTTTATATGATATATTGAAATTGACCCCTAGATGTACGTGAGGCTAACGTATTACCACAAGGTTGTTGGGGTCGTTTATTAAAGGAGTTATAATGGAATTTAAAGCATTTCCTAGTATTGAACGAATTGGTAAAGTGTGGATGAGCATTACTCAAAAGATCCACGGAAGCAATGCCCAAGTTTATATTTATGAAGAAGATGGAGTAAAGAAACTTTTATGTGGTTCTAGGACTAGATGGATTACTCCAGAGCTAGACAATTATGGGTTCGCAGCATTTGTCTATGCAAACAAAGAAGAATTCATTGAGAAACTTGGAGTAGGTCAACATTTCGGAGAATGGGCTGGTCCTGGTATTAATTCTGGTGAAGGCTTAAATGAAAAGACATTTGTATTATTTGATACACGTAAATTTCAACCTGAGAGACCGCTTCCTCCTCAAACTAAAGTGGTTCCATTATTATATTCAGGATCTATCAAAACAATTGCAATAGATGATGCAATGGAAGATTTAAAAACAAATGGATCTAGGCTTGTCCCTGGATTTATGCGCCCAGAAGGTGTTGTTGTAAATATTGCCGGTAGTAAATATAAAAAAGTATTTGATGCTGAAGAAACTCAATGGAAGGGTAAAGACCCTAATTATGTTAAGAGAGTTAAAGATGAAGTTGACTATTCACATTTATTACAACCAATTAGATTAGAAAAACTTTTGTCTAGAGATGAACAATATAAACTTGGATTCCCTAAGAACTTACCATTAATTGTAGATGCATATATTGATGATTTAGCTAAAGAAGGACAAATTGCAGAACTTGGTGTCGCTACACAATGTAGAGGACAAGTGTTTAAGTTTATTCGTTTAACTATGGAATCATTATGAAATTATTATTGTTGATATTACTATTTCCTTGCTTGGTATTCTCTAGAACTATCAAAGTGGCTGTTATTGACACCGGATTAGATAATCTCAAAGGCGTTAAGCTATGTCCAAAAGGACTTATTGATTTAACAGACACTTCAATGAGAAGTGAAGCAGATGGACATGGAAATAACGTATCACATATAATTGTAGATGGTCTTGAGAAAGAAGATTATTGTCTCTATCACATCAAAGCTGTCTCCCCATTAAAAAATAATTATAATTTAGCATTAGCAATGGCTATTTATCACAAAGTGGATATCATTAACTATAGCGCAGGTGGTCCTACTTCTGATGTATGGGAAGAAGCATTAGTTACCTTGGCGATTAAGAATGGAATTAAGTTAATAACCGCAGTTGGTAATCATAGCCAAGACCTTGATAAGAACTGTAATTTCTTTCCTGCTTGTTATGTCAAAAATACTCCAGGACTGATCACCGTTGCCAACAATCATAAATCCTCTAATTATGGGAAAAAGACAGTGACATTTACTAGGAATGGGGTAAACGTGGCTGCGGGAGGAACTACTTTAAGTGGTAGTTCCCAAGCTACCGCGATGGTTAGTAGAGAAATATTAATTAAACTCTTGAAGGAGAATAAGAAATGATAACTAATGAGAAATTATTAGAGTTATTACTTAGTACATATCTGGAGATGGTTAGAATTAAATCTAAAGAGCCAGGGGAATGTAGTCATATGTTGGCTTATCATACTGAATTTATTAAAAGACAAATTATGTTAGTTATTAAACAAAATAGCAAGAAAGTGAGTTGGGATGATTAAACCTATTATAGTTGGATGGTTGACGCTACTTGTCATTGGGTTCATCATTACTGGGGTATTACATATAGTTTCTCTTGTATCAGATGACATTGCTGGACGCATTGCGTTTATCATATCGTTTCTTGTTCCAGCTATCGTAACAACAATAGCTGCCTATGTTTTAGGTAAAGCTGTATTGGAGAGGTTCTCGTGAAATATCTATTAATGTTAGCTCTTTTGTGTCCATCATTGGCATTCTGTAAATTATTGCAACATGATAAGGTAAGACTTATTGCAGGCGAATATGAAGGTTGCACCGCAGAAATGGCTCTAGATGAGGACGACAATCAAGGTAAAGAAGAGAATAATGGTAAATACGCATTAAGAAATATTAGATGTGTATATTCTAATGGTGAAGTTTGGACAGTATTGACATTAACTTGGATTCCTAAAGTAGATGTGGAGAAAATTAAATGAATGTATCACTTGTTCATATAACACCTAAATGTGAAGAATTGATTGGTCATTGTGCAAGAGTATCTTCTCCTAATTCTGAAGGTAAAGATTATAAACCATTATTAAAATATTGCATCAATCATAAGCACTGGAGTATATTTGAAATGGGTAATATGTGTGTTGAGATTGTTACGTCTAGAGCAATAGCACAGCAGATCTTACGACACAGGAGCTTCCATTTTCAAGAATTTAGTCAAAGATACAGTAAAGCAACTAGATTTGAATTATATGAAGCTAGACGCCAAGACGAAAAGAATAGACAAAATAGTATTGATAATATGTCGGGAGAAGATAAGGACTGGTTCAGAAGTGCTCAACAAAACGTTCAAGATATGTCTTTAGGATATTATCAGGAAGCATTAGCTAGGGGTGTAGCTAAAGAACAAGCTCGATTTCTTTTACCTTTATCAACAGAGAGTAGACTATATATGAATGGAACTATTCGAGATTGGATACATTATCTCAATTTGAGAGATGAGAAAGGAACTCAACTTGAACATCAAAGAATTGCTAGGGACATTAAAAAGATTTTTGCTAAGGAATTACCAACTATTGCAAATATTCTTGAATGGTAATCAAAATAATTGTAATAAAGAGTTGACTTTCATATATAAACATGATATAGTAAATAAACAAGGAGAATTAGAGATGAGTAACGAAAATAAAGTAAAAGCTGTAAGTAAAGTGGTGGAGCCAATTGAACCAGCAATTTCAGAATTAACTTGTCAAGCATTTACATTCTTTAGAAATCCCCTCAATGGTGTTTTCTATACTGTAAAAATTAAGTTTGATCCAGCTCTCACAACCGCTGAGTTTTCTGATAAAGAAATTGCCGGAGATGATAAACAAGTAGCAGTAGAACGACTTAAGATTCTTTTAGCAACAAAGTTATTCCCATAATGAAAGCAGATAGCTTTAAATACCTATCTGTAATGTTTGTGTTTGGTTTAGCTGTTACAGTGATGAATTTCACTATAGCATATACCGCTTATACATTAGCTCCGACACCAACAGTTATAGTTTTAGTATGTTTAGTTTTAAGATGGATAGCTAGCAATACTGCTCGCACCATAATTGATGAATTTATAAAAAAAGAAGATGAGGAAAAGAAATGAATAAATCAGATACAATTGTAAAAATCGTAGGGGCTCTGCTTAGAGCCCAATCTAAAATGGGGAATGCGGCAAAGGATGCAAAGAATCCATTCTTTAAGTCTAAATATGCAGACCTTAACTCAGTTAGAGAAGTGGCACATCCAGCACTTAATAGTGAGGGGGTTTTAATTCTTCAGCCTACAATCAATGTTGATGGTAAGAACTTTGTTGAAACAACGCTAGCTCATGAATCTGGTGAATGGGTTAGTAGTTTAACAGAAATCATCTGCGCAAAACAAAATGACCCACAAGCATATGGAAGTGCTATTAGTTACTCAAGACGTTATGGACTTCAATCGTTTCTTTCAATTGGTGCCGAGGATTCAGACGCAGAAGGGGCGATGAATCGTACCCCTGTAACTAAAAGTTCGACTGTTACTAGTCAATGGCAGCAACGAAGTGACAACGCAACAGGAACTATAACAGCCACGGCTGCAATAGCCGAACCATTGGTTGTTAAATCTAACGGTAGCTTCAAGAAGCCACAAGCAACTCCGGTAACATCTGATACTGCTGGATGGGATTAGAGATGAGCGAAGAACAAGAAGTAAAAGAACTAACAGCGCAAGAAAAGCTAGAGATACCACTTCCTGCTAGAGAACCATCTAAGAATGTTCTTGAAGAAAAAGTTAAATCTATGGTTGAAGAACTTGACAATGAGGATAAAACTGCTTTGTTTTTTAATATGTACGGACATAAGCTTCATTCTTATATGGAAAATATGAGTGTAAAGCAAATGCGTCGGGCATATATGAATTCACTTGGTAATAAAGATCCTAAGTATTCACCAAGGACTCAAGAAGAGAAATTTGTATCTTGGGCAACAGATAAGCTAGTGGAACTTAAGATGACAATGCAAATGCATCTTATGTATGAAAAACTAGGTGAAGCGCAAGGTGAATATGAAAAGAATAGTGGATTAGAAGAGACAATTATTAAAGGTGAATTAGAGAGATCAAAAACAGAGGCATTGCCTCAAGAAAAGGAAGAATCAAATGGGTAAAAAACGAGTAGTAGTAGGATCAATCAGTAAACGTAAAGATGGTAGTCGAGTAATGACATCCACTCCTTATGAACTTAAGAACTTGGTTGATGCTCTAAAGAAAGCCGATCTAAATGAGAAATTGTATTTCAATTTAGAATCTAAAGCTGAACAACTTAAGAAGTTGTCAGAAGCAGTAGAAGTTGGTCGCCTAGATCAAGAAAAAGCAGATCAAATTGAAATTATTATTCAAAAAATTCCGACATTCGTAGATTTTCAAGTCGCATTGTTGGTAGAAGCATAAGCAGCTCCTGTAGCCGGGCATGGCTCTCCCCTATGCCCGGCATCATAATATTAGGGAGAACTTCGGGAGAAAGTTAATGAACATGGCACGTTTTATCAGAGTTACTAAGACACTAGCAAATAAGGGTAAACTCTTTACCGAACAAGAATTCAATGAATTCATCACCACAAAAAAAGATGTTGATTTCTATTACTCAACATTCTACTATAACGACAAACATAAAGAGATATTCGATAAAACAGGAAGTGTTTCTGGTATTACAGATGTTACTGGCGATACCCTATATTTTGATTTCGACAATCAAGATTTTGAAAAAGTAAGAAGTGAAACAAAAACTCTTATTTCTCGTTTTAAAAAAGAAAATATCAAAGATACCAGTTATAAGGTATTATTCAGTGGCAAAAAGGGAACACACGTTCAATTAAAGCTAGATAAAGAATATACCCCTAAACAACTAGAACATCTAGCCTTAAATTATTATGGTAAAGGACTGACAAGTCTTGATCCAAGAATTTATAATCCTTCAAGAGTTTTGCGTCTACCATATTCAAAGCATCAAGATACTAGCGTATATAAGCAAGAACTAACCAATCAACAATTAGATAGTTCATCTATTATTGACATTCAAACTCAATTTAAACAAGATTGCATTGTAAAACCAATTGAATTAACTCCTATCACTATTAACGAGGCTAATCTACCTAAAGAGAAAATCAAAGTGAATAAAGAACTAACGCCGGTAACTGAAAAGCCTAAACACTGGATTGATTACAAGTGGAGCATGTTAAATGCTGATAAGATGGTAGAAGGTGAACGCGATCATGCCATGATGGTACTGGGAGCCACTTGCAGAGGATTAGGATACAATAAAGAGATTACAGCATCATTCCTTACATATTTCGATGAGCGGTATGCGGCTGTCACCAATCAAGATACAAACGAAGAACAAGTTGAAGCTAAGCTTGATACTGTATTTAAAGAGACATGGAATGGTGGGACATATACATATAAGAATGACCCTTGGATTAGGGAATATTGCAAGCGTATTGGTGTAGTTGACGCTAAAGATGAATTTAAAACAAAGAAAGTTAATGACTTATTAAAAGATTTTGAAAGCTTCTCTTTAGACTTTGAGAATAATATTCTTAGAACTGGTATTAAAGAAATTGATGATAACATATTGTTCCTAAGTGGTACTCACAATGGAATTCTCGGACAACCAGGATCTGCTAAGACCACAATTTTATTGAGATGGATGGCGAATTTATCCAAGGATGGGATACATTCAATGTTTTATAGTCTTGACATGGCAGAAGAAGCAATATATGCTAAACTTGTGCAGTTTGTTACAGGATATGACTTTGATAAATGTGTTAAGCTTAGAAAGATTGATCCGGTTAGCTTTAAAAAAGTTAGTGACCAAATTAATGAGATGTTTAAGCATGTTGAGTTTAACTTCACCTCGGGGACATCAGTAACTGATATTAAGCAGCATGTTCTGGATTATGAGCAAGCCACGGGTAATAAAATTAAGTTTTTAGGGGTAGATTATCTTGAGTGTTTACAAGGGCCATATCAAGACTCTACT
>Ga0315284_10003942_pt1 | contig 21078 bp, 12 predicted proteins | sample YL17G09_16_MG_FD_203696 | JGI IMG/M metagenome (GOLD analysis project Ga0315284, IMG submission 203696) | Sediment microbial communities from Yellowstone Lake, YNP, Wyoming, USA - YL17G09_16 | ecosystem: Environmental > Aquatic > Freshwater > Lake > Sediment | place: USA: Wyoming | collected...
CGGCTTCAAAGGCGTGAAGCTCCACATCCCGAAGGAGAACTACGGCCATTATGACTACTTCCCGATCTACCAGGCCGCCCTCGAGCTCGATATGGTATGCCTGTTTCACACCGGGCTGTTCTACCTCCCGTCCATGAAGGGCGAGCGCGTCACGGCGGAGCGTACTCGCCCGATCCACGTCGAGGCGATCGTGAACGAGCTGCCGGAGCTGAAGGTCATCCTCGCGCACATGGGCGGAGTGTGGGCAGAGGAGGCGTGCGGGCTGGCGCGCATCTACTCGAACGTCTATGCCGATATGTCCGGGCGACTCGACGGCTGGCGGAGGGCGAAATCAATCTCCTGGTTCAACGAGATGCTCTTCTGGCCCGGTGCGGCGGATAAGATAGTCTTCGGGAGCGACGTTCATGCCTCGGAGCTGGCCGATACACTGGATCACCAGGTCGGCATCATCCGCGCGATGCGCTGGGACAAGAATATGGAAAGAAGGTTCCTCCACGGGAATGCCAAGCGACTCTTCGGATTCTAAGAACTCCACAAAGCGGCGTCAGAAGGCCGCCGAGCGAACGGGCACCAACCTCCTGCGGTACGTGCTCGATCACCCAAACGCGACATGCCGGGCAATCGCCGCCGACCTCGGAATGAGCTTCCCGAACGTGTGCCGGCTGGTCTCGGAGTTCAGGGGATCCGGCATCCTCGTGGGCGGCGCATCGAAGCAGACCGGCCGGCGGGGACCGAGGTCTCAGGCGGTGACGTTGCGCCCCGATCTCGGCTGCAGCGTCGGGGTTGACCTGGAGGCGACCTGCGTTCGCGGGGTGATACTCGACTTTGCCGGGGAGGTTGTGGACGTAGTGCGGAAGCCGATCGCTCCGACTGACGGGCCTGAGGAGATCGTCTCGTCGGTGGCGGAAGTGGCCGGCGTATTGACGAAGTCCGCGCGCGCGAAAAGCCCGAATGTCTGTGCTCTCGGCCTGGCGCTTCCGGGGCCTCTGGTTGACGCTGAGATGGGCCGTGTCCGAACCGAGCTCCAGTTCGGACTGGCGGATATCGAGTTCGTCCCGGCGGTTCGCGGCGCCTGCGGGATGGAGGTCGGCGTGTTTGCGAACATCTATTGTTTCGCAGCGGGCCATCACCGGATGTACAGCCCACGCGAAAAGGGCATCGAGATGGTGATCCTGGACAGGTTCGGCCTGGCCGCGGCGGTGGTCTGGAACGGGCGGCTGTATACAGGGGCGACGCACTACGCGGGCGACCTCGGGCTGCTTCGGTGCGGCGAGGGTTACCCCGGCCGGACATACCGTGACGTATGCACCGGCGCGTCTCTGCTTCGGCTCGCCCGGCAGCGAGATGTTGACAAGTCGTTCCAGGAGCTTCTCCAGTCGCCGAACGAGCCGGTCGTTCGGGAATGGCTCCGAGATGCGGTTCCGGCGTTCGCGCAGGCGATCTTCGCCGCGGTGATCGCGTACAATCCCGACCGCGTCGTGATCGAGGGCATATTCAACCGTTTCCCGCCTAAGATTCGCCGTCAGATCATCCACGCGGTGAACGAGGAGCTGGCGGAGATCGGCAGCAGGCCTCCCTCGATCCGGTTTTTCGAAGGCGATGACCTCATGGGCGCGCGAGGGGCCGCTCTTCTCGCCCGCGATGCCGTCGCGGACCCGGTGCTGGCGGAGATCGTGCGGAGTTAACCGCCAAGAGCGCCAAGCAGACAAGACGAAAGGGCGAATGGGAGAGTGGGAGAGTGGGAGACCGGAACGCTCGGAAACGTCAGCCTCTTAGGAAACCAGGAAGACGGGAGATGATGAGTGATAAGTGATGAGTGAAATGCCTCCCGCTCACTCATCACTCATCACTGATCATCCCAAAGGAGGAAACCATGGCATCAGTTCTGGCAATGGCGAAGGAATTCACAATGCGCGAGGTGGAGGTGCTGCTCAAGGACGCGAGCTACATCCCCGAGGAGAACCTCGGCTACTGCGCGGCTGGCTGCGCGAAGACCGCGGCACAGATCCTGCGGGAGATAGCAGGGTCGAACCAGGCAATCGCAGCCGCGATCAAGGGCGAGGAGCCTGGAGAAGCCGCGGAGAAGCTCGCAAAGCGGATCGAGGAGGCATCAAGCCTGGACGCGCTCAGTCAGCTCGTCCGCGAGAGCGCGAATGCCGTGTGCGACGCGATAGACTCGCACAGCGAGGCGGATCTGGGGAACCTCATTCGCATGCCGTGGGAAGCGATGTTCCCGCTGGGGCAGGCGATCTTCCTGCCGGTAAGCCATATGACCTACCACGACGGCCAGATCAACTACATCCAGCTCCTGCTCGGAGACAGCAAGTTCCATTGGGCGGAGGGATGAGGGGCAACGCGTAATGCGTAATGCGTAACCGGACGCAGGCATGAAGCCTGCGGCTACGGGGCCGTCTCACGGTCGCGGCGGCGGGATGATCAGGTCGCATTCCTTGTACGCCTTGATCCAGTAGGCCATCCACGGATCGAGCGTGTCGGTCATGCCGGGACTCACCGTGGAGTCGTACACCAGATAGTACTGCCCTACGCTCGGATTCCATCCGAATGCGTAGTCCTCGACCGCATCGCGCGAATTCCTCAGGGACTTGGTCGCGCCGCCGACCGGCCGCACGCTTATCGCGGAGATGCTCCACTTCACTGGCGACAAGAACGGCTGTCCCATCATGTTCCAGCCCGGATAGAGGTGGATGCTTGCCGGCTGATCCTGCCTGGGGACCTGACCCATCGGCGTCGTCTCCTCGCCCGCGAACCGCGCCCAGAACCCTCTGCCCGGAGTGCTCTCCGGCGGGATGAACCAAGTCAGGTAGCTGGGATCGTCCCAGTAGACGACGTAGTTGCCCAGCAGCGGCATGTAAGTGCACCAGGAGTACTGATCGAAACCGACAGCGTACTTCGGATCGGTGTCGTCCGGGATGATCGGGACCGACACCATCACGAGGCCGTTCCAGGTGCTCGGAATCCTCGCGTCATAGTACTCGACCGTCAAGGTGTCGGTGGACTGAGTCCCGGCGCCATCTCGCGCCGTCACCGTGATGACATTCGCGCCGACCGTAAACGGTATCTGCTCAGTGCTCCAGGACATTGTTCCCGCGCAGACCCCGTTCTGTTCATGGTCCGTGGACCATGCGAGCCCGGTCACGTCCCAAGATGCGCTTCCGCTGATGGAATAGGACGGGTAGTTCGTGCGGCAGATCGTATCGCTCGTCGGGCCGAGTATGGTGACCACGGGAATGGAAGTCTTCAGTATGATCGTGTCGCTGGCGTTCTCGGAGACACTCCCGGCGGCATCCTTGAACTGGGCGTACACGGTCTTCGTGCCGTCGCCCGAGGTCAGCGTCCATGACTTGCTCGCCTTGTATGATTCCCACGAGCTCCACGTGCTCGCGTCGTTGCTCAGCCTCATCTGCGAGACTCCGCCGGTCCCGCCGGTTGCCGATAGGGTAAGAGTTGCCGCAGTAAGTTTTGTGTAAGCAGCGCCCGAGTTGATGACGACGCTTCCGGTCGGCGCATTGGTCGCGAGAGTGATCGTGTCGCTGCACGGCGATGAGGCATTTCCGGCGCCGTCCTTGAACTGCGCGTACGCGGTCTTGAGGCCGTCGCCGGAAGTGAGCGTCCACGCCTTGCTGGTCTGATACGATGACCAGGAGCTCCAATTGCTCCCGTCGGTGCTGAACCGCATCTGCGAGACCCCGCTGAGGCTGTCCGACGCGGAGAGCGTCAGGGTCACGGAAGTGGAAGTCGCATACTGCGCACCGGAGTTGATGTTTACGCTGCAGTTGGGCGGCGCGGTATCCAGCACGATCGTATCCGTGCGAGATGGCGAGTTATTCCCCGCGCCGTCCTTGAACTGGACATAGACAGTCCTCGTCCCGTTGGTGGACGACAGCGTCCATGACTTGCTCGTCTGGTATGTCTCCCATTCGCTCCACGTGGAGTTGTTATTGCTGAACCGCATCTGAGAGACTCCGCTGCCTCCGTCCGATGCCGAGAGCGTCAGGTCCACGGAGGTCGAGGCGGTATACTGATCGCCCGAGTTCACGAGCACGCTTCCGGTGGGCTGCCCGGTATCCAGGACTACGGTGTCGCTTGAAGATGGGGATATGGTCCCCACGTTGTTCTTGAACTGCACGTATGCGGTCTTCGTTCCGTCGCCGGATGACAGTGACCAGGACTTCGTGGTCTTGTACGACTCCCACGCGCTCCAGGTCGTTCCGTTGTTGCTGAATCGCATCTGGACGGTGCCGCCTCCGCTGTCTGAGAGAGTGAGTGTCACCGAAGTCGAGCCCGTGTAGGCCGCGCCGGAGTTGATGATTATGTCCCCGCCCGGCATGGACACGCGCAGCTCTATCGAGTCGGAGCAGTCACGGATGTTGGTGGCGACGTCCTTGAACTGGGCGTAGACGGTCTTGACCTCGTCGCCGGAAGTGAGGGTCCACGCCTTGCTGGTGCCGTACCCCTCCCACGCGCTCCACGTGGAAGCGTCATTGCTGAAGCGCATCTGCGAGATGCCGCTTCCGGTGTCCGATGCGGAGAGCGTCAGGGTCACGGAAGTGGTATTGGCGCTGGCATCTCCGGAATTGATGATGATGCTGCCCTCCGGGAGCGAGGACTCCAGGATTATGCCGTCTGTGTACACGATCGAGACGTTCCCGCCGCCGTCCTTGTACTGCACGGAAACCACCTTCGATCCGTCCCCGGGGCTGAGGGTCCAGCTCTTGCTGGTCTTATAGGTCTCCCACTCGCTCCACGCGCTGCCGTCGTTGCTCAATCGCATTTGGTGGACTCCGCACCCTGCATCGGTCGCGAAGAGGGTGAGTACCACCGAAGCCGAGGTGGCATAAGTCGCCCCGGAGTTGATAGTGATGGTGCCTTCTGGGCCCAACGACTCCAACAAGACGGTGTCGTAGAAGACTTCGGACAGGTTGCCCGCGCCGTCCATGAGCTGCGCGTACACCGTCCTGTCTCCGTCACCGGAAATCATGATCCAGTCCTTGGTAGTTCGAAAGGGCTCCCACTCGCTCCACAGGATGGTGTCGTTGCTGAATCGCATTTGCGCGAGGCCGCTGACCGCATCCGAGCCTGTGAGCGCGAGCAGAACGGCGGGCGAGTTGACGCAGGAGACGCCGTAGCCGATCGCGATCGTCCCGGACGGTTGCGTTGTATCCAGAGCTATGCTATCATTGGACAATGGGGAATTGTTGCCCGCGCCGTCTTGGAATTGTGCATAGACCGTCTTCGTCCCTTCCCCGCTTGAGAGATCCCACAGCTTGCTCGTCCGGTACGTCTCCCATGCGCTCCAATTGCTGCCGTCATTGCTGAAACGCATCAGCGCCACGCCGCTCCCGGGATCGGTGGCAAGGAGTGTCAGAGTGGCGAACGTGGATATAGCGTATGTATCATCGGAGTTGATGATGACGCTGCCCACGGGAGGAATCGTCTCGCTCAGCGTGATCTTGCACGCCTTGTCGTCCGCCAGGTTCGTGACCGAGAAAGTCAGTACGCCGCCCGCGCAGGTGGCCGGCACGGGAGTCCCCTCCGGCGTCCCGGTGGATGTGTTCCACCACTGGATCTTGTAGTCGCCGTCGCGCAGACCCCGCACGGTGACAGTTCCGCTCACAGGCGGGACGGGCACTCCGTCCACGACGTTTTTCCACGTATGCTTTGCGTTGTCCACCCAGAGGATGGCGGAGCTGCTCGTGAGGTCTTTCTGACCCCAGGCGCGCAGATTCGGGGCATCGGACGTCGCGGCGGCGGCGACATAGTTTCCGTTCGATAGCGGGACATTTGCCATGAAGCTCTGGTAAGCCTTCGAGTATTTGTAGAGGCCGTAGTTCATTATGTTCTCACGCCACCAGTACATCTCGATGACGCCGTAGTGATTCATCTGACCCCATACCAGCTTCTTGAACCATATTCCGTTGGTGTCGTCCACAAGCTGCTGGTTCTCGCCCTGGTATGGGACGCCTTTGTATGGTGTGCCGTAGATGTTATCGCCGGAGATCCCCATCTCGCCGCGAATACACGGCTTTGGAATGGCCCGGGACTGCTTGTAGCCGACCTGGGTCCCTATTGACCAGTTCATCAGCGCAGTGTCGTAGTCCAGCCTGCCCGAGTCGAAGTTGCCGTTTGGGAGTTCCAGTTCCTCGCCTGTGGTGTCGTCGTGCAGAGACAGGTCGTCGTACCAGACATCGCCCACCGCCCAATGAGAGTTCGGCTCAAACTGAAGGTACTTGGTGCCCGCAGGGGGAGTAAAAGTACGTGTGCGAAGTGTCCAATCGTAAGTGCCCATACCCACGCCCCGCTGCCCCATGTAATACGGATCACCAAGAGTTACGCCATTCCATGCGTCCATTGCGCGGATCTTAACCGTCGGGTATATCCAGTCCGGCGACCCGGCGTGCGACCCGGTTTCCACCAGGTTCTCGCCCTTCAAATAGCAACTGAACGTGTAAGTGTGCCCCGGGGTAACCGCCAGGCAGTAGGATAGCGCGCCTGCTGTCTCCCACCCGCCGCCGACTATGTGGACGGACCGGGGCGCGCTTCTGGAGATCGCAGTGTTCGGATCCTCTCCTCCCTGCCAGCCGTACACATACTGAAGAGAATTCCCGGTCTGTAAGCCTATGTACTGGTGCCAGTCCGTGTATGCAGCGTCCGTAGCCGCCTCCCACATGAACTTTGTGGGATAGCTGTGCCAGGTGGACGTAGTACACAGGTGCCGATTTGGATCGTTGGTGCTGAAATAGGATGAAAACGCCTTCAGTGCCTTCACATGATTCCCGTTGTACGGGTCGCCCTCGTTGCAGAACTCGTAGGAGTGAACACTCGTGGCATAGCCGTATCGAGCGATCATATAGCGCCAGAAGTACTGCTGGTACGTGCGGCTCGCGTGCGTTGCGGACGCATAGACGTTGTTTGCCGACGCCGGACCGGCAGACCCGTTTGCCTGAATCGCCCCGAAAATCGCGTCCCCGACCTCCTGCAGCACCACCTTAAGATAGATCCCGTTTCGTTTGGCGCATTCCACCTGATAGTCGGCCCTGTAACATTCGAGTTGCGAGAAGTACTGATAAACGTTCGGGTGAGGATGAGCTACTAGCTCCGAGCCGTATTGCCCGTTGCCGAGGTCCTCCCTGAGGGAGACGTCGGTGAAGTAGGCCTCTCCCGTGGTCGTTCCGCCTCTGACGATTTTCAGATACCCGATGGTCCACTGGTTGTTTTGGGTAGTGATTGTGCCCACAAGCTCGGTCCAATCGTTGCTGCCTATGAGCTTCCGTGTCAACGGGACATCCGACCTCGTGCAGTTGGATGCCATGAGCCACACACCGTAGTCTCCCGCGCCCTGGAGGTTGACCGTCTTCACATATGCCGAGAACCGGTAGTTCGTGGACGGCTTCACGTAGACGGTGGTATAGACAGTTCGGTTGTCCGGGATCCTGTATGAGAAGAGCTGCCCCGGCCTGGTGACAGAGTGCGTCAGGCCGGTACTCACCGGGAGGTTTCGCCAGGTGGGTATGCCTCCCTGACCGCTCAAGCCGAACAGGACCGGACCCTGTGATGCCTGCCACCAGACGCGGAGAAGATTGATCCCGTTGCCGCCGAGCGTCGGATAGGTCCTATCCATATCACCCGGCTTGTCGAGACGGTCGTTCAGACCAACAATGCTTAGGTAAGTCCCGTCCGACGTCTCAAAGTACCTGGAGTCGGTGGAGCTCACCTTGACGAACCCACGTCCGCCGGACGAGGAGCACTTGAACGTGCCCTCCTGGCTGGACGCGCTACCGCTTGAGTCCTGCACGCGAATCTTATACTTCCATTGCCCCGGGACGCTTAGCGCAAAGCGGATACTCCAGCACGGCGATCCGGTGGGATAGACCCAGTTGCCGTTCTCATAGTTGCCATGCTCATAGTCCTGGAAATAGAAGCCAGGCTGCACGATGGCGTTCGACCAGTCAGATTGCCCGGGCGGTAGAAAAAGGCCGTCAACGGAGACTCCCACTCCGGCGGGCACTCCGGGATTGGGGGCAGTGTCGTAGGGCCAGTAGTAGTTCGTGGCCACGGTGGACACGTTGAAGGTGATTTCGAGCTTGTCATAGCGAGCGACCGAGCCGGGACAACTGACGTTAGTGATGGTCGGGGATGCATTGACGAGCTTTGGGCACCATGAGAGTATGGCTGCGAGTAGAATAAGGGTCTGCGTGCGCATTACGGATGCTCCTATATGATCGCCGGCATGGTGAGCTATACGGCGCGGAGCCCGTTACACCATCGAAGCTATTCCATGCGGCGAGTAAACTCTGCTTTGACATTTCCGTTATTCCACAAAGCTGTTCAGTTTCATGGTAAGATTACCAGTCTGCTCATCATTTCAAACCCAGCATTCGCGTGAGCCGTGCATGGTCGGACTTGATTGCCAACCATTCATTCTTGCAGCCTGCCGAAATTCCTCTGTCAAGCCGGCCTAGCGCCGAGCAGCATGCGGGGCATGAGGCGGGAGCGCGAAGCTCCGGCTGAGCTGCTTTCCGGGCACCAAGACCGGCTCAGCAGGAGCTTCGCGCTCCCAAGAGCGGCTTTTCAGCAATCCCGCGTTGGACGTTCCCGTCTCCCGCTCTCCCACACTCCCAACCTCCCATACCCCCACGCATCATGCACGGCAGGTTGGCGCGATGGGCGCTAGAATCCAGGGATGGAGCAGAGCAGGTGCAGGAGGCGCGCTTCTCCGCCGGCGATGCTAGCCTGTATGGTTCACCCGGCTCTTCTGAAGCGTCGCCAGTATCTCGGATTTCAGCCGCTGGGAGTAGCTGTCTAGAGTGCAGAACTCCGTAGCGGTCTGTCTCGCCCCCAGTTTCAACTCGTCCCTGACCGAGCGAGATCGGTCGAGCGTCATCAGAGCATCAGCCATCGCCTCGACGTTGCCCGGAGGAACAACATAGGAGTCGCGCATGTGCGAGACATAGTCGGATATCCCTCGCGAGCCTGAGACTACCAACGGCTTGCCCATGCAGAGCGATTCCTGTATCACGGTGACCCCGGCCGCATAGTCAACGTCGTACAGCGGGACGACGACAAACTTCGCCCGCTGGTACAGACTTCGCAGGGCAACGTAGTCCACGCGTGGGAGGATCTCAGTCTGATCCCAGGCCTCCCCCATGGCGGTTCTCCTCCTGCACCACGGGCTGGACGAGACCACCTTCACGTTCAAGCTGGTCCGGGAGATCGCGGCCATCAGGGTCTCGAAGTCCCGACTCTCGCTGCCCACGGTCAGGATGTAGTCCTCTTCAGGTTCGTCGATCGGGTGGTAGAAGCTGTCGTCCACGCCATATGGGATGAACACCGAGGCGTGAGGGAGAAGCCGACTGACGTACTCCGACTGGGCGCGGCTTACCGTTATCAGCTTGTCCACCCCAAGATGCCACTTGGTCAGTACCGTGAGTACGCGCTTCGCCCTCGTATTGAGCCTGTGCCCGATCATGACGTGTACCGGGCGCTGCCTCATCCGTCTCAGCATCATCCCCAGCGGCATGCCTATGCACCCGGAGAAAGTGACGTAGACATCCGCGCGCGGATACGCCTCCAGAATGTGCTTTGCCTGGGCGAAGCACAAGGCCGACGCACCTTCGGCCCAACCCAGCACGGGATTTCGCCGGCCCGGGAAATCGTTTCCTACGACGACTGCGTCCATCAGCTCCGAAAGGCGACGGAAGGCCTCATTCGGCGCGGCCTCGGTCCGAGTGACCGACATCTGCTCGCCGATTGCCAGAATTATCCCCGACGCGCTGCCGGTCCTCGCCTGGGTTATCGTCATACTGCTTTCCTCCCCCGGGTTGTCATCATACCACCATCTCGCGTTTGCGACGACGCACGTATCCGGCCCGAGCATCGCAGAACCCTCACTGCAGCAACTGCTGATACAGCTTGCCTATCTGCTCCGCGACCACCTCGTTGCTGAAGTACCGCACGCATCTCTCGCGAGCCTTCTTGCCGAGCGTCTCTCTCAACGCGGCGTCCGAGGCGAGAGAGCGCACCGCCTCCGCCAATGCCAAGTAGTTCGCTTGGGGAACGACTATCCCTGCATCACCGATAACGTCAGGTATCGCTCCACAGTCACTAACCACGAGGGGCTTAGCACACGCCATCGCCTCGATGACGACGGCGCCAAACTGCTCCAGCGACTCCGGGGTGGCGATGCTGGGAACGGCCACGATGTCCGCGGTCGAGTAGAGATCAGCCATCGCGTTCACGGGTACTTGGCCGGGCAGTCTGACGATGTCCTGCAACCCGCGTTCGGCTATTCTCTGCTGCATCCGTTCAAGGCAAGGCCCACTTCCTAGAAAGACTACCTTGAGCTCGGGGATGTCTCGGGCCACAAGCGCGGCGGCGTCAATGATGTGCATGATTCCCTTCGACCACACGAATCGCCCGGCGAAGAGCAAGACGAGATCATCCGGCTCGAGGTCCAACCTTCGCATTGCGGAATCGCTCTTCTCGCGGGGTGCGTATTGAACCACATCTGTTGCCATCGGGATCACGACTATTCTCTCGGCGGGTGCGCCCTCCAGCTCCAGAGTCCGCCTTCCCATCTCGGAGCACGCGATGTAGGCGTCGGCCCACTCGAAGATCTGCTCCTTCACACGACGCCGGTAAGCCAGATTCGAATGCAGCGAAGGGATATTCTCGTGGGCTCGAACCACCAGCCGGCATCTATTGCGCCGCCTCAAGCTGACCGCCTGAAGGCAGAAGGGATGGAACGTCTCTGCCACGTCAATGATGCTGGCCCCGCGGCAGACCTTGTCCAGTCCCAGGAAGTACATCAGGTTCTCGGATCTCAGGCCGGTGGCCCGGTCAAGTAGCCGTTGAATAGGCGGGACAAGACCGAGGATGCAGTCGGCCGACCAAGGGGTGACCACAGGAAACCGCACCAGCGAGAGGTCGTGTGTTGTCTGGCGAATCGAGACACCGAGGAGGTCGTACCTGTCCAGCAAGGGTTCGTAGTACTGGGTGTCGCGCTTGGATATCCAGTTGCCGCGGATGATCACGACCAGCGGCCTGCTCGCAGATTCGGTCGTCGTCCGCGGGCTCGTCTCGCGCCCCCACGACAAGACAGACCTCAGAAGATGAAGCTGGCTCTTCGGGTGGGTATGCTCGCCCGTGTATTCGGTCTTCCTGACGAATAGCCCGGGGAGGTAACCGAGCATCCTGCAGGCAACATGGACCGGGAGCACACCGAAGCGGTAGACGTTCGCGTAGAAAGGTCCGTGCTGCTTGAGAAAATACGTGAACTTGCTCTGGTAGATCCGAGTGAACATCTCCCTGCGCGCCTTCGAGGTACTGGCCGATCCGAGATGTGTGACTACCGCGCGAGGATCATAGCACACCCCCCATCCACGCCCTCTCAGGCCCTTGCATAAATCCGTCTCCTCGGAGAACATGAAGTACCGCTCGTCGAAAACGCGATCCGGGTCTCCTAGAGCGGACCGCCTTGCCAGCAGGCACGCTCCGGAGGCCCAGTCAACCATCTGGACTCCGTCTCCCTTCGGAAGTCTGAAGCAGGCGGAGTAGCGGCCACCGAGAAGCATGTTCAGGTACAGCGCGTCGCACAACTCGGACAGGAGCGTTGGGAAGACACCCGCCGAGGGTTGGACACGGCCATCCGACCATAGGAGCTTTGGCGCCACCACGGCGCAGGATTCGTCGCGGTCCATCGTCTCCATAAGCTGCGCCACGGCCCCGTCGTGCAGGATCGTATCCGGATTCAGGAGCAAGATCCGAGTACCGCGGCTCAGCCGATACGCCTGGTTGTTCGCGCGCGCGAATCCGACGTTCTCGGTGTTCTCGATCAGTCTGACCTGAGGGTAGCTTTCGCGCACCATGTCCGCGCTGCCGTCCGAAGAGGCGTTGTCCACGACTATGACCTCGACCTCGATACCCTTCATCGTGGCGTACATGGATTCCAGGCATTGGTGGAGCAAGTCGCGCGTATTCCAGTTGACAATGGCTACCGTAAGGTCCATTTTTACCGCCACGACCTCCTGAGGGTCATAAAGATAGAGATATAGTCCCGGAGGCTACGCTTCACCACGCACGTGTTGAGGCAGAACCTCTTGCACTTCACGAGCTGCCGCCGAAGCTTCCGTGCCTCCGCGGAGAACCATATACTCCTGATGTCGTTCTGGGCGATGTTTCCTATCACCCCATTGCAGTCGCCGCAGAAGATGGCATCGCCGCCGGGATAGACGAACAGGTCTCGGAGTGCGACCACGCATGGGGACCTCTGCTCAGGCCATTTGCCTCGGAAGTAGTCCGACCAGTGGCGAATGGAAGCTTCGGAGTTGAGGATAGGGTAGCCCTCCTTCTTCATGCCGGCGAGCGTCTCGACCGTCTCATCGAGCATCCCGAGGTCCACCTGTGACATCTCCTTGCAGTCCTCGGACCAGTCGAAGATCGGCTGGAAGCTCACACCGGTCATCTTGAGGTCTTTGGCGTACCGGACGAGACCCTCGAGGCCCGACAGCGTCTCGGCGCAGACGACGGGCTTGAGCATGACTCGCACGTCGCTGCCGGCCGTTTCCTTGTAGTCCATCAGGCTGTCCAGATTATACCGGAGCTTGTTCAGAAGGCCGGGAACGCCTCGCATGCCGTCGTGGATCTCGTCACGCAGACTGTCGAGCGAGACGTTGATGTTGAAAAGGCCCGCGTCAATGAGCTTCGGCGTGTTCTGCTTGTTCACGAGAATGCCGTTCGTCGTGATGCCGGCGGGCAGTCCCAGTCTCCTGCAACAGTCTAGAATCTCGAACAGATCCTTGCGGACGAGTGGCTCGCCGCCACTGAAGTTCACGTTGGGGGTGCCGGCGAACACACGAAGCTCGGTGAGATAGCGCACCCAGGCTTCTGCGGGCAGCTCATCTATCGGCTTCTCCCGCCAGAAGCCACACATGCGGCATCTGGCGTTGCAGCGTGTGGTCAACAGGACGTAAGTCTGAACTGGTCTGCTGATATCCACGTTGCACCGCAGGTAGAGCCACTGTGCCAGAATGCTACGTGAGTTCGCCACAGCCACACGTACAAGATTACTGTTCGCTATTGCCATGATGGGGTCCTTTCGAGTTTGGCGGACATGAGTGACAGCCGAGGATTGGTGATGCAATGCGCCTCTATGGCTCCGTCTGATCTTGATAAGTGCGGCAATCAGTCGCAAGCCATCTCGAAACGGTCTAACCTTCGAGCCATCCATGTGTGTCCACTGCACCGGCACTTCCGTAATGGAGTATCCCATTCGCGACGCCAGATATAGCGTTTCGACATCGAAACTGAAATCGTTGATGACGCATCTGGAAAACACAGCTTTGGCAACGTCATTGCGGAATAGCTTGAATCCGCACTGTGTGTCCTTTATCCCAGGCACAGCCATAAGCCTGACCGCAACGTTGATAGCACGTCCGCCCATCTCTCTCACTGCAGACTGGCGCACGATAAGCTGCGAGCCCTTCACCGCCCGTGAGGCTACCGCGACGTCAAAGCCATTGGCCAGATATTGAGCCAGCTTCTCCACTTCCTGAATGGGGGTAGCTAGATCGGCATCCGAAAACAGCACAAGATCCCCTTGCGCCTGCAACACCCCTATCCGAACCGCATATCCCTTGCCGCGGTTCGGAGCGTACGAGATCAACCTTACCGACTTGTGATCGCGCATGAAGCGCTCGACGATGTCGGACGTATCGTCAGTGGAGCCATCATCGACAACCAAAATCTCCGATGTCAAGCCGCTATCCTCACAGTGTCTCCATATGGTCTCTAGCGTGTTTCCGAGTCGCCTGGATTCGTTGTATGCCGGAACAACCACGGACAGCTTGATAGGAATATCCGCCACGGCACACTGCTTGACCGAAGCCGGGAATTGCACTTGAGTGTCATTCATCAACGGCTGTTCCCCATGACCAGATCACCGTCACGATAGACTAACACCATCGTGCGTGTATTCGCTGACTCCGGAACTGATGTGGTGACTTTGACACCATAATACCCGGCTCCCCAGGATATACCTCGGGAGTACTTGTCAGGCAGATCTACGACAGCGAAATCGGTTACTTCGGGATGTCTTGCGGCAATCTGGCGAATCTGCGTCAGCAATCGGATCCTACCTTGAGCACTAACACCCAGGAAAGACAAAGTCACCTGTGTACAAGCCATGTTCACTGCAATCAACAAGGAACACACAGCCAGAAAAAATCGAGCCCACTTCCTTTGACCGCACTGCAATAAGGCAGCATATGTCGTTGCTAGCACAAGGACAAAGCCCATGATGGCTAAGTACAGATAGCGGCCAGCTATGCCACTGGCAGCGATTGATGCGATACACAGGCCAGCGGCGCACCACAGCGCGCCAAGCCTGGATTGCCAAGCACGGTTCACCAGGCCATACAGAATAAACCCGGACACTAACACCAACGCTCCGACCCAGAACACCTGAAATACCGTCGCTACCCAAGGTAGTCCCTCTGGCAGACGCTGCTGCACACTCGGCGCAGACACGTTAGGCATGAGAAGAGAAGGTAGTGCAACTCGCATATTCGACGGAATGCTGGAGAGGGAGATCAAGCGGGGCTCGCCAACCTCTCCTATACTCTGACTACGTCCAGCATAGTGATTGTGGTAGGCCATGAACCAGACTGCAAGAATGGCGACATTGCAGAGAACAATACTCCTTATTCTGCTTCCGGAAACGCGCCCGCTGACAAAGGCGTATAGCGAGGAGACAACAGGAATCAGTATGGCGAATTCATGGGTGAACAGCGCTGCCAGTGACGCTGTGGATGCAAATCCAAGGAAGAGAGGTGATCCATTGGCTGCATACTTGTCAGCGCTGATCATCGCAACTACGAACATGATGCCGACAACCAGCATCGGCATGCCAGAAACCCACTGGAAACTCTCCATGGGGCCCGATGCGGTAACAAAGAACACAGATGCAAGCATTGCCGGACGCCGATCTTCGACAAATCTGCTTACCATGGAGAAGATTCCGACTGCCACGATGATGTGCAGAAGTACACTGACGACATGGTACCCGATTGCCCGATCGCCAAAGGCTAGGTAGGTAGCGTAAACAATCAGATGGGTGCCAGGTCTGAAGTTATTCGCGCAGTTTGGCGCAAACAGTGGAGCATCGCCGTCGGTCCATCGCTTCGCCGCATTTAGCCAGTAGAAGTCGTCGCAGGCGAAGTACGTGAACAGTGTCTGCAGACCAATGACCAATCCAATGACCACGATGACGGCAATCCACGGCCATGCTCCGCCTCGTACGCCAGTCATATTGTCCGCTTGGCCTCTGACATCGGTTGCCACACATGTGCCCTTCATAGGTTCCTACCCTCAGGCATAGATTTGCTTATATCCATTGTCACTCCGCTAACTCTCACGTGTGCTACCGCTAGGCCCCAGATCAGCCAAGAATATACCGTCCATGAGAACGATTGCAGGCCACCATTGTGATACGCAGGTATGATGTAGTCGCCGATGCTCGCAGCCAGGCTGATTCCCGCAAGTTGACCAGCAGCACATAGCACGAACCTTTTGGATTCTCCAGGCTTCATCTCATGATACATTTTGCTCAGCCAGCGGAACCCCGAGATCAATATCCACAGGAAGAGGATCGTGCCCGGAAATCCCATTTCCGCCAGATGCTGTGAATACGTTCCATGTGCAAATGTGTATCTGGTGGTTCCCCACTCTTCCCCGTAGTGGAAGGAGTTGTATGATCGATAGTTACCGATGCCTACGCCGAGTGGGAACTTCGCTGCATATTTGATGGCGCCGGACATGAGTGCAAACCGGTCGTAGTCACCCTCCTCGGCGGAATACTTGACAACGCTATCCTGGAATACCGGCATGAGTACGACTAAGGCGACGACGAGAATAGCAATAAGGGTCAGAAACACCTTCTTGGATACCAGAAACGTCACAGCCAGCATGCTGACAAAAAGCGCATACCAACCTGAGACCCAGGTAATGCCTTTGATCAGAACTACAAAGATCCCCAGAGCCAAAGTGAACCCACAGACTATTCTCTGCCACAACCTGGCGCTCGAGTCAAGACATACAGCAAAGGTATAACAGTATAGGGGTAACTGCAGCAAGGCTCCACCAAATACGGGTAAATGCAGCGGAATCACACCGGTTGCCCGGCCTAGGTCATAGATGCCCGGCACCAGTACTGCCGCAGTCATCCATCTGAGCCACCTACGATCGGACGGGACTGCTGCTGCTATCAAGAATGCACCGGCGCTGAGAAAGCGCAGCGCCAACTCAATCAGATTGACTGCGAAATGCTGGTATTCGCGGCTGACGTTCTCATCCCAGAAAACATAGGAATGAGCTACGTTCCAGATACTGAAGGCCAAGTATACAACAATGGGCACGGTGAATCCACAGGCGACCTTGTGACGAGCACTGGGTGCCAGCAAACGCCTTATGACATAGATCATTAATAAAAAGGATAGGAGGATTTCGCTTACGAATACTCCTTTTCCGGCTCCCGATCCGCCGGTTGCCAGGTCTGGTGTTCTACCCCAACATACGAAGGCGACCAGAATATAGACCAAGAGCGTCGCTTCGAATTTCCAGGCGACGAGCAGCGCGACGGAGACTCCGCCGACGATCGCCGCCACGTAGTACAGGTTCGCGTAGACGGCGAAGATGCCGAACACGATTCCCCCGATGATGATAAGCACCAGGCCTTTGCTGAGCGCCGCCAGGCGTTCCGGCGACCAATCCATGCGCCTCGATACTCTGGTTCCGCTCACGAAGTCTTCCTTTCGGCGACCGTCCGCTCGACCACGTCCGCAAACGATTCGCCTATCTTCTTCCAACCGTATCGCTCTTCGACGAGCTTCCTCGCGCTCGCCGCCAGACGAGCCGCGAGACCGGGATCGGTCAGCACACGCTCGACCGCCGACGCGAAATCGCGCGGCCCGTCTGCGACAAGCAGGTGCTCTCCGGCGACATGCCCCATCCCTTCCGCGCCCTTCGATGTGGAGACTACCGGGACTCCCGCCGCCATAGCCTCCAGTATCTTGAGCCGGCTGCCGCCGCCGTGCCTGAGCGGTACTATGCAGGCCGCGCTCTTGTAGAGTACATCCCTTATGTCGGCGACATAACCCGTCAGCTCGATCCCGGGGCAATCTTCAACGCCGCGCAGGTCAACTCCGGTGGTCCGGCCGGTGATCCGCAGTCTGACATCCGGGAGTCTCTCCTTCAGTATCGGGTATACTTCGAATGCGTAGTACCTCGCGGCGCCCAGGTTCGGCCCGTAGGTCAACGCGCCGTTGTAGATCAGCGCGTTCGGCTCCGGGGACCGACTGCCGGGGTCGAACTGCTGGACGTCAACGCCGTTCGGGATGATCTGAAGGTTTCGCAGATCAGGCCCGGCGCACAGCAGACTCTCCATGTCCTGCTCGGAGACCATCGCCACCGCATCGAACCGGCGGCACATCTCGGCCTCCCAGCGCGCGAACTTCTTCCATCCCAGGTCGTAACGGAATCTGGTCAGCGCTCCGGTGCGTTCCCCGGCGGCGCGCTTCACGACGGCGTATTCGCAGTTGTGCTCGTCCAGCACCGACGGTACTTTCGGATTATCGGGAACGTATTCCACGACCCCCAGCGTTGACGCGACTATGACATCCGGCGCGATCCGCTCCACGGCGTCCGCCACGGCGGCCTTGATCGCGGGATCGAACGTATCCACGCAGAACCTCGGCCGCCTGGAGAAGAACCCGAGGAACGACTTCAGCGTCCCGGGCTTGAACCAGCGCGATTCGTGGAGCGACCAGACCTTGCAGAACGACTCCAGGTGCGCGGCGTTCTCCCGCTTCGAGTCATCCTGGAGCAGCGAGATCAGGTGAACCTCGTGCCGCTCCGCGAGCGCCCTCAGCAGGTGATAGGCCCGTATCCGAGATCCGTTGTCCGGCGGATACGGAAACCAGGTTGACAGGTACAGAACCTTCATCTAACTCTCGACCCCCGCGGCCCGAAGTATCTCGCGATCCGAGAGCACGCGATGCGCCGAGTCGTTCTCCCGCGCGCGGTCGGCGTCTTGGCGCATACCGGACGCCTCACGCCAGCCGCTCACGAACGCCCGGTCACCCGATACGGCTCTCTTCGCCAATACCAGGGGAAGCCAGCGCACGTGACTCCGCATCAGCCCCTCGTCCTCGATATTGCGCCAAATGAAGAGCAGGCTGTTTCGCGCCTTGATCGTCTCCGTCCGCTTCGCGTCTATCCTGGAGATCGAGGCGGAGTGCTGATGGTGGACCGTGCTCAGGGGCTGATAGAGCGACTTCCAGCCGCGCTTCCAGGCCCGGTATCCGAGATCAACGTCCTCCCAGTAAAACGGCGAATACGCCTCGTCGAATCCGCCGAGACTCTCCAGCATGCTTCGGCGGCAGACGGCGGCACAGCCGTTCGGATACAGGATCGGAATCGTCTCCTTGACTCCCTGCCGCTGATCCGTATAGAACATCCCGTGGTACCAGAAGCCCGTCTTCGCCCCCTCGTCCAGATTGCCGCGCGTCGGGAGGATCGTCCTCGGGCACACGGCGAACACGCTCTCATCCGCGAACATCGGGACGATCGGCTCTAGGAACCCGGGCGCGACCTCCACGTCGTTATTCAGGAGCAGGACGAGGTCGCTCTGCGCCGCTCGGATTCCGTCGTTAGCCGCCGCCGAGAATCCTCCGTTCTCTTTCCGGGCGATAACCTTCACTTTCGGATGCTTCTCGCGCAGCATCTCCAGGCTGCCGTCCGTGCTCGCATCGTCCACCACGATGACGTGCTCGGCATCCAGCAAGAAAAGGCAGCGATCCAGGAGATCCCTGCCGTTGAAGTTCGGGATGACTATGTCCACATCCGATTGATGGAGGTTCGGCATAGGCGTTCTTTACTGACAGACTACGGATCCGGCCCGCAGTCAAGCGATGATCGGTTCGGATTGGCGTTCGTCTTACCTGTCTTGTCGGCGAACAAAGGACTCTGTCCGTTGTCCGCTAGTGAAGAAACTTCGCGTAGCGAAGCTGGTACTCCAGATCTCGCGTGCGCTCGCCGATCTTTCGGGCCGGCACGCCGCCGACTATCGTATACTCCTCCACGTCCTTCGTGACGACCGCGCCTGCCGCGATTCCCGCGCCTCTGCCGACGATGACGCCGGGCAGGATCATCGCGCGCGAGCCGGTGAATGCGTAGTCTTCCACGACCACCGGGCCGCCGGTCGCGGCGAAGCTCGGGCTTCGGATATCGTGCTCCTGCGTGAAGATCTCGGTTTCGCCGGCGATATTCACGTTGCGGCCGATGGTGAGCCCCTCGCGTCCGTCGAGCAGGCAGCAGTGCCCGATCACGCAGTTGTCCCCGATCGAGACTCCTCCAGGGCGATAGAACCGGCATCCGAAGTGGATGAAGCTGTGCCGCCCGATCTTGATGCCAAAGACGTGCCGGTACAGGAAAAGCCGAATCGAGTGCGATGGTATACTGCCCGTCAACGCGCAGAGGAACTCGGCCGTGTCCACCCTGACGTAGCCGAACCTGTGCCACAGGTACCTGATCGCGCGTATCGGTAATATCGGGCGCTGCTTCTCACTCAATCCCAATCATCTCCTGCACATCTCCTCGAGTGCCTTCTCGAGCTGCCGAACAGACCTGTCCCAGGTCCACTTCGCCAGCACGCATTCCCGTCCTGCGCGGCCCATCTCCGCTGAAAGCGCCGTGTCCTCCACAAATCGCATCAGCGCGGCGGCGAACTCCTCCGGATCGCGCCGGGTCAGGACGCCGGTCGCGCCGTCCACGATGGTTTCGCGGACTCCGCCTTCCGCGACGCCGACGACCGGAGTGCCGCACGCCATGGACTCCAGCGGGATCAGGCCGAACGGCTCCAGTATCGGCGCGTAGGCGGTCACGGATGCTCGATTGTACAAATCCACCAGTTCTTCGTCGGTCGCTCCGGGGAAGAACTTCACCCGCACGCCGAGGCCGTCGCACATCTGCTGCAGCGGCTCTATCCCCTCGAGCTTGTAGACTCCGCAGACGATCATCAGGAGGGGACGCTTCTCCGCCTCGATCGTCGCCAGGCTTCGGATGATAAACTCATGCCCCTTGAACGGCGCCAGCGCTCCGACGGATATCACCATCCGCTGCTTCGGCAAGTCCTTCGGGCGGAAGAGATCGGTATCCACCGCCAGATAGCACACGTCGGAGTCTACGCCGTAGAGCTTCAGCAGCGACTCCCTGATATGATACGAGTTGCTGAGGACTTTCGTCGCGGCGGCGAGTCCACGGTACTCGCTCACAGCGGCGACTCGAGCGAACAGTATGTCCGCGGGATCGGCGATCGGAGTGAAAGCCCTCCCTTTGATGAGCGGCTCGTGGATCGCGCGCAGAGGCTCGTGGCAGTAGTACACGGTCGGCGTCTTGAGGTATTGCAGTATCGGAGGAGTCTGCGTCGTGAAGCACGAATGGACGAGCACGACGTCGTATCCTTCGCTGTCTATCCGCTCGGCGATGCGCCTGCACGCCTTATGCATCAACCGCAGATTCAGAATGCTCACGAAGCCGTTCAGCCGTCCGAACGGGCGTTTCAGCCCCCGGTGCTGCTTCAGGTTGAAGTGGACCGTGCGCTCGTCCGGCTCCTGGCCGCGGTTCGTGGTGTTGCCGAACGTGTAGATCGCCTCGACCTGATCGCCCAGGCGTTTGATCTGCTCGCGCATTGCCCGTATCGCCCCGCCATACGGCAGGTTGTGGTAAACAGCGATTCTCACAATATCCCTGTAGCCGCAGGCTTCACGCCTGCGCGATCCCCTGGCAGGCTTCACGCCTGCGCGATCCCCTGGCAGGCTTCACGCCTGCGCGACCCCCTGGCAGGCTTCACGCCTGCGCGATCGCCGCGCACCCGTAAAGGGTGCGGCTACCCTTTCTGCTAGCCAAGTAGCTCCCTAAGATGATCTCCTGCGCGGTGCGACATCGCCCGTATCTCCGGCAGGCGATTTCGAAGCCGCTCCCTGACATCCTGTTCGGCGTCGAGCA
>Ga0315284_10003943_pt1 | contig 21075 bp, 20 predicted proteins | sample YL17G09_16_MG_FD_203696 | JGI IMG/M metagenome (GOLD analysis project Ga0315284, IMG submission 203696) | Sediment microbial communities from Yellowstone Lake, YNP, Wyoming, USA - YL17G09_16 | ecosystem: Environmental > Aquatic > Freshwater > Lake > Sediment | place: USA: Wyoming | collected...
AGTTCGATCCAGCGAGCACGAGACTTGAGGCGATCAAGGATAGCCTGAGAGCGGAGGACAGATGGATGCTCTCGAGGATTGAGAGCCTCAAGAGGGATGTGTCCGCGGCCATGGAAGTCTACGAACTCCACAGGGCCGCCAGGGCGATAGAGGATTTCGTCGTCACGGACCTGTCCCGCTGGTATGTCAAGCTCGTACGAGATAGGCTCTGGAAGGAGGGCGAGGACAAGGACAAACTCGCGGCATTCAAGGTCCTTCACGAGGCGCTATCAACCTCAGTCGCGCTCATGGCGCCGATGACGCCGCACATTTCCGATGTCATATACACAAACCTGAACGGCAGGCCTGAGAGCGTGCACATGGTATCATGGCCGGCCTTCGACCCGAGATGGATCGACCCGAAGCTGGAGGAGGGCATGAACCTCGTCCGCGAGATATCGGAGACGGTGGCCCGCATAAGGCAGGAATCCAACCTCAACCTGAGATGGCCCGTGAAGAGGGCAGTCATCAAAGCGGAGTCGGATGAGGTCATCGAGTCGTTGCTCAGCCTGAAGGACCCCCTGCTTTCCCAGAACAACATCAAGGACCTGCAGCTGGTCCCCGCGGGAGAGGAGTGGGATGAGATGATCCTCAGCGTCGTCCCCAACCCGAACGCCATCGGCAAGGTCTACCGCCAGTGGTCCAGCAAGATAGCCGTGCTCCTAAAGAACAGGCCGGCAAAGACGATAAAGGCAGGCATCGACAAGGGGGAGTACTCGCTGGGCATCGAGGGTCAGCTGGTGAAGATCCTTCCGAACATGGTGTCATTCACATCAACACTTCCTCCAGACGTTGTCAGCGCCGAGTTCTCGAAAGGCATTATATATCTCGACCTGGAGCAGACGCCCGCGCTGGAATCAGAGGGCTTCTCAAGAGAGATCATCAGGCGCGTCCAGCAGATGCGCAAGGACATGGGTCTGAACGTCGAGGAGTTCATCAGAGTCGAGATAGAATGCAGCCGACGGGTCGAAGGATTCCTCGAGAGCTGGAAGGACAAGATCGCCAGGGAAACGAGAGCTAGGCACTTCGAGATAGCCGACTCTCCGCGAGGAGATTACATAGTGGAATGGAACATCGAGTCCGAAGCCATGGTGATCGGGCTCACATCCCTCAAGATGAAGCAGGGGATGGATACTCTCACCAGCATCTCCGGAATCTCGCCTGACAAGGCCATGAAGCTGGTGGATGCCGGGTACAGCTCCGTCGAGCACATGAAGGAAGCCAGCACGGAGGACTTCGCGATCGTCGAAGGGATCACCAAGCTCGATGCGAAGCGCATCTACGACAGCCTGCACAAAGACGATGTGAAGCCAGTAGATGCTCCAGCCGCGCCCGCAGCGGTCGCTCCACAGCCCGGGGCATCGGAGCAGGCCCCACCCGCACCCGCGGGCCCTGCACCGCAGCCACAGATGACCTTCCTCGAGAGGCTCCGGAAGATCGAGGGGCTGGACCAGACGGTTGCACTTGCCGTCTACGATGCCGGATACGTATCTGGCCAGACATTGATGAACGCCGCAGTCGGCGACCTCATGAAGGTCAAGGGAGTCTCGGAATCGATTGCGATAATGCTGATCGAGCACTTCATCAGCGAGCCCAGCCCTGGCGCGAGGCAGGTGCGCGCGGAGATTAAGCCGGCGCCCTCCGTGACCGAGCTGGAGAGGTCGTTCTCATATCTGGTCGAGGAGGACAAGCCAGAAGCGTCGTACACCTTGTTCCTGAACGCCCTGAGCAAGGGCATGAAGGGATACTGCATCACGAGGAACTACCCCGCGAAGATCAAGAGCAAGTTCGACCTGAAGGATACGCCGGTCATTTGGCTGTCAAATGTCGGCAGGGAGAACGCCATCAGGCCGAAGGACCTCGAGAAGCTGAGCGTGTCCCTCGAGCAGTTCCTCTCCCAGCCGGGCGGTGGAATAGTGCTCCTCGACGGGCTGGAGTACCTCATCACGAACAACAACTTCATCACCGTCCTGAGGCTGATCCAATCTCTCAGGGACCAGGTCGCGATCAACCAGTCCATACTCCTGATGGCAGTCAACAGGTCCACGCTCGAGAGCCATCAGCTCAACCTCCTGGAGAGAGAGGTCGACTATACAATCACCGGCTGAGCTCTCGGCTATTCGTCAGATGAGCCTGCACACTATCTGCTGCAGACCAGGGACCGTGGGATATTTCGCGACATCCTCGGGAGCGACCCATTCGAAAGACTGGTGCTCCCAATCGATACTGATGTTCCGGTCCTTCACGTCGAAAAGAAAAGGATGTACACACCATACAGTGTCCCCGTCCCTGAACCGCTCGGGGTCGACCCTCTTCACGAGTCTGGCCTTGCTCTTCCCTATCTCTTCTTCGATCTCGCGACGAGCTGCGGTCTGGTCGGCCTCCCCATGCTCGATGTAACCCGAAACGCCGGCCCACTGACCCCGGTATGACCCGACTTTGTCGCTTCTCCTCAGAAGGAGTATCCTTCCTTTGTTCCTGAGAATGCTGGTGACAACATGTTTCTCGGTGACGTTCGCGATCTCAAGGGACCCGTGGTCCGCATCGACCGTGAGGTCGTCCCCCGTTCTCAGCAGACCCACGTCCACACCGTCGACCATCGGTATCTCCGAGATTATCGCCCCCGTGGCGACGATCGGCTCGGCGGAGCTGTTGACTATCGCGGACGGAGCCAAATGGTTGAGCTTCAGCTGGTACATCGCATATGACCCGACAGTGCTGCCCTTGCCATATGGGAAGCAGAACACCTTGTCGGAGATGCACAGACCCTTTGACTCGCACTCAGGATCTAGGATCTTGGATGTTGCAGGGTCGACACCGCCCAGAAACGAGAAAGGCGAGGCGCACACTACTGACTTGCCCGAGGCCTTCCCGCCCCTGACCTTCCTCGCTTTGACTATCGTGATATCGCCTCCAGCAGAGCCCTATTGGTCCTGAAGGATGCATGCTGTTTGCCCAAGGTCGGCAGGTAGACCATGGCCTTCCCAGAGTCGGACGCCGTCCTCTTGTACATCTTCTCGATCGGCGCAACGACCATACAGGTATCGCACAGGACTTTGCCGAATCTCTTCAGCACTGCGATCTCGTTCGGGCACTTGGCGAATACGGCCCTGGAAGTGCAGAACCAGACATCGGAGTCCTTCCTTGGTCTCCTGTTCTTGAGGAACTTCGCCATCCGTTTGAGCTCCGCTGTGGAGCAATGAGGGCATCCGATGGCGACGAGGTCCCACTGGTCATCGCCCTTCAGGCTCTCCGCGCACGCGACGAGTTCGGTCTTGGGCAACGACATGCACTCTTCGACGGATGATGTGTCGATCCCCGTCTTCTTCCCCTTCTGAGCGTGGACGTACATCGATACGGCGCCGGTGGCAGCCATCGCAGCTCCAAACGCCTTGTGCTCGTCAGGCGTGAGAGACGGGCCGCTGATGAGAGGAACTCGCTTTCCTGCAATCTTCCCAACGACATATCCTGCTAGAGGCACAAGCCCTTCGGGCACCTCCTCGATCTCAATTCGGACCCGTGGCATTCGGTTCTCCGGCAAATGGAGGCCGTACTCCGCTGTCTTGCCTATGATTGCGGCAGCCAATGCTGAAGGCCCTCCTTCACGGTTGGTCATGGCACCCAGGTAGGAGTTTGCGAAGACCGTCGCTGACGATTCCGCCCATGCGATGTGCTGTCCCCTCCTCGGTCGGTTGCCTGCAAGATATGGAGTGCAAGAATAGAGTGGGCCAATCCCAAGCGATCTGTATGCGGAAACGATTCGAGCCTGTTTGGAATGGAATTCCTCGTCAACTCCCATCGCCTTCCATCGTTTCAGGTCCAGACCTAGCGGGTTCAACGACGACGGGACCGTAGCCCTCGCTTCCGCGGAGAAATCCTCAAGGAACAGGATGCCCGCATCACCAATCGTCTTGAAGGAAGCCCCGGACACCTGCGCGGAGGCGATCGGTATGAGCTTTTCCGCACCATAGATGTCGCCAAGCGCCACGAGGAGCTCAATTGCTTTCTGCCGCCCATGACCCTCCTCGCCGGCGAGTACGCGTTCCTCCTGCGACGTGAGATGCATCGTCTGTGAGATTACTGGTCCGATATAATAGGATGATGGAGATTGGGAGCGGGCCTGTCGGGAGTTTCGGGGAGGCCAGCCGACCATCCCATTCGAACCCGAGTTTGAGGCTTTCTCCAGCGCCCGAACGGCGCACCGGAGGCCTCAGTGATATCCAAGCTACACTACAGGCCCGGTCCGTCGAAAAGCCTCGTCCGTATATCTATGTTGGCTCAGTCCCGAGAATGCCACTAGACCGTCATTCCGAGGAGAACGAGACCCCCAAGGACGATCGCCAAGGCAGGCAGGTGAATTCGACTCAATTTCTCTCTTAGAAAGACCAAAGCCAAGACGACAGTGATCAGTGGGTACGCACTTGAGATCGGCACGACGAGAGAGGCGTTTCCGTCGTCGAGGGCGAATGAATATGCATAGGCGCCAGTCACGTTGAGCGCAAGGCCAATCGCGCCAAGCAGCCATATCTTCGGCGGCGGGCTGGCACTCTGCGGGCCCATCGGACGCACCCGTCTGAGCCAGCTGTGTAGGACTGGCGCTGTCAGCGCTGAGAGTATGTAGAACGCGAAGATGTTGCCTGCTCCAATCCTGTCGATCGCCATCTTCGACGTTAGGCTCCACATCCCCCAGAGAGCGAAAGCCATGAGGGCGAACATGAGCGACCGCTTGTTCAGGGCGTGCTTGGTGCCAGGTTCTGGTTCGTACGAGAGCGCGATCACGCCTCCGATAACCGCAATGACTCCGAATGCTTGAACGGCTGTGAGCGATTCCGAGAGAACGACAATCGCACCTATGACCGTCAGCGCTGGATAGGCAGCGGATATCGTTCCTGCGATCGCCACCTGCCCCTCCATTATCGACTCGAAGAAACAGAGGTAGCCGCAAATCCCTATCAGACATGACGACGCAGCCAGAACCCCGTCGGCCAGCGAGATCGAGATGCCCTGCCTCCAATATAGGAAACCGACCGTGTACATCACACCTTCGACAGATGCGATGAGGATCGCCACCCTAGCGACGCCAAGTCGAGGAGTGCTCAGTTTGGCGAAGAGGCCGGCGCTGCCCCAGAATAGTGCAACAACGATTGCGAGGACAAACCAGAGTTCCATTGACATCCACCAAGGCCGGCCGGGAGGTGCCTTGAATGTCGGGAAGGTGAGGTCCTTGATGAAGGTTTTGGCCTTGCGACGCCATTGGTGGCAGAGGTGACGATATGGTTCGTCCGCTGCGAGGGATCTGCATTTCGCAACAAGGAGCGAGCGCAAGGTGCAAAGGAGGGTGTCAATTCGGTCTCAAGCTACTGGTGCGACACCGCGGGTCCAAACCGATTGGCTGGCTCTCGATGAATCTGCTTTGCATCCCACAGCCGCACATAGGGCCAGTGGCCAGATTTTGCGCCAAAGAGAACGTTATAAATACGCAAATTCCGTTCACGTAACCAGAGCAGGAAGGAGCGTCAAGAGGGGGGAACCGCCCGATTCTGTCGCCGCCTTCTTGAAAGAACGGAGTGGGGATAAATGGAGAGTACTAAGGAGGAACCGAAAAGTGAGATTCAGCCACCTACAGGACCGCCGACCAGACCAAGAAGCAAAGGGGTCTGGGCGATTGTTATCGTCCTAATACTGATAATCGCGGGGTTGGGAGCCGCATTCATGGCTGGTTGGATTGGAGGAAAGAAAGGGCACGAGGGGCTCGTCGTCGCAATGAGCTCTGACGTCGAGACAATGGACCCAAGCAAGACCAGCGCGATGTACGGTCCACCTGGTATGGTGCTTGAGACTCTGATAACTAGGGACAAGGCGGGAGCCTACCAACCGGGTCTTGCAGACTCGTACAGCTGGAATCTGACCAATGCCAGCGCTCCCAAGTTCGTGATCCACCTCAAGGAAGGCGTCACGTTCCAGGACGACACTCCTTTCAACGCGCAGGCCGTCAAGGACATCGTCAAATGGTACAAGCAAGCGGATGAGCCAGGGAACTACGGATGGGTCGCATATGAGTTCGCGGCCATCAACTGCTCCGATGGAACAACGGACTGGGGAGACATGGACCGGGGGATATGGGTCAAGGACGCCTACAACCTGGTCTTCAACTGCAGCTACTATGACGTGGCCCTGGAGTTCAATCTGTCGCACCTGTACGGATCGATGATGAGCCCGACCGCGGCGTTTGGCTCAGGGGCCACACTGGACGAAGCACACCTGAGTTACGGTACACCGGCCCATCCTGCGGTTGGCACCGGACCGTTCAAGATAACCGAATGGAAGCCAGGGGACCATGTAACGCTAATGAAGTTCGCGAACTACTCGTGGGGATTCAACTGGTACACCAACAAAGGCCCTGCCCAGATTGACAAGATAGTGTACAGAGTAATCGCCGATGAGTCCTCCAGATTCGCGGGGTTCCAGAGCGGAGCTATTGACGTCCTGATGCAGGTCCCGCCCAGCAAGGTTCAGTCGTACGCCAACAACTTGAAAATGACTGTCCTCACAGGCCCGGGACAGGGAACATACCACATCGAGTTCAACTGCAACGCGTCCCGCGACGTCCCGTGGACAAGCGTGCCGCTCAGAAGGGCGATAGGGTTTGCGATAGACCGGCAAGCGATAGTTACCACTGTCTGGCATGGCTATGCGGACCCAGGTGTCAATTACCTGTCACCAATCGAGCCCGAGGGAGCCCTCATACCTGCCCAATACAACTACTCGTTCGACCTTACGAAGGCCGCGGCTCTTTTCGCAGAGGCGGGATGGACTAAGAACGCCAACGGGTGGCTGGAGAATACCACCACCCACGTGGAGCTAACCTTGCCGCTGAAGACTACCAACAAGGGCGAGGATGTTCTTATGTCCGAGATGTTGCAGTCCCAACTTGCCACAGCGGGAGTCCATGTGACGCTGACTCAATACGCAGAAAGCACGCTCAGATCCATGGCCGCTGCGGGTGACTTGGATGCCATGCTCTTCTGGTACTCCTGGCCACGAGCTGAGATCCTGGACTGGCATTTCGGAACCGGGTTCGCAGATGGTGGATCGAACACGGGCCACTACAAGGACCCGGTGTTCGATGCCTATGTCATTAACTGGACCATGGCGCAGACACCGGCGGCATTCACCGAGAACGCCACACGAGCGCACGAGCGGCTGCTGACTATGGGCCCATGGGCGCCGATAATATTCTGGCACCAGATAGCGGCTGTCCACGACTATGTGAAAGGTTGGTACCTCAGTCCTCTGGGGCAGGAGCAGGTAATCGATGGGGTCGATGTATACATAAGCAAGTAGACACCGCAAACCCACACAAACTCCTTTTTCTTCTATTCCCTTCGGAAATGGTGCGCGAGTGACAAAGGAGCGAGCACAGGCATGTCAGGTAGGCAATTGAGCGGGCATGGGGGCTTGTAGCCGTGGCCGATCTACTGGCCCATGTCATAAGGAAGCTTCTGCTCGCAATCCCGGTCATTCTCCTAGCCACGCTAATCGTCTTCTTGCTGCTGTACTTGACGCCAGGCGATCCAGTGTCCGCGCTCGCGCCCCCGCATGCAAGTGGTGAACAGCTGAACGCCATCCGCCAAAAGTGGGGGCTCCTTGATCCGCCATATGTCAGATATGGCAGGTTCCTTTGGAATCTCCTTCACGGCGATCTGGGATCATCCATAGGTTTTGGCACCGTGGGCTTGCCCGTCAGCTCGCTGGTTTCACACAGGCTCGTGAACACGCTCATGCTCATGGGGACAGGTCTGGCGATATCATATTCGATCGGAATTCCCCTAGGAATCCTGGCAGCCCTGAGGCAAAACAAGCTCGCGGACAAGAGCATCATGGTGTTCACGCTCGTGGCATACGCAATGCCCTCCTTCTGGCTAGGGCTGCTTTTCCTGCTCCTCTTCGCAGTGTACCTTGGCTGGCTTCCGATCGAAGGGACTACCGGTGGCCCGGCCAACATCATACTTCCCGCAATGACCCTAGGGATAGGCAATGCCGCACTGACGACCAGAATGATGAGGTCGAGCATGCTGGAGGTCATCAGGATGGACTTCATAACGCAGCTCAGGTCCAGGGGGATATCGGAACGCGACGTGATCTTTAGACACGCTTTCAAGAACGCCGTCCTGCCTGTCATCACAGTGATAGGACTTGACATCGGATGGTTCGTCGGAGGGGCGGTGGTCGTGGAGACTGTGTTCTCCTGGCCAGGGATCGGCCTCCTCATAACAGATGCTATCCTAAAAGCCGACTTCCCAGTTGTCCAAGGATGCGTTCTCGTGCTGGCATTCTTTGTCATAGCCGGCAACCTTATGGCGGACATATTGTACGCAGTCGTCGACCCGAGGGTGAGGCTTGGATGAACCAGACCAGGATCAACCCGCGTAGGCGCCTGAACGACGCTCTTCTCGGTTGGAAGATGCGAGGTGGCGTCAGGCAGATTGTTGCAGAGATCATGGAGAGAGGAAACAAGAACGTGATGGTCGTGATCGGGGCCTCCATAGTAGTCATCCTCATCGCTATTGCCGTCCTCGCCCCGATCCTGCCGATCGTTGACCCGACATTGCAGAACGGAAACGCTCTGACGAAGAGCCCGTCATTTACCCACTGGTTCGGCACGGACACCCTCGGGCGCGACGTATTCAGCAGAGTGGTTTGGGGGGCGAGGATATCACTGTTCGTCGGCACGGTCGCAATCCTTCTCTCTCTTCTGATTGGCATGACATTGGGGCTGGTAGCAGGATACTTCGGCGGGAAGATCGACTATCTCATCTCGGGGGTTATCGACCTCTTCTGGACTTTCCCCGCATTCCTTCTGGCGCTCGCGTTTGCGGCTGTGCTGGGCCCGAGTCTGACGAACGTGATGCTGGCCATTTCAGTGTCGTATTGGGCGAGCTTCGCGAGGCTCGTGCGCGGACAGGCGCTCACTGTTCGGGAGAGGCTGTTCGTAGAGGCTAGCCGTGCGCTGGGCGCGAACAACTGGAGGATCATGTTCACGCACGTCCTGCCGAACTGCCTTGCGCCACTGATTGTATGGGCGTCGATCGGAGTGGCAGATGCGATCACGATTGAGAGCAGCCTCAGCTTCCTCGGCGTGGGCACTCAGCCCCCAGCTGCCAGCTGGGGATACATGCTGAGCAGTGCAAAGACCTTCATCGAAGAGGCCCCCTGGATCGCGGTCTTCCCGGGACTGGCGATCCTGGCTGCAATATTGGGGTTCAACCTTCTCGGTGACGGTCTTCGAGACGTCCTAGACCCGCGGCTGAAGGGGTTGAGAAGGTGACCTCCGAGAAGAAACCCATCCTCGAAATCCGGGGACTGCGCACACAGTTCTTCCTTCAGGAGGGTACGGTGACCGCCCTCGACGGAATAGACCTGACTATCTACGAGGGGGAATCCCTCGGCATGTGCGGGGAGACTGGATGCGGCAAGAGCATGACCGCATTCTCGATACTGAGATTGATCCCTCATCCGGGCAGGATCACGGCTGGCTCGATACGTTTCAAAGGCATCGATCTCCTCGGATTGAGTCCGGATCAGATGCGTGGAGTTCGGGGGAGGAGGATCTCTATGATCTTCCAGGACCCGTCCACATCCCTCGACCCTGTGTTCACAATCGGACAGCAACTGGGAGAGGTGATTTCTCTTCACCAGAACATGTATGACAAGAACGCTCTCAACGCACGAATCCTCAACGCCCTGAAGCTCGTCAGAATCGCTGCGCCTGAGAGCGTCATGAGACAGTATCCCCACGAGCTGAGTGGAGGAATGAAGCAGAGGGTGATGATCGCCCTCGCCCTGTCATGCTCTCCAGAGCTACTCATAGCGGACGAGCCTACGACAGCGCTCGATGTCACGATCCAGGCACAGGTCCTGAACCTCCTGAAGGACCTGGCCCGCAAGACCGGTAGCTCGATGATGCTTATTACTCACAATCTCGGTGTTGTGGCCGAGACCTGCAACCGAGTCTGCATCATGTACGCAGGCAGGATCGTCGAAGAGGCGGAGACCTTCGAACTGTTTGGGAAACCGATGCACCCGTACACTCGAGGGCTCCTGACTGCCTTTCCGAAGCTCGGCGAGAAGAAGGAGGAACTGTCGGTCATCAGGGGCACAGTCCCGAATCTGATGAATTCATTCCCTGGCTGCTCGTTCGTCGACAGATGCGACTTCGCGACGGACCAATGCAAGCGAGTCAGGCCGAAGATGGCGGAGGTCGCCCCTGGACACCTCGTAGCATGTCATCTCTATCCAAGCGGAGGTGGGAAGGACAATGCCTGACAGCCCGTTGGACGGTCATGACACCGGCCCTCTCATCTTCACGGAGAACCTAAGGAAACTCTTCCCCATCAAAAAGGGTGTCTTCGGCAGGACCGTCGCCCATGTCCATGCGGTCGACGGGGTGACCCTGTCAATCCGAAAGGGGGAGACACTCGGACTCGTGGGCGAGTCTGGCTGCGGAAAGACAACTTACGGACGTGCAGTCCTCAGACTCATCGAACCGTCTGGTGGGAAGATAGTCTTCGAAGGAAAGGACATCATGAGTGTCCGACCCGCAGAACTGAGAGGGATTCGGAAACGGATGCAGATCGTTTTCCAGGACCCATACTCCAGCCTCGACCCGCGGATGACTGTGGAGAGAATAGTCGGGGAGGGATTCGCCATCCACGGTCCGCCTGAGTCGGTCGCCAAGAACGTCAAATTCGCGCAGAGAGAACGGATACACCAGTTGCTTGAACAGGTGGGGTTGTCCGATGACCATATGACCAGGCTTCCGCACGAGTTCAGCGGAGGGCAGAAACAGCGGATATCCCTAGCTCGCTCCCTCGCTCTCGAGCCTGACTTCGTCGTCCTCGACGAGCCAACGTCCGCACTCGACGTATCCGTCCAGGCCCAAGTCCTCAACCTGCTGAGGAGGTTGCAGGGCAAGTTCGGCCTCACCTATCTGTTCATCTCCCACGACCTGTCGGTCGTAGCTCATATGAGCGACAGGATAGCGGTCATGTATCTGGGCAAGATCATCGAGCTGGCGCCCGCCATGGAGTTCCTGAACAACGCCAAGCATCCCTATACTCAGGCGCTGATAGCGTCAATTCCCATCCCAGACCCCAAGCTACGGAAGGAGAGAAAGGGCATCGAGGGTGAAGTGCCGAGCCCCATCAATCCGCCGAACGGATGCAGATTCCATCCGAGGTGCGTGCTCGCCTTCGGAGACTGTGGTTGGGAGGGGAGAGATTTGGTGCCTTTCTTGACTGAGCATGAGAAGATGCTGGATCCGAAGCATCCGATGGCAAGGCACATCGAAAAGTTGCGGCAGGAGCCTTTCGCGGCAATTGCAGACCTCAAGACAGGGTCGAAACCGGATGTCGTTAAAGGATGGTTGCAGTCATGGACTTCGGAACTCAGGAAGACCGTACCGATGCTCGACGCTCTGGTCGCTGTTGATCGGGTCTCGGGCAGCAAGCAAATCCTAGTCAGATGCAGGAGTGGACGGATGCCCGCTGACCTACTGGCAAAGCAGTTCCTGAACCTCCTCAACCCTCAGGTCGAGTACCGGGAAAGGGTCAATCCACTATTCGGACTGATTGCCAACGCGGAATTGGATGGCGCAAAGATCATCATTGATGCGGGAGAGGGCAAAACGGACAATGCTATCGAGTTTGTCACCAACTTCATCAAACGCCTCCGAAAGACAACGAATCCGGAGCTCAAGGCCGTATCTGATATTAGTAAGACCGAAAGCGGAAGAATCGAGGTCAAGTTCCGCGAGGGCAGGATACCTGTCCAGAGAACCGCTGTGGAGTTGGCGAAGAGAATTGAAGATGCCTTCGAATCTGACCGCTCCTCCAAGTTCTACAATATGCTGCTCTCGCTCAAACCGACAAGGAACGGTGTGACCCTCAAGGTGCTCGGACCAGACGACAACTGGGACAACCTAGTATCAGAGTTGAAGAGCCACTTCAACGGATCTGCGAAGAAGAACGATTGGATCGACGATGCCGTCACAGGAGTTACCATCAGGTCAGCAAAGGGACCAGAGAATTCAGTGGCAATGAAACTCAAGAAGTCCCTAGAGCCGGAATTGTTGGACATTGGCGGCGGCCATCTAGTTGCGTGCCGCCTATGCACTCAGAGTGCATGCGACGTTGAGACCCAGTAGGGGCGTTGCTGCAAGATCGGTGAGGTTTACTTCTTCTTGAATTCCGTGTATCCGCACTTGCCGCACGAGACCCTGTTGGCATGGTCAGCCATGAAGACTCCAGGGCCACATTTCGGGCAATGCTTCCTGGTCCTCGTGAGCTTTCCGTCCTCCACCTTGAAGTAGTCCTTCTTCGCGATCCTCGGGGCCTTTGCCTTCTTTTCCTTGTCAGCCATTGATCGTCACCTTCCCGATATCTAGGCCTTCTTCTCCGCGTGCTTCTCAGCCGGTTTCTCTGCGTGTTTCTCGCCGTGCTTCTCGGCGTGTTTCTCAGCCGGTTTCTCGGCCGGCTTCTCGGGTGCCTTTTCAGCGGACTTCGCCGGCGCGGCTGCAGCTGGCTTTTGAGGCGGGGGTGTCGCCGCAGCCTTCTTCTCGACCTTGACCTTCTCCTTCAGCTTGTTGCGGATCAGCACATACTCCCGCTCGAACTTCATCGCGGCTTCCTTGGTCTTGTAGACCTTCGCGTAGCCGACCGTCTCCATCTTTCCGAATTCGGAGTCCATGGAGTCGACGATGACGCGGTCTTTGGGGGCTTTCATCATCGTGGCCAGCTTTTCCCGAACGGCTTCCCTCTGCGGGGTGCCTTCCATCGGGTGCATGGCCCTGAAATTGACCTCAGTCCTGTCCAGCAGTTCGTTCTCCTTCTTCGAGACTATCTCGATTTCCATAGCTTCACCTTGCCATCCGTTTTATCGCAGCGGCCGCCAGAGACCTAGTGTCCTTGTCCACAAGGACCACCATCATGCCTCTCTTGGGCAGGCCGTATATGACATGCGCTCCATCAGGCGCAGTGGCTATAGCCACCAGCGCCGCGAGGTCCTCTTCTCCCTGGACCTCGATCTTTATCCTCTCCTTCGCCCGCGCCGCGTCCCTGACCGCGCGCCAGAGCGCGCGCGTGATCTTTGCCGGCGGGTTGTCGACCCTCACGAGTCTCCCGCTCATCTTGGAGATCCGCTCCTTGGCCTTGTAGTCCTCGGACCTCTGGGTCTTGTAGTCGAAGACGGCGACGTCCGGCTCAAGCCTCATCTGAAGGAGCGTGATGGTGACGACATCCCCCACCGCTATGACGCGTGGGCTGCCTTCTATCTGCTTCCTGAGGGACCATGCGGACACGAGCTTTCCTATGGGCCTTCCGAGCTCCTCCCTCAGTTCCTCCGGGAGCTCCAGGTCCTTCTCCGGGAACGAATCATCGAACCCTGAGGGCGAACTTGCCGTTGACATGTATGCCCATTCTCCTCGCGATCTCGCTCTTCATGTGGTCGAGGATCACGACATATCCCTGCCACTCCTTCGAGGTATCCCCGCCACAGAGAGGGCATTTGTCCTCCTCGGTGATGACGGAGCACTTCTTGCAGGCCCTTTCGATCTTCATCCTTTACCCTTCTCCTCGCGCTTCTTGCGGTCTTCCTCGATCCATTCGAGCTTGCCGAGGCCTGGCTGGCGCATGGTGAGGCCGATCTTGCTCTCCCTCGGACTCCTCTCGTTGATGCTGAGTGAGACTATCCTCGCGCGGACGCTATCCCCGAGCCTGAGCTCGCGTTTCGTGTCCTTGCCCACGAGCCTGTGCCCGTCGACATCGACATCGATCCTGTCGTCCATGATCTGGCTGATGTGCAACAGGCCGTCGAGCGGGCCGAACCTCACGAACGCCCCGAACTTGAGCACCTCGCAGATGCTGCCCTCGACTACCTCATGCAGCACGGGCCTGAACATGAGCGTCTCGAATTTGACCTTCTGATAGACCGCCCCATCGCCGTGGATTATCCTTCCGCCGCCCTGGGGTTCGATGTTCCTGACAAGCACGGTGTAGCTGCCGTCGCCCTCGACCCGGTTCTGGAAGGATTCCTGAGTCAGCCTGATGGCGAGCTTGTAGAAATCCTCGCCCAGCAGGTTGGGGGGTATTCTGACGACATCTTCCTTGGATGCTATCACGTACATCTAGACAGTCCTCTAATGAAATGATTCGCGGGCCTCTCGATGCCCGTGGTCATATATATGGTTTGCCGGTGAGGCATCGTCCTCACATCAGACGAACAGACCGACGAATACGAGCGTCACTGTCGCCAGCAACTTGACGAGCACGTGTATCGACGGCCCTGCGGTGTCCTTCAACGGGTCACCAACCGTGTCGCCTACGACTGCAGCTGCGTGGGCAGGGGATTTCTTGCCGCCGAGGTTCCCGGCCTCGATGTACTTCTTGCCGTTGTCCCACGCGCCGCCGCCGTTGTTGAACATATTCGCGACCATTATGCCCGTTATCGTACCGATCATGAGCAACGCGCCAACAGCCTGTGGGGCGTTGTAACCGGCCATGTTCATGACTATGCCGAAAGTAACTGGGACAAGCACAGGAAGCAGCGCCGGAAGCACCATGGCCCTCAGGGCACCCTTCGTGGCAATGTCGACACACTTCGCGTAGTCTGGCTTCGAGGTCCTCTCCATGATGCCCGGGTCGGCCTTGAACTGTCTCCTGACTTCGTTGATCATCGCGTGAGCCGCCTTTCCAACGGCCCTTATCGCGAGTGACGCGAACAAGAAGACGAGCATCGCGCCGAGTAGACCGCCGACGAACACATCTGGTTGCGCGATATCCACCTTGAATGAATTCGCCAACGTCTGACCCGTCTTGGCCGAAACCCTCTCGAAGTAAGCGCCGAACAGCAGGAACGCGGCCAAGGCAGCACTGCCCATCGCATATCCCTTAGTCAAGGCCTTGGTCGTATTGCCGCACGCGTCCAACTTGTCAGTTCTGCGCCTGATCTCTTCAGGCTGGTTCGACATCTCGATGATGCCGCCAGCGTTGTCAGTTATTGGGCCGAACGTGTCGGTCGCCAGTATGAATGCGCAGGTTGCGAGCATGCCCATCGTAGCGACGGCCGTTCCGTAGAATCCGAAGATCAGTTTGTCAGTGCTTGTCAGGTGCACGACGACGCCGTTGACAGTCGAACCGTCGATTTGGTCGCCCGCCATTTGGCCCAAGCCGAATGCTCCGAGCAACGCGAATATGATCGCAAGTACAGGCAGAGCAGTTGTCTCCATCGCAATTGACAACCCAGTTATGATGTTGGTTGCTGGCCCTGTAGTGGAAGCCTGGGCGATCTCACGTACTGGTCTCCAGCTGCCCGATGTGTAGTATTGAGTGATGTACACTATGACTATGCTCAGCGCTATGCCTATCAAGCCTGCTCCGAAGAAGTACAGGTACTGGTCGCCCAGCATGTACTTGGTTGCGACGTAGAAGAAGATGGCTGCCAAGATACACGTGATGTAGTAACCCATGTTTATGCCGGACATCGGGTCCTTGTCCTCGCGTCTCAAGCGCACGGCGAGCACGCCCACAAGCGATGCGAATATTCCGAATGACCTCGCCACGAGCGGGAAGAAGATCCAAACGAGGGCCTCGCTTTCCGACCAGTTGAACGGAGCCCCTATGAACAACTTGTACAGGGTCAGGCCGATGACCATCGCACCGATATTCTCTGCGGCTGTTGATTCGAACAGATCCGCACCTCTGCCCGCGCAGTCGCCTACGTTGTCACCAACGAGGTCGGCGATGACGGCCGGGTTCCTCGGGTCGTCCTCTGGGATTCCGGCCTCGATCTTGCCGACGAGGTCCGCGCCGACATCGGCTGCCTTGGTAAAGATACCGCCACCAAGTTGTGCGAACAAAGCAGCGAAGCTAGCGCCGAAAGCGAATCCGATTGCGGAGTCAAGCGATTCTGATATCGAGAAGCTCATGCCACTGTGGAAAACGTAGAAAATGCCAGCAACGCCAATAAGGCTGAGCGACACGACGCCCATGCCAGAGACTGCGCCGCCTCTGAACGAAGTGACCAGCGCCTCGTTGAGTGTCCGCCTTGCCGCGGCGGCAGTCCTGATGTTCGATCTCACGCTAACATACATGCCGATGTACCCGGACAGCGCGGATGCCAGCGCTCCGACAAGGAACGATAGACCGACCCACGGTTTCGGGTCGATCAATGCGGCAATCAGCACGCTCAGCAGGAGGCTTATCACGATGATGGTCGTGTACTGCCTTTTCATGAAAGCCATGGCTCCCTGCCTGATGGCGTCCCCGATCTCCTGCATCTCTGGAGTCCCGAGGTCCTTCCGGAAAACATACCAGGTCAGATAACCAGCAAATGCCAACCCGACTGCGCCTGCAATCGGGATAACAAGGGTAATGTCTACCATCCTATTCTCTCCAAGCTGACTGACTTGGGCGCAGGATTAGGCTTCGCATATATATGTTTAACCAACCAAAATTCCCGCGCGTGTCCTCAATTGGTCGCAGAGCCAGACACAGTCAAGAGCGCAAGCTGCGTTTCTCGTGGAAAGCCCGCGCTGCCAACTGAGAGAAATGAGAATCAAGAAATGGTTTGGTTCGTCGACTATCTCTCGATCAGAGTCTCGACGTATCTAACGAACCCGAGCTTCTGGATCTTGTCGGCGATCTGGCCGACCTTCTCCAAGCCAGGCACGTCGATGAATGCGACGTAGTCGTAGTGACCGAAGACGAGGTAGCCGTCAACGACGCCCGGTATCTTGTTGATCTTCGAAGCGTCCTCGAACGTCTGTTGCTCCAGCATGACAAGAACTACTGCTTTTACCATCTCAATCACCTCAGTCCGGATAGCCGACGAGGGTTTCGACGATCTCGACGCCCTCGGCCTTGTAGATGTTCATTCCTATCTCCGCGATCCTCTTGAGATCGAGGTCGTCCGTCGAGACAGCCACGTCCCATCGTCCGTGGACGGGAAATGCGTCCTTGACACCCGCCTGCCTTTTGGCAAGATCGACGACCTTCTTGGTCTTCAGCAATCTGCAACACACCAGTATGCACGACTTCACCATGCAAATCCCTTCCGTCGTTAGACCGAACGGCCTAGCGCATATATAATCTTCGCATCAACTGGTGACTTCCATTTCACCTGAGTGAAAGCATATGTTTCTCTACGAAGTGATGCGGGTGATAGCCCTCTTTCGCCCGTCTTAGCCCCGGCTCTCCGACATCCTGCTCCCGGTTGACGAACTCGAAGCCCTTCAGAGATACCTCGCAGAACTGCTGGTTGATCACCTGATAGAGTCCTCGGATACTCGGGTTCGCCTTCTCGAAGTGCACTGCAGCGGTGCTCGCGTTCAGCCTCTCGCCGATCGTCAAGGCCTGGGGCTTCCCCTTCAGGAGCACGACGCCTCCGAAGAACCCGATCTGGTCGAGGTTCGCGATGGCCTCTTTCAACGCGCTATCCTCCGCGGCGGAAAACTTGTCCAGAGTGCAATGCTTGAGGTCGCACCAGGTTTCCTCGAGTTCGAGACAGGCCTGCTGGTATTTCTCCGTCATCGGCTCGAAGACGAGCTCATATTCCGAGGTCGCTTTCTTCATCTCCTTCCTCTGGGTGTGGTATTTCGGTCCTTCCAGCCTGATGAGGTCCTCCGTCCTGTAGACGTAGTCCCACTCGTCTCTCAGGGATCTGACGGTGAATCCTTCTGTCTTCAGGACGGTGGCCAGTGGCTCGACCATGCCGAACACGCCGTTGAACGGGTGCATCTTCAGGGCGTCCGAGGTGGAGAGGCGTGAAACGACGCCTGCAGGGCGGGGACCAACCGGTTCCAGCATAATGCTCCCGTATCTCTCCCGCCGCCACGAGATAAGAAGGTGGCCATCCAATTGGGACAGTGACGAGCGATCTTCGTACAGGCGCCACATGAATACTGACCCGAATGTACGCTCGGAGACCTCGGTCGGGTATCTCGCGAGCATCTCCTTGACCGAAATGCTGTCCTCCAGCGTTATCTTGCGAAACGCCGGATATTCAGGAATCCCGTCGAGTGTCATGGTTTCGCCCTTAGGCGCCCAGTCAAGGTCGCGCCCCCAGATAACAGTCTCACCTGAGAGGTTCGTAGGGCCACAGTCGAGTCCCGGAACAAAAGCCTTATCATCCCAGACACAAATCGGAAGGAGCAGGTGAACGGCTCATGGGTGCTCAGGAGGACTCCGCCAAGAGGAAGGAATTCCAGAAGAAGACAGACGAGGATATCGACTCGTTCCTTTCGCGTTCAGACTTCCAGAAGACTTCTCAGCCTGTTCCATCCAGACCTCCGGTCGAGCCAGCTCCGAAACCGCTCGAACCCCCTGTCAAGGCCCCCGTGACCGAAGAGAAGAGGGAGATGACAGACGAGGACCACGAGAAGCAGATAACGGCGGCCAGGAGCAGCAGGGCCGATAGCGAGGCGTATCAGGACGTGGCGATCCTGCGCAAGAAATCGCATGCATTCGGACACAAGGCCGCGAAATTCTATCACAAGTACAAAGCCAACGAGGCAAAGGCACAGAAATGCTCTGCGCGAGCTGTTGCCTACAGGGAGAAGGCGGCCGAGAGGAAGGAGAAAGCCAAGAGCTTCAAGGAGATGGCCAGGGAATATGAGGTGGAGCTCTCAGGCGCCGCCCAGACCGGGAGCGAGCTGAGTCCTGAATCGCTGAGGACCAAGATCGCAACCTTGGAGCGGAAGGTCGCCAAACAGGATGAGGTCGCCAGGAAGAATGAGTCCAAGGCGTCTCAACAGACCGCCAAGGCTGCGAAGTATCGGACCCGCGGGGCGAAGTTCCTGGAGCAGAACAAGCTTTTCGAGAGCGAGGCGAGGCGCTACGCGAAGCGCGCGGACAACCTGGAAAAGGCAAGCGTCTGACCATCTAGAATTCGAAGCGCCCTACTTGTCTGCAGCATCCTGGTCGATAGGCCAGTGCAGCATTGATGGCTCATCAGAGAGAAGTACTTCGTTCGCGGTCTTCTGACCGTTCGCTTTGATCAGGATCCTCAGCCTGCCATCAGTGAGAATGACCTCTGCCTTCTCCAGGGAGGACCGATATGTTGCGACAAGCTTCCCACCGATGGAGACCGCCCTGCCCTCCTCCTTGAGGACTCCCGCCTCCTTGAGCGTCCTGATCCTGCGATAGCAGGCGGCGATCGGGATCCCCAGTGCGTCGCTGAGCTGTATTGCATTCATGGGATGAGGTGAAGTCAGCTGGATGATCCGAGAGGAATATTCATCGAGCACGAGGCGGAACAAATCAAAAGCATCCATGGCATATCACCTTGTCAGATCCTCGAGAGGCTCTTCCAGTCCTTCTCGAACCCGCCGCCTTTGCCGATACCATCTAGGTGGACGGTCATCTGCTCGAACCCCAACCGCTTGGCAAGCCTCTGGAGATAGTTCAGCTCTCCCGTTTCCACATCGAGGTGCATGAAGACGACGTTGTCTCCGCGGACAACTGGTTCGATTTTCCCGGCCGAATCCGCACCTTCGACCTTCTCATGACACGCAGGGCAGGCGCCTTGAACGAGGGAAACATGCTCTCCGCAGAGCGGGCAATCAAGCTCCTCCTCCAAGTCATTCTCGCCGAATTCCATGTCAGCGAACAGGCTCACTATGCCTGTGTCAGTCACATCGAGCTTCGTCCCGCAGATTGGGCACTTGTCGATGGCGAACTGGACGGCGGTTCCGCAGTGGGAGCACTCGAGCATGAAATCGGGGTCGCTATTGTCGTTCTCGAGATAGCTGATCGTGCCTGTCTCGGCGTCAAAGTGAATGCATGGGGTGGTTTCGGTGGCCATGAATGCGTTGGCGTCCTCGTCGAGCGCGTCTTCTGCCGCCGCGTCCTCGTCGAGCGCCTCGTCCGAGACGTCCTTGATGTATAGCGATTGGCATATCGGGCAGCGCTCCGCTTCGAGAGGGACCGCGGCACCGCATTGGACGCATGCGAAGGTCTCCTGGGTCCTCTGAGTAGGAGTAGGCAGGGAAGGCGCGATGCTTCCCATGACTTGCTCCGTGATCTGGACATCCTTCTGAGTCATCGCAGTAGCCTGGAAGGCCTCGGAACCGTGTTTCCTGGCCATCTTCCCTGTCTTCATGACCCTCCGCAGCTTCTTCGTTTCTAGCCTGACGGTCATGGTCTTGGCTGGCTCTGTGTCTTCCTTGGGCTTGCGAGTCCCAAACAATGATTTGACCGCGCCGGTCTTCTCGTCGGTTTTCCGCTTCGGGGTTCTTTGTCCTGCCATCGGTTGTTGCCTTCTCGTCTTCACTGGTCCATTTCTGAAACTACGAGAAGCCTATTCTCGGGCTGTACTTATACCCCTGTCGACCCAGTAATCAGCCATGATAACCTGGGACAACCGAGAGCGAGATCCGCTTGGAGGCTCAGAACCTTGCTTTGAGGACTATGACGCCGTCCTTCCTCGTGATGTCCACCGACTGTTTGCCAGTCAGGTGGTTCGTGCCTCTCATCTTGAGGACCTCGATGTACTTCCGCCTGGCATCGCCTTCATCTGAGAGCATGAGCAGGATGACTCCGTCGACCGCATAGGACAGCTCCGCGGGATACAGCTCCCCGGGATGAACCTCGCCTGTCAGCATCGTCGTGGCCTGCCAGTTCTTCAGGCGAGTGGTGAGGTCGAATGCGAATACCCTGTAGTCGTCCTTCATCATACTGCTGACAACGGTGATAGGGTCGATCACTATCCTCTGTGGCATGACCTCCGCAACCTTCTGGTCTATGTAGGCCAGGAGCTCCTCGCTAGTGCATTTCCTCAGAAGGTTGCCCAGGTCGCAGTAGATGACCTCCTTGCCGTAGTACTCGGGCTTCACGAAATCGAATTGGGCCGCGTACCTGAGCATCCACTGCGCAGGCTCGCTGAGCGTGCTGAAGAACAAGCCCTGCTCGCCCTTATCAGCTCCTGCGAAGAGGAACCTCTGGGCGAACGTGGTCTTACCAGAACCTGCGCTGCCAGCCACCA
>Ga0315284_10003944_pt1 | contig 21071 bp, 19 predicted proteins | sample YL17G09_16_MG_FD_203696 | JGI IMG/M metagenome (GOLD analysis project Ga0315284, IMG submission 203696) | Sediment microbial communities from Yellowstone Lake, YNP, Wyoming, USA - YL17G09_16 | ecosystem: Environmental > Aquatic > Freshwater > Lake > Sediment | place: USA: Wyoming | collected...
TCGTGATCCATGGTCCATCGTGATCCATGGTCCATCGTGATCCATGGTCCATCGTGATCCTGGTTCATCGTGATCCTGGTTCATCGTGATCCTGGTTCATCGTGACCCCGGTTCATCCCGATCCCCGGTTCATCCCGATCCATGGTCCATCGTGATCATGGCCCATCCTGATCATGGTCCATCGTGATCCTAATCCATCGTGACCCCGGTCCATCGTGACCCCGGTTCTTCGCGATCATGGTCCCGGCCGGGTTCAGGTTTGACCCAATCTCCGGTCATTCCGGCACGGGCTCAAAACCACAGCACCACTCCAACCGCCAGTCCGGCGCCGCCTACCCCGAGCAGCCCCGTGCCAATGCCGCGCTTGAGTTTCGAGGATGCGGTTTTGTCCTTGTTCTCCTTTTCCTTTGTCTCGTATTGAGGTCCGGCCTTGACAACGGATTGATCCATGAAATCCCTTGCATCGAGCGCGTCGGTGTAGTCGCGGACGCCAAGGTAGTAGACCGCACTGCCCGCGGCCGCGAGCGCAAGCGATCCTGCGATGAAGAATCGCCCTGCGAACCGTTGCTTGCGATCACGCACCATCTTCTTCTGCGCCTTGATGCGGTCCGCGGATGTCTCGGAGAGCTTGACCGAAACGGGATTCTCCTGGTTCGGCACGAGCGTGACCGCGAAGGTCGTGTCTCGATAGCCGACTTTAAACAGCGTCACATTGTGTGCGCCCGGCTTGATGCCCTCGAATATCGCCGGCGTCAGTTGGCCTGGCCGCACGCTCTTTCCCGGCCCGCGATCGAGGTAGGCTTCCGCTTCCGACGGTTCGCTCATCACTCTCAGTATGGTCTGCTGTTTGCCCAGCGAGAGCGCGATGCGCGCAACCTGGTTGCCGGTCAAATCGACCGCGGTGACGCCTTGCAGATCGGCCTTGCGGGCCATGACCGTGTGCTTTCCGGCAGTCAGATTCTCAAAGGTGCAGGGCGTGCGGGCATCCATGAGTCTGCCATCGAGATAAACGCTGGCATCGGGCGGTTCAGTCTTGATAAAAAGCGAAGCATCCCCGCGTTGAATGGCTATCGCGGTGGCGGCCTCCGAGACCTCAAGACCCGCGAGACTCCGTCCAAGACGCTTGATGGTCTCAGTGAGGACTTTTTCGATGGGGCAGTCGCAGTCTTCGCTGAGATTCTGATCGATCCGGCCGGTTTCCACGTCGAGCATCTTCACGTTCAAGGTGTAGATCCCTCCCACCTTGGCCACGGTGCCAGTGACGATCTTTCGCACCGCGATCAACCGGCCCGCTTCCACGGCGCAGGACTGGTCCACACAGTCGGTCTTCTGGAATTCCTGTTCCTGGAGGATGATGGTCATCTCATTGCGTTCCATCACGTCGAACCGTTTCGTCTTCATGAGTTCGAAACGGAACCGATCGGCGAGCGATGCGGCGTCGACGGCGGTCATGTTGCGGCCCTCAAAATCCATGACGGCGATGCTTGGCAGAGAGTCGGGCTGGGACGCCGCCTGCGCGCGGCAGGAAGCCACCGCCAGCGAGCAATACAGGATGAGGAGCACACGGAGACGATTCATCGGACTATTTCCTTAATGGTGACCGCGAACAGAACTCGCGAACGTTGAATATTGCTTCTGCCATCGATGGCTGCAACGGTTTCATTGTGACAGTTGTCAATCAGAGCGGCGCAGAGCACGCGTTCGCGGCGAACAGGAGAATTGGATGCATCCTTCATGTGCTGAAGATACCAGCTCGGAGGCAGGCCCGGCAATACACAATGGTTCTATTTCTTGTAGAACGTGGGCGGACTGCTGAATGATCCCCGGCGGACCTCCACACCCGCCGGATACCAGAATCGGGTTAAAACCACGATTCTGGGACAAATGCCCCAAGGGTAAGGCCCTCCCGGGCTCACGCGACAGAATTGACAAAGAGGGCTACCGGCTTCAGCCGGAATGATCTCGCTACCACAACTCTTCCAGGATCGCGGTTTTAACCCGATCCTGGTCAACGGCGACCGCGACGACACCGTGCAGCCCCAGAGCGCGGCGTTCTCCGGATCACACCGTCGCCCCATCCATCGCCGTCACCACCACAAACGCCTGAATCCCCTCTCCCCTGCCAAACGCAGTGAGTCCTTCGCCGGGAGAGGCAGTGATAGGGGTCATCGCTCGTCCACTCAGTGCCTACGCAGCCGCACGTGTCTTGCGGGCGTCGCGCGAAACATGTTCGAGTCGCATGACCAACTTGAGGGCCTCGTTGACTGATGCTTCGGAAGGGAATGCCTTGGCAACCTCCGGATCGAGTCGCACGATGTTGACGCCTTTACGGTAGCGAGCAGCGTACTTGCCCATCGCGCCGCGCCGCAGGAGAGGTCCCAAGGCGTATTCTCGGCGCAGATCGCTATCCTTGCCGGTTTCTGACTTCGTCTTCATAGTCGCGCCTTTCTGACCGTGTCATTTGCCGTGCGCTGATAATGCGGATTCGAGCGCCCCGGTGTGTGTAGGCTGCAAGGAGGAACCTCCCGGAAGATGAGACACCGACAATGATGTGCCGTGCCTCCTCAACCGAGTGGTTCGGATCGAAGATATCGATACTCAACGGATCCGCAAACACTGTGGCCGCTTCATTGAAACTGACAGAATGCTTCAGAAGATTCTGCGACGCCTTGTTCGGATCCCATTCAAACTCTACCACGGGAACTCCAGGGAACTGCGGGTCGCATCTTCGCTTGCGGAACGCCCGCTATTGCGTTCAGCCCAGCATATCTGATAAGATACTGCGCCGCTGCGAAGTCACACAAGCAAGGGAGCCCACGACGGTTGCGGCCATCAAGGCGCAGACTCTCATCGATCCCAAAGCACGGTCCGGGGGGACCGTGCCATACGGGTCATTGCGCAAGCGGCTCACACCCTCGACTCCCCCATCGCCGTCACCACCACAAACGCCTGAATCCCCTCTCCCCGGCCAAATGCCGTGAGTCCTTCGCCCGATGTGGCGGTAATGCCGACGTCGCGCTCTGTCAGGGACAGGAGTCGTGCCAGCGACTGCTTCATCGCGGGGATGTGGGTGGACAGATGCGGCCGCTTCGCCTCGATCGACACCGACACATGCGTGATGCACAGGGCGTCGAGCGACTGCAGGGCAACGCGCAAGTACTCTGCGCTGTCAACGACGCCCTTCTTGCACATGTCGTCGCTGGTGGACCCGAGCACGTTGACGCCGGTGACGCCGGAGACCGCATTGGTGAGCGCATGGAGCACCACATCCGCGTCACTATTGCCGGCCAGACCCGGGCATCCGCCGATCGTCACGCCGCCAAGGATCAGCGGTTTCGACGATCCCTCCGCCTCAAACCGGTGCGAGTCCTGGCCCAGCCCCGTCTTGACAACCATGGTGAGATGCTCCTGTGCAGTGTCCGTCACTTCACTTGCAGATCGGCACAATTTCCGGTGCCTTGTACGAGAGGTCGAGCCCCAGCCGATCCATGCCGTCTTCGATCTCTGCAACCAGTTTCTTGGGCTTTGCAGCCTTCTCCGCGGGCACAATGAGGTACACGGCCAGCACTGTGCGCTTGACAACCTGGTCTTCGAATCTGAGACCATTGTCTTCCTGGAGCACCAAGCCCTCGGTGGTGCCGACAATCTGCCGCATCTCGTTTACAAAGGGAGCCCCGCCGTCGGAGAAGTTGACCCCTCCTTGCTCAAAGTAGAACTTGATCTTGAGCTGGTCGTTGATGCGGCCGGGTTTCGTGATTTCGAGGCGTTCGAGGCGTTCCCAGAGCAGGTCGGTGCGCGGGCGCTGTGCCACGTAGTTACCGTCGGTACCAGGAAGAACCGACTCGAGGTTGCTGACGCTGCCCCAGTGAGTGAGGAACCACATGTGGTATCCCAGATTCCTGAGAATGGCCACGCATACGGAACTGGGGTTCTTGACCTTGAGCACGGACTTTCCGGCCGCCGCGAATCCTGCGCACGTGCCCTTGGGCGACTTGGTCGATGAGGGTTTGACGTCCTCCAACTTCTCAACAGCCTCCCAGCCCAACGTGTCCCACTGAGACAGGGATGTTTCGAGGAAGAACGTCTTGCCCAGCATCTGCCCGGCAATAGAGCCGCCGCCTGCATGTGCGGACGTGCTCAGGGCCAGCGCGGCGATGCCCGTGAGAAGCATCCAGGAACCCGCAGTCATGCCGTGGCGCCAACCCCGCGTCGCTGATCCGTGAAGATCCGTCCAGATCCGCGTCATCCGTGTCCCCGTTCCCCCTGTTTCTTCGCTTGTCGGCCACGTCAGCCGTCAATGCCCCGCACCAGCGCCACCGCCTCGTCGTGAAGCCGCTGGTTCCCCGCAATGTACCCCGACTGCTCCAGGGTCAACGGCCCACCATCCTGCCGTGTGATCACGCCGCCGGCCTCCTGCACCAGGCACGCGCCCGCAGCGAAGTCCCATGGCTTGTCGTCGAACTCAACTGCCACGTCGAGCTTGCCCTCGGCTATGTAGCTCAGGATGCGACTTGACGCACCGTACATCCGCATGTTGAAACACGTGGAGGCCAGGCGCCTCAGTGCCTCACACCGGATCTCCACGTCCTCGCGGAGCACCGAGTCGAATGACACCGAGCACTCTGCCAGAAGCTGCTTCTGAGAGACCCGCAGACGCACGCCGTTCTTTGTGGCTCCACAGCCCTTCTCTGCGACATAGCACTCGTCGTCGCAGGGCATGTAGATGACGCCACCCACATACTCGTTGCGGCGCACAATGCCGATGCAGACCCCGAAAATGCGCACCCCGCGCATGAAGTTGTGCGTTCCGTCAAGGGGGTCAACCACCCAGAGATAGTCGGACGATCCGGCAGAGAGGCCCTGCTCCTCGCCGAGGATCCCGTGAGTCGGGAATCGGCCGCAGATGTGGTCGACCACGATGCGCTCTGCGGCAGTGTCGGCGTCAGTGACGAAGGTGCGGTCGGCCTTCTCGCGGATGGCATAGGACGATCCGAAGCATTCCATGAGGTACTGCCCCGCCTCGCGCGCTGCCAGGGTCGCGACTTCGATGATGTCACTCATTGCGGCGGGTTCTCCGTGTGAGGTGCGGTGTCAGGCGGATTGTCGTGCTCGTCAAGCCACTCACCCAGTGCCCAGTCAAGTCGCTGATGGGGCCCGAACCGGCTCTTGTATGCAAGACTCCGGCACTCCTCGACCCAGTAGCCAAGATAGTAGTAGCGGAGTCCGGCGCGTGCAGCGTACTCGATTTCGCGCAGAATGCTGAGAGTGCCCAGCCCGCGCTCCGACTGCGCACTTCGGAAGATAAAATACGCACTGCTGAGTGCCTCGACCGACTGATGGAGGAACCCCAGGCCCGCCAGTGCACCGTCGATACGCAGTTCCGACTGAAATGACGGACACGACTCGGTGTAGAAGCCCGCGAGGAACCCGTCCCTGGTGACCTCCTTGCCGAACCGGTTGAGCGAGTGGTCGCGGTAGATGTCGAAGACATCGTCGGAGTAGCACAGCGGGACCACGCGGAAGTCAACATCCGCGTTCTTGCGGAGAGTGCGGCGTTGGCTCTTTGACGGGAGGAAAGAGGACACCTCGATGCGCAGAGGGATGCACGCGCGGCACTGCGGGCAGGCCACCCGGAAGAAGTAGGTGCCGAATGCGCGCCATCCGCTGCGCAGGAGTGCGTCGAGTTCGTCCGGGGTCACCTCGGCGGCGTGGAACTGCGCAAAGCGGGCGGTTGCGCCTGCCAGGTAGGGGCAGGTGAAGTGGGCGCTGATGTGGGGTTGGGTGAGGAGGTGCATGTGTGTCGTGATCCACGACCAGAACTCCCAGCCATTACCGGAAGTATATTCTCAGATTCTGCGGTTCCCGTCACCGAAAATACCACACGCAAGGACGTTGCTCCATGAAAGTATTCGTTCCCGGCCGCATCTGCCTGTTTGGCGAACACACCGATTGGGCGGGCGGCTACCGGCGAATAAACGGTGAACTGGGCAAGGGCTACACCCTCATTGCCGGCACCAACCAGGGATTGCACGCAGAAGTCAAGGCGCATCCGTCAAAACTCATCTTCGCAACCACGCTCAGCGACGGCACGCGCAAAGGCCCCTACGAAGTTGCCATGGAACGCGATGCGCTGCTGGCCGAGGCGGAGAAGGGCGGGTTCTTCTCCTATGCAGCAGGCGTGGCATATCAGCTTCTCACCCACTACCGTGTGCGCGGCCTGGAGATTGACAATCACCTGACCGACCTTCCTGTCAAGAAGGGACTCTCGTCGAGCGCTGCGGTGTGTGTGCTGGTGGCGCGGGCGTTTAACCGCATTTACGACCTGAAGATGACCGTTCGCGGTGAGATGGAGTACGCGTACCTCGGCGAAATCACCACGCCATCGCGCTGCGGCCGCATGGACCAGGGTTGCGCGTACGGCAACAGGCCCGTCATGATGGAGTTCGACGGCGACCGCATTGACGTGAAGGAACTCTCGGTCGGCAAAGACCTCCACTTTATTATCGTGGACCTCTGCGCCGGAAAGGACACCCGGGAGATTCTCAACAACCTCAATCACTGCTATCCGTTCGCCGAAAACCCGCTGCAGCGCAATGTGCAGCGATATCTGGGCCCCGTGAGCGCCGAGATCACGCACGCCGCGTTTGACGCGCTGCAGAAGGGCGATGCCGCGACCGTGGGCGCGCTGATGAAGCGCTCGCAGCACGAGTTCGACACACTGCTGCAGCCCGCGTGTCCGTCGCAACTGACAGCGCCGGTGCTGCACAAGGTGCTGAGTCACGAACCCCTCCAACAGTACGTATTCGGCGGCAAAGGCGTTGGCTCCCAGGGAGATGGCACCGCGCAGTTCATTGCCAAAGACGAAGCCTCGCAGCTCAAGGCGATCGAGATCATCGAACGCGACCTGAAGATGCCCTGCCTCAAGCTCACGCTCAGTTCGGGCCGTCGCATCCGCAAAGCAGTGATCCCCGCTGCCGGATTCGGCACACGCCTCTTCCCCGCGTCAAAGGCCATCAAGAAGGAACTGTTCCCCATTATCGACCGAGACGGTCGCGCAAAGCCCGTGATCATGGCCATTGTTGAGGCGGCCGTGAACGCAGGCATTGAGGAAATCTGCATTGTTGTCCAGCGCGAAGAGAAACAGGCCTTCGAAGACTTCTTCTGCGTGCCCCCGGCCATCGAGAATCTCAAGAAACTCTCACGCGAGAACCAGGCATATAGTCATTATGTACAGGAGCTGGGACACCGCATCACCTTTGCCGTTCAGGAAACGCAAGACGGCTTTGGCCACGCAGTGTGGTGCGCGCGGCAATGGGCTGCGGGCGAGCCGTTCCTGCTCATGCTTGGCGACCATCTCTATGCCTCCGACACCGAGGTCTCGTGCGTGCGCCAGATGCTTGACGTGTATGAGCGTGTGGGAAAAAGCGTCGTTGGTCTCAAAGCAACGCCGGAGGGCCAGATCAAGAATTTCGGCTGCGTGGCAGGCGACTGGCAGGAGCAGGGATCGGTCCTGAGCATCAGCGAGTTTGCCGAGAAACCCGACCTTGAGTACGCGCAGGAGCACCTTGCCGTCGAGGGCATTGCCCGCGGCGAATACCTGACGGTGTTCGGTCAATATGTGTTGAAGCCCGCGATCTTCGAATACCTTGACGAGAACATCCGCCACAACTTTCGCGAAAAGGGCGAGTTCCAACTGACCTCGTGCCTCGACCGGATGCGGCAGGAGAATGGCTTCTATGGGTATATCGTCAAGGGCAAGCGGTTCGACATCGGACTGCCCGACGCATACCGTCAGAGCGTTATTGACTTCCGCAATGCCTGAGGAACTCACATGCCGCAACGTCAATGCGTGTTCGTTCACTCGCCTGAAATCGAGCAGTACCACTACCCGCCCGACTCGCCCTTCAAGACCCAGAGGGCGGCGCAGACGCGGGCGCTGCTGATCTCCATGGGTCTCTTTGAGGGTGAGGGACGGCGTGAGGTTGCGCCCGTAGCCGCCACGCGTGCGGAGGCAGAGCTGTTCCACACTCCTGCGTATCTGGACATTCTCGCCCGGACAGCCGGCGGAGACTTTGTTGCCGCCGACCTCGAATCGGGTTTGGGAACGCCGGAGACGCCGGTCTTTCGCGACCAACTCACCTACGCAATGCTTGCGGCAGGCGCATCCCTCACTGGTGCTCGCGCGTTGCTCGATGGAAGCGCGGACATCGCATTCAATCCCTCTGGCGGCTATCACCACGCGTATGCCGATAGAGCCGGCGGGTTCTGCTATATCAACGATGTGGTGCTCGCGTGCCGTGTTCTGCGCGATGCCGGCAAACGCGTCTTCTGCCTCGACCTCGATGCCCATCACGGCAATGGTACGCAAGCCGCGTTCTACGGCGATCCTGCGGTACTGACCATGTCGCTGCACGAGAGCGGCGCCACACTCTACCCCTGGGGCGGTTTCGAGGACGAGATCGGTGAGAGCCCTGGCCGCGGCTTCAACGTGAACATGCCCCTTCCCGCAGGCACCGATGACGATGCGTTTGAACTCGCATTCCGCAACTCGGTTCTGCCACTGCTGTCGGCGTACAACCCCGATGTGATCGTTCTTGAGCTGGGCATGGACGTACTCACCGGAGACCCTCTCACTCACCTGTGCATGACCAACAACGCATTTGCCGACGTTCTCCCCGCGTTGCTGGCACACAACAAGCCCATGCTCGTGACAGGTGGAGGCGGGTACCACCCCCGAAACACTGCCCGCGGCTGGGCTCTTGCGTGGACTGTGCTCTGCGGCCTCGAAGAAACCAACGACGAGTGGGTAGGCATGGGCGGCGTCTTTCTCGGCAGCTCGGAGTGGGCTGCGGGACTTCGGGACATGAAGACATACTCTCAGCAGCAGGATCACGATCGCGTGCACGCGGAGATCCGAACGTCCCTGGACAAGCTGCGTCGCTTGGTGTTTCCAATCCACAACATCTTGCCATGACCCGGCATATCGCGGGAGTGAGACCGGCACTCCTGGCCCAACACGTACCCCTGTCCGTCGCGAATTGTCACCGGCAGTACAAGACGCAGATCGGGCCGCGGTTGCAGGAGCTACCGGGGAGGACCTATTTTCCTCTGCGATAGCGGGGATGTGGAGCCGGGGACCCTTGACCCCTCACCGTGCAGCAACGCCAACCTGTTCATGGAGGCCCGCATGGACGAATACACAGCGGCTGTTATGTCTAAACTCGGCGTTGCCGACTCCCGCCTCAAGGACCGCAACTTGGGGGGACTCGATCTTTCGCGGAAGGACCTCACCGGATTGGATCTGCGAGGATTCATGCTGACGTCGACCAATCTTGAGGGCTCTGATCTCACGGCCACCGACCTGCGGGGGCTTCACTTCACACAAACCAACAGTGTGCAGGCCAGCTTTGTTGCGGCTGATCTACGGGGAGCCGACCTCTCGTTCGGTTACTTCAACAATGCCGACTTCACTGCGGCAGACCTGCGCGGCGCGCGCTTGGCCGAGGCACTGTGCAGCGAGTGTACCTTTGCCGGTGCAGACCTGCGAGGCGCCTTCCTGGCGACTTCTCACTACGACTCCGACTTTCGGGGCGCAGACCTTCGCGGTGTGATGTGCACCGAAGAGTGCGACTTTGACAAACTCAACTGCGACATTCGTGGTGCACTCGTATCGCCGGCAAAAAAGAGATCCGCTGCCACGAACAAGCGAAGGCAGCTTCGCGTGCACCTCTCCAGCGGATTCACCGTGTTTGACCGACTCACCGACGAGGTGATCGGTACGCTCGTGGACCTGAGTGTTGACGGTGCCAAGCTCTCCGGCCAAAGCCCCTGTCCGGTGGGAACCGTGCGCCAGTTCAAGGTTGAGCTTCCCGAGGGCAAGAAGTGGGGTACATCCCTCGCTTTCGACGCCAAGAGCATGTGGTGCAATACCTCGAGAGGCAGCGGCACGTACGATACAGGATTTCAGATCATCAGTATCGGCGACGAAGACACGCGCGTTATGCAGAGCATCATCGACGATCACCGAAGCAGAAAGATCGAGATACTTTGATTAGCACCACGGGGCCAACTCAGCAGTGCGTCCCCGAACATACCACAATACCGAGGAGGACTCTCAGCGATGTCGTACACGTATGACCAACTCAAGGGAATGAGCGTTTCGGAACTGCGTGAGATTGCCAAGACCATCGAGCACGAGGCAGTACAGGGCTACAGCCAGCTCAACAAGGAACATCTGTTGGTGGCCATGTGCAAGGCCCTCAGCATCGACCCCAATGCCAAGAAGATCAAGGAAGGCTTTGACAAGGCGCGCAACAAGACTCAGATCAAAGAGTGGAAGAAGAAGCGCGACGAGGCCATTGCCAAGAAGGACAAGGCCGCTCTTCGGAAGGCTCGGGCAGCAATCCACAATCTGAAGGGCGAGATTCGCAGAGCCACGATCAAGGCGTAGAGAGCCGCCCCGTCGAGACAGCGATCGCCACACACCCGTCGACGTCCGGTCGGCGTGGTGTCGTGGCGATTCTCGTCTGTGCCCCTCTTTCGAGCAGCCAGCCCATGCCGCGACACTCCGGGGCTGTCTCGACGACTTGAGCGGTTCAGCCGGCGACAGAGAGGTCGCGCACAGCACCACCCGGATGAGTTGCGGAGTCGAGTTCGGATTTTGCTGCACGAATGTAATTTTGATACAGGGGAGCAGCACTGCACCGGTCGAAGGAGCCCGGGAAAAACACGCAATGTCCGAAGTGAAACAACTCGATAGCGCCAAGTTCATCGGCACTTCGATGGGCAACGTTACGATTCTGCGTGAACTCGGCCGCGGCAACATGGGCATCGTGTTCATCGGATTCCAGAACTCACTCAAGCGGCAGGTGGCCGTCAAAACACTGCCCAAAGCCCTCATCCCCAATCTCAAGGCCAGCGAGCAGTTTCGTGACGAGGCAGAAATCGTTGCCGGACTCAACCATCCCAATATCATCCCGATTTTCGAGATGGGTGAAACCGACGATGTGTACTTCCAGGTGATCCAGTTGGTCACGGGCTCCGACCTGCGAACCATCATCCGCAATCTGGCCAAGCACCCGGTTCCCTCCAAGAGAATCTTGCCCTTCCGCCAAACGGTTGATATCATGGTACAGGTGCTTGAAGGACTGGCGTTTGCGCACGACGAAGGTGTGGTGCACCAGGATATCAAGCCTGCGAACATTCTCATGGACGAGAAGACGAGACGTCCACTCATTGCCGACTTCGGCATAGCTCGAACAGCGCAAATGGAATACAGCGCCGGTGGAGTTATCGTGGGTACGCCAACGTACTTGTCGCCGGAGCAGGCCAGCACCCAGCCCACCGACTGCCGTACCGATGTGTACTCGGCTGGTATCGTTCTTTTCGAAATGCTGGCAGGCCGTCTGCCCATCCGCAAAGAGAAGGTGCAGGATCTCCTGTTGCGCAAGATACATTCACCGAACACATTTTTCGAGATTCCGCCGTCGCAGGCATCAACGGCGATCAACACGCGCCTTGAGCGGATCATCTTGCAGGCAACGGCCGGAGATCCCGACGACCGGTATCCGGATTGCCGCATCTTCGCAGCCGACCTGGCCGCATATCGTGACAAGTACCTGGCACGAGGTTGAGAGTCAGCACCACGAAACCAACACCATGAATGCACCACACACACAGAATGCAGGCAAATCCGGAGGCCCACTCGACCAGAAGGTGACCGAGCAGTTTGCCCGCTCGTTCAACATGGTGTACTCCAACGCACTCATCTACCAGAGCACCCACCCCCTCACCAAACGCAGTGTCGAAGACTTTGGCACCATTCTCGGCCAGGTGCTCGCCAAGGTCGAAATGGTCACTCTGATGCTTGAGCGTGACGCCCTCTACGTAGAGGAATGGCGTGTTGACACCAAAATGAATGCCTCACGCGTGGTGGGCGGATTCAAGAAGGTGGGCATCCAGTCAATCGCCTTTGAGCGTGGGGTGACCATTGACGAGATCCAAACCATGGTCACCATGCTGCGCGAAGCGGGCTCCTTCCAGAACCTCGATGCGATGAAGGAGTACCTGCAGCGTCAGAACGTACGTCGCATCCGTCTCAACTACGTGCTGTACAAGAAAATCACCACCGACGAAAAGGTTGTTGACAAAGACGCTGCCGTGGGTGGCGCCGGACCTGCCGCATCCGGTACGAGCGCGGTCAACGAAAAGGTGCTCGAAGGTATGGCTGGCCTCTTCTCGCTGGCCGGTCTGATAGGCAGCCCGCAAACCATTGCGCAGAATCTCGTGACTGCGACCGACGGGCAAGCGCCCGATTCCCAACGCGCCATGGTGCTTGGAGCTCTGCGCAACCTCTCCGACCGGGTTGGCGCAAAGAGCGGCGACGGATTCTCCCCCACTCCCGATCAACTCATGGAGGCCATCCTCCGCCTCAAGTCTGATTTGCAGGAGGGCCTCGACGTCCAGAAGCAAATGGGCCGCATCATCAACGACGACGGGGTGTTGGTGGGCGAAATGGACAAGCTCACCTACCAGGTCATTGTGCGTATGGCACAAGACGAGTACCGCACCGGCCAGATCTCGGTGAAGCGGCTTGCCCAAATCATCCGACGCATGCTTCCCGACGTGTCGGAGCTGAAGCGTCTGCTGCCCATGCTCAAGGCAGGCCTCATTTCCGAGGGCATGTCGCTGGGCGACTTTCTCTTCCTGGTACGCGAGCTCAACCTGGAGCTCAAGAGCGATGGCCTGGCGCAAGCACTCGAACAAGGCGCTGAACATGTGGGATTGAGTGTCGACGAGATCATTCAGGGCATCAAGAGCAACCCGCAGGAAGCAGCGCGCCTCATTGTGCTGGCAACCGAGATACGCAAGGGCACGCAGGGCGACGATTCGCAGGTGTCATCGCTGCTCACCGACTATGTTGAGCGGGTAAGCGCGGAAATGGCTCTGCAGTCCAACCAGGACACGCGCCCCGAGAACTCATCGTCAATGGAGAAGATGCTCACCGGGCTGGAGCAGCAACTTCTGACAAAGATGAAGGCGCAGGGAACATCCGCAACGGTCATAAAGCTTGTCGAAGCCGAACTGTCCAAACGCCTCCCCACTGCGGTGCGCGGACTCAAGACCGACTGGCTCTTCGATGTGGTTGCCAAGGGGCGCGACCTGTCCGTGGGAGACCTGGTGCACCTGCTGGGCACTGTGGTCGAAAACGAGGCCGATCTCTCCGATCTACGCGAGCCGTTCTCTGCCACGCTCCAGGCCCAGGGTCACTCGCCCGAAAAGGTAGCCGAGGTACTGGATAGAGTGAACGCCCGTCTCAAGGTGCGCGATGGCTTGGCCACGCAGCCTCTGCCCCGCGGTGTGCTCAATGTGAACAACACCGTGTACTTTCTCCAGCGGGAGATCGGGCTGAACCTGCGGTACAGCAACCCGTTTTCCACGGTCATGATCACCGTTGTGCGGAGCAAGGTGGATGGGACGTGGAACGAGTTGACTCCAGAGGAGTGCTCGCAGGTGTTTCCCGAAATCTACACCGCACTCACCAAGCTGTTGCGCGACCTGGATATCATTGGTTCCATGGGCGCATTGGCACGCAACGTGCCGTTCGTCATCTTGTCAATGACTGACCCCGAAGGTGCTACGGTGGTGCGCAAACGTCTCGAAGACCGCCTGGGCAGCATGCGCTATCCCCTCAAGGGCGCTCAAACCGAGATGCGACTTGCCATTTCGACGGCAAGTTTCAGCCGCGAGAGCGCCACCGATCTGAAGACATTCCTCGAAACCATCAAGACCACCCACCGCCGCGCCGAAGAGCACGTGTTGCAGGCGCTGGCAGCCGAAGACACACGGCAGATTGTGCGGCAGTAGGCGCCGCAGGGCCACGCCTCGCTCGGGCGATGCGGGAGCCGTCGTGACACTGCTTCGCTGTGGCACGACTTTCAGCGAGGAGCGTTGGATCCTCGTCCCGCACGGTGGGACCAGCACGAAGCATTGCAGGCCAACGACTACAGCGAGGCATCGTTGAAGCCGAACTTCGGATTGAGCAGCCGCAACTCCTGCACGCTGCGGATCACGGCATCGCGTGTGTCGATTGACGGATTGCTGCGATGCCTTGAGTAGTGCCCAAGAAACTCATCTAACTTGATGTGATACGCGTGGGCACGAGACAGTTCGTCGACCTCACGCTCGAGGTGAAAGAGTCCGCCATTGGAGATGTGCTCGATGAAGTCGAAATAGTCTCCCGCAACCTTGCGCACGATCTGCACAAACTCATCCACATGCGACGACATGCGTGCCATGGTGTCAACCAGCGCGGACTCATTGCCGCGCAGATGCTCAAGCGCCGATACCGCCAATTGGTAGTAAAACGAGATCCGACCCTCGTCGCGCTGCGCTCCCAGCACCCGACTGTGGTATGACCCCTCGTGATGGTGTCCCATGAAAACACCGGCAGTCATGAGCCCGAAGTCGGCGTTGTCTTTGTACACGACGAACTCGTTGCGCATTCCCGGATGTTGGGCCAGGTACTCGGAAACATCGTTGTCGTACGAGGATATGTACGGCTTTGGCGCCCCAATGCCGCGAGCACTCATCAAGGCACTGAAGAGCCCGGCCAGGTACACATTGGTGTCCTGATCATCGTACCCGTGGCAGCCCGTCTCGAGTTTGAGAGCGATGCGCGCGGTGAGGATGTTGTTGAGGAAGAAGCCGCTGGAAGTTGCCGGATCCACGATCTCAAGCGAAGGCGCCGTGTGTTCCATACAGAGAACTCCTTTCTCTGATGCAAGATACGACAAACATGGGAGACTTCTTTCCCTGAACTAATTGTACCCACTATTAGTGATATAGTCAAGTTTAAGCGCTTCAGCTAGGAAATCGCGAGGGTTTGTCGGTGAGCCAAATCTGTCGGACGGCCAGCCCAGTGCGTTTGAGAGGGGTGCGCCCCTGTCCCGGCACAGGCGTGCCGGGACCACCCCAGTTTGGGTAGGGGGCGTGAGAGGTCCGTGGCAGCTCGGGGCAGGGAGAGCCCCCTGTGACCGCCGCCATTGTGGGAACACTTCTCGCGGGGCTCACCGATACGCGTAATTGGTCAGTGAAGCATATCAATGAAATGAGGTACCAAGGCAGAGAAGTAGTCCTCGTCAACGCCAGAAGACCCGGTCAGCCCATACGAATGCGTCTCTTCGTGGACCAATGCGTTGCCGATTCTTAACACCAGCTTGACCTGTTTTCCCTTCCGGCTGAACTCCAGGAAGGTGTCATGTGTGCCCTCAAGGCGAGCGGCGGAGGTCTGTTCGCGCACGAACCGAGATAGGGCCGTCGTGAACACGCTGGCGGCAGAAAAATGCAGATCTGCGTTCTCGGCCACAAACGCGCTGTGCCCAAGGTTTACAACAGCTTTGGCTCTAAAGGCTGAGTAGTCGCTGGTGTCCGAGTAGACCCTCACAAGAATGATGTTGCCGCATCCGTCAATTGAATTGATCTGTATGTAATGTCACCCCGACTGTTTCAGACCTACGCCGGCACCACTGTCTTTGCCGCTGCTCCAGCAGAAGAGGATGTTTCGTGGCATCTGAGAGTATCTCTTTGTGTCACGTTGCAGTGAACTGCCTCAACACCCGCGCGAGGTTATCGCGGCCGAGGCCCGTCGTCAGAACTTGTACCCTATGCCCAGATCAAGATGTGGATTGAGCGAATACGCCGTGCTCCTCGAGAGCGGATTGGGGGTGTAGACTGCACCCACGCCAATCTGCCAGACCAACCCAAACCGGGCAGTCCCCTTGTACCCAAGCATGAGGGATGGCCCGTAGATCGTTTTCTTGTTGATCCATGCGGTTGAAGGGTTACGGTGGACATTGTGCGAACCAAAGAAATGAGGGCTGACAAGGATCCTGTGCATCTTCCCGAGCTCAAGGTTCAGGCCTGCTGAGTAGCCCAACCAGTAGTACTTCGACTCAGAGCCGTCGGTTCCGCCGACAGTTCCACCGATTCCGATGAATGGAGACATCCGGAAGAGACCCGACAACGGGACCTGATAGTCAACCATCAGTCCATTGCCGCCGTAGATGATTCCTGTTCCCAACTGAACGGAGAGACCCTTTGCGGTCCGTTTGTCCAGTGGCTGGGAAGATGAGGGGAATGCCGACAACATCACCAAGCCGGCACAGAGAACGGCCACCGATCGTATCGTAATTCTTCTCACCATAGTCGTGCTCCTTTGCGTTTGAGGCCAAAGGCCCCTGGATAGATCGGGCGGCGGATGAGCTGACTCAGTTCTCTCCGCGAATTGGAGCGCGCGGCCGCCTCGTGGTTCTCCCGAACCGGTCCCTCATCCCTGCCCCAGCAGGCTGCTTGCGTGAGAAACTATGTCCGAGATCGTTCTCGTTGGGATCTGCTTCGTACTATCAACGGTCCACAACTTCCCGTTCATTTCGCTCTCAATCAATCCCTCGATGATCCGCTTCTTCTGCTCAAATGAGTACTGAGACCTGACTCTCCTTGCGATCTGCGAGCTACTCAACCCCCTCTTCTTCAGGCGGGCTTCCTGGACCTTCTTCCGGCAGTTGATCAGGATGATATTGTTGTTGCAGAGAGGCAGCATGCCCGACTCTGCGAGCAAGGCCCCATTCAAAATGACAATGCCACGCTTGCCCACCAACTCTCTTTTCAGGCGGACCAGTATCGGATTCAGCATGATGCGGTTGAGATCCTGCAGATCCTGACGGTCTGCGAATACGATCTGCCCCAGCGCTTTCCTGTTGACCATCCCAGTGGGGAGCCCGATCTTCTTGCCGAATCTGTCAACCAGACTGTCTCTGACCTGCTGATACCGTGGCTCGGTCAGCTCCTCCAGAATCTGGTGCCCGATCCTGTCGATATCAATATTGTGGCACTCCATCCCCATCGTGCGGGCAGTTGATACCATGAGATCCGAGAAGTAAGATTTCCCAACACCAATCTCTCCGGTGACTCCCAGAATGAATTGGTGAGAAGTCTTGAGCTCCAGACACTGTTTCACATACAGTGTCACATACTCGTGGATGAGTCCGTGTTCCTTCTGGATCGCCTTGACAACACCCGAGCTGACATGGGCCAGTTCGGGCTTGGCGAAGAGGACGAACGTGTCGATCCCGAGCTTCTGGCTTTCGCCAACCTGGTGAAGAACATTCTCGTACCCGAAGTCGGTAACATCTCTGACGCCTTTCACTATCGCGGAAACGCCCTGTTCGTAGGCATAGTCAACGAGAAGTCCGTCAAACGATTGGACTCTCACATTGGCGATCCGCCTCAATGACCGTTTGGCCATCTCGGTTCGCTCTTCAAGGGTGAACATGTACTGTTTGTCGGGGTTCGAACCGATGCCAACAATGACTTCGTCGAAACATAGTGCCGTCCGTTTGATAATGTCGATGTGCCCGAAGGTTATCGGATCGCCGGAGAATGCATACATTGCTCTTCGCATGGATTGATGCCCCCTACCTAAGAATAATGTTCCGCATGAAGTGGCAGCAGGGACTCGGTCCAACCCCATTTCGAGCGGAGAAATGCGGTCCACAGATTCACGCCGATTGGCACAGATTCGGAACTGGAGAGGACGCCGTGCCACCGATCGAGCGAGGGGGGCGCAGAGTCGAGCAATTCCCTACCCCGCCAGCTCCTTCCTGTAACGCGCACCGCGGAGCTCGATCAGCAGATTCTCCGCATATTCCCTATCCGGCTCGTGACGAAGCGTTGACTTCTCAAAGAGCATCTCAATCCGCTTGAGCTTCTTGTCCGCTCTGTCCAGAAGCTCCTCATACGAGTACGTGCCGCCCTTGATGCGCAACAGTTCTTCCCGGTCTTGACGTTCCACGAAAATCTCGCCGTGAATGGCGATTTCCTCTGCTGTTTCCAGCAGGCGGAACGTATGCATCATGTTTTTGGAGTCGTAGTTCTTCCCATGCTGCACGGTTGTCTCGAATCGTGCCTCATTGCGGTTCTGGACCCAGTCCCAGTAGGCCCGGTATTCCTCACAGTGCTTGGAGTAGCCGTTCTTGTTAAAGAAGACGTGCGCTACAGGTGCAAGGTTCTTCGGCACCGAACTCAGCGCCAGATCCATTGATGACTCGGATCGTGTCAACCCGCTGAACCCGTATCTTCGCTCAGCAGTGTCATCGTAGAACAGCGCGTACGCACCCTCCATGTGTGGCACTTTTGCGAGACCGCAGAGACCTTCAGCCATATTGCGGGCCGATAGCCAGTCAACGATCGGAACCGATCCCTGATCCTGGAAGGTGTAGCAAAAGTCCAGGATTGCCTTTTTCTTGATGTCCACCGACCGGGAGATCTTCTTGTTCAGCCCCCGTGCTTTCTTGATCTGCGTGTGCGCATAGCGTGCGAAAGAGTCTTCGCATCTGCGTGAGATAAACCGGGACCTGTCGATACGCCTCAAGAACTCGTGTCCCTTGAGCATGCAGGCCTGAGGCGCGAACAGCATTTCGAGCACTGTGGGATTGCTCTTGCACAGCAATTCGAAGAACCGGCCGATCTCATAGTACGTGACGTCGTTCGTCTCGTTGCTGACCTGCTCGACGGAAGAAAACCCGAAGAAGGCTCTCGCGGGCGCGATATACACACCCTTGATGTCGGTGTCTGATTCCGGAGTGGATAGGCCGTATGCCCTACTCCCCACGATGCACTCAAACACCACCGATTTCGGATCGACGAGATTTGGCGTGGCCATCAGTCGCCGCCCTGGATTTCTTGCTGAAAGAGCGCGTTGAGCGTGTTGATCTTGTCTGGATCCCTCGTTGAGACGGGAAGGTTCTGCTCGCAGGATCGGACGACCGAGTTGACAAAGTCCTCGATGGGGCCATTTCTGCGGATCATCTCAGACTCCACAGCGGACTGCTTGCTCTTCCGTAGAGCCGCAATCGCTGATAGGACCTTGTCAGGGATCCGAAGGCCTGAAAGCAGCGATCCGAATTCCATTGGCGGAATCGCGTTCTTCTCGTGTATCCACAAGGCGGCCAGAACCGGCCTCAGAATGTAGAAGTACTTCTTGATCTTCACTTCCTGCGCGTCGCCAAACTCAAGCAGCGTTCGTTTGGTGAGCCCGAGATAGTGGTTGAGGGTGGCCCGAGGCTCAAAGCAGTTGTCGATGACGGTTCGGTACTTCTGCTGGAACCCGGATCGGTTGCAGTAGACAATTGGCGACTGGAGCCACTCGAACATGACGCAATTCGACTTGCCGACGTGATTGAGGAATTTCTTCAGGTCCCACCCGCCGAAGTCCAGGTTGTCGGCTATCGGGAATTCGAGTGTATCCGGATGATCTCTCAGCACGAGATAGTCGGTCAACTGTCTTTTGTAAACGAATCGGATGTCGAAGTCGCTGTCGGGCGACGCGAACCCCCACGCACGACTCCCCGATTCGCAGGCGTACATGATCGTTATGCTGTGCTCCTGCTCAATCTCCAGGAGCCTGTTGCCGATGAGGTCCTTGGTGTCCATGGTCTGGCAATCCATAGTGATTCGACGAAAGGCACGTACACTCACTCTTCGGGGATCTGGACGGCGGCTCTGGCCGTTGCGCATTCAGTCAATTCCGCTCGTCACTCCCGGTCTTTCCGGTGATACGCCTGACCTCTTTGTCAAAATCGGAGATGTAGTTCTGATCCTGCACCACGCGATACTCATCGAATGCCTGCTCTGCCTTCAGCTTTGCCTCAAGCGCGGATACCCGACCCTTGTCCTTGAGAATGGGATACTTGGATAGCTCCAGGAAACCGTTCAGAAACGTCGCCCATTCTTCCATTCTGGTGACAACGTGCCGCTTTGCCTGGTTCTCGGCCAGATCGAGATACGCGGAGACAATTCGATTGAGTTCGTCGATGTGTGCTTTGTTCAGGTAGTTCTTGGCAACCGAGACATCCGACTTCAGGATCTTTCCGTCCGGGGCGTGCTTCCAACTGGTCAGGCCCATGTAGATCCTCGATGCATCAGCCGAATCGTAGATGATCTCGGCTGCGGTCTTCCCGGTGATCGCCCAGTGTAGCTTGTTCTGAACCGTGGCGAAGAATTCCTTGGTAACCGGCGCATCCTTGTCGTAGTCAGCCGCAAGGGAATAGATATCCGTGATCTTCTGGTAGAAACGCCGCTCGCTCGCACGAATCTCTCGGATGCGCTCAAGGAGTTCCTCGAAATAGTCCTTGCCGAAGACGGTCTTGCCCTGCTTCAGCCGCTCGTCGTCCAGGACAAAGCCCTTGATTATGAACTCTTTGAGCGTCTTTGTGGCCCAGATGCGGAACTGGGTCGCCTGGAACGAGTTCACACGGTAGCCGACTGCGATGATGGCGTCGAGATTGTAGAAATTTGTCTTGTATTGCTTGCCGTCAGCGGCAGTTGTTTCCAAAATGGAAATAGCTGAATTCTCGCTGAGCTCGCCTGATTCAAAGATGTTCTTGAGGTGCTTGTTTATTGCCGGGACTTGCACACCGAAGAGCTCCGAGAGCGCTTTCTGAGTGAGCCAGACAGTTTCATCCTTGATGAAGACTTCGACCCGCACTCTTCCGTCCGCAGCGGTGTAGAGGAGGAAGTTAGATTGGGGGGCGAGGAGGGTTCTGCTGTCCGACATGTTTTGGCCTTGCTCGTGGTGCTGCGTCCAGTGTCTCTGATAGACGGGTCCCCATCAGACCGGAGCCCCGGTCCTAAAATAGCCTCTGGACTCGAGGGGTTTTGTGGCTTCTACACAGGTCCCCGCGCCACGTCACTTCTTCCCAAACGGACAGACTGCCACACATGAGGCGCAGACACGAGCGCCCTTGTCCTCCTCCATCTTCGAGGGGTAGTTGTGGCACTTCATCGAGTCCATCCTGGCCTCCCGTGGTTCCTCCTCTGCGAATCTTCTGCCTGTAAACGCCTCTGCTGGACAGGACTCCACACACCGCAGGCACTTGCCGCAGCCATGATAGAATAGGGTCGAGTAGACCCGGGGGATCGCACCCCGAGTCCCTCACGGAACCGTACTTGAACCTCTCGATTCATACGGCTCTTGTTGTTCGGCCATGTGCTGGCGCTGCATTCCAATGGGC
>Ga0315284_10003945_pt1 | contig 21070 bp, 14 predicted proteins | sample YL17G09_16_MG_FD_203696 | JGI IMG/M metagenome (GOLD analysis project Ga0315284, IMG submission 203696) | Sediment microbial communities from Yellowstone Lake, YNP, Wyoming, USA - YL17G09_16 | ecosystem: Environmental > Aquatic > Freshwater > Lake > Sediment | place: USA: Wyoming | collected...
AGCAATTTCTTTTTTTGTGCCAATTTTGTTGTCAACAGCTTTGACAACCCGCTGTCTTAATTCCATAGGATATGTATTCATACATACCATATCGGAAAATAGCACACGAAAACTTAAATTGCTCTAGAATCCTGTAAGCAGGCCATAAGAATCAATCCGGATGATGCCGAGGTGTACTATATTCTTGGCGATACCTATTACATGTCCGGCCGCTATCAGGATGCCATAGAACCCTTTAAGCAGGCCATCAGAATCAATCCGGACGATGCCGAGGCGCACTGTAATCTTGGCCGTACCTACTGCAACCTTGACCGCTATCAGGAAGCGATAGATGCCTGTAAGCAGGCTATTTTAGGATCAGGCCGGATGATGCCAGGGCACAAAGATGCTGCGTGAAGAACTTCCGTTTACCTTGACAAGGCCTGCCAGGCCGTGATGGGCAGATTTAGAGTGTGCATATAAAATAATCCACTTGCAACGGACAAGTGGCGGCGTCATTTTATGGTGGCGAGGGTATGTTCCTCGCCTGCGGCGACAGCGGTGAATTTTTTGTCCGTCGGTAAGTCGCACTGCTTGTTATTGTTGAAGCCCCAGGCAACTGCCGAACCATCCTTCCGCAGAGCAATGCTGTAGTAACCGCCCGCAGCGATAGCAGTAAAATCCTTGCCCGCAGGTACATTGCACTGGCCATCATTATTCATGCCCCATGCAGCAAGCGCCCCGTCTTTTTTCAAGGCAAGACAGTGGAAATCTCCTGCTGCCACAGCCGTGAAATCGTTGCCGGCAGGAACGTTGCACTGCCCGCTAAGGTTGCTGCCCTATGCAGCAAGCGACCCATCTGACTTTACCGCTGCACTGTGATAGCCGCCAGCGGCGACGGCCTTAAATTTATTGCCCGCAGGAATGTTACACTCGCCAAATTCATTGTTGCCCCAGGCGACAGCCGAGCCATCCGACTTAAGCGCAATACAGTGTCCCCATCCTGCCGTGATGGCCATAAAGTCATTGCCTGCGGGAACATTGCATTGGCCGTGCTGATTTCTGCCCCAGGCATCAAGTGTCCCGTCCGTTTTTATCGCGAGACTGAAAAACTCTGCTGCCGCGATGGCCTTAAAGGTGTTGCCCGCAGGCGGCACATTGCACTGGCCGTAATCCTTGTTATAGCCCCATGAGATAACCGTGCCATTGGATTTCAGAGCCATACTGTGATAATAGCCGCCTGAGACAGCCGTGAAATCGCTGCCCGCCGGGGCGTTGGCCTCGCCGAAATAGTTATAACCCGTGCCTGAGATTGCACCTGCGGATGCAGTTCCCGCATGGCATACGCCCGGCCCGACTAAGCCCGCCAAAGTCAAAATGATAACACTTGCTAACGCTGATACGGAATTGATTTTAACGCACTTCCACACTTTCGTTCTCCTTTTTTTCAAAAGCCAGGTATAATTCCTCAACCAACATCGCCGCACCTTGATAACGGACGACTATTATACACTGCAGCGCAATCAGGTTAATCATTTTGAATGTTAATAAAAATAATAGATAGTCCCGGCTGCCTGTTATATTATTATTTGCGTTTTGGAATTTCGTCAGAGATAGGTATTTCGCCACGAAGCATTTTTCCGCCTTGGCCAACCAGCCACAGATAATAGTCGCTGGGTAAACCTTCATAGGTCAGAAATTTGGACGCACCGACAGGTGGATTATTTGTGCATTTGAATATGGCTGTCCCCTCGTCAACCTCGTCAAACATCGCCTGATAAATCATCGTTGCGCCGCACATCTTGGCAACATAATATTGATGCCATAGGAATTGGCCCTTTAATCTCGGAATATCATTGAACGCACTTGGGTCATGTTTGAGATTCGTCCAGCTAAAGCCTGGGAATACAACGGGCAGATAATCCTTCTTGTGATCCCTGCACCATTGCATATCCGCCTTCCATATCCGCACATACGCAAATTCATTGATATCGGGCAGATTTCGCACCCTGCCGACCATCCACGGGCTGACAATATCACCTCTCTCCACGATCTTGTGCAGATTAGGATTATTTACGCTGTCATTTGTTAGCGTGCGCCAATATGTGGGCAACCCGAGCATTACAGTGTTTCCGCCATATGTTGGGTCATCCTTGAGAAAATTCACTAACTCCAGACACTCGTCGAGAGTATAATTTTTTTTATTAAAACCAATGCCCCAGACAGCAACTACAGGCTTGCCGTTATGATGAATATAAGCATGGTCTTTCGCGTCTTTTGTAAGACGCATCTTGTCAACGAGCATTTTCCAGTCTTCCATGACAAGGCGAATCTGGTCTTTTCGCAGACCTGAAAGGTCATACATTACTGCATATATCCTGCCGTATCTGTTGGCGCCTTCGCGGCAATTTACAAGGGCTGTGTTGGCATGCAAAAGCTGTTTTTCACCGAGCGTCTCTGTAACAAAACGCTGGACAAATACTCCGTCGATGCCGTAATCACGCATCCATTTGAAGTGCCGTGATACTGTTTTGGGGTTCATCGAGCTGAATACATAAGCCGGACTGCCGTCGGCAAACTTAAATGGTGTAGGATACCGTTCATCCTTATCGTACTCGGTCATATCCGGCCAGAGGTCGATAGTGCATTGCCCCGGCTCAAAAACATCCCTGCCCCAGTGGAACCAGCCTCTTCTGGAGCCGTCACCAGGGCAGGTGAACCAGCCCTGATAACCGCACATTACCTTGCCTGTCATCGTGCCTGTATCGACGCCCTTTTCGCTGGGCCCATTGTATGGCTTTAAGGTTTTTCCTATTACCTGAGCACGGGTAAGATTGAAAGGCTCCTGTTTTGGCATTTTCACAGAACCTGATCCTTTACACGAAACAACCGAAATACCGCAAACGACAAAAAAAGCGGCAGCTAACACAGTAACCGAATTATTTGTTCTCATATTTTAACCTCGCTAATTTTCAATTTTCGCATTGTCAGATGCATCGCCATTCGTAACTTATAAGGGCCTGCCTTCAGATGAATATCTCTGGCTGCTTGGCCAAGGCACAAAGATGCTGTGTGAAGAGCTTTCCTTTACCTTGACAAGGCCTGCCAGGCCGTGATAGGCAGATTTAGAGTGTGCCTATAAAATAATCCACTTGCAGCGGCGACGGCCTTAAATTTATTGCCCGCCGGAATGTTACACTCGCCAAATTCATTGTAATCATCAACTACATAAGTAAGTCTATATTTGCTATTTGCGTTCGGGAAAGGTTTGAGGCGCTTCCCCGCGGAGCATTTTGCCGCCCTGGCCGACCAGCCAGAGGTAATGATCGCTTGGCAGACCTTCATAGGTTACAAATGTTGACTTGCCCACAGGCGGATCATTCGTCACCTTGTAAATCTGCGTGCCTTCATCAAGTTCATCGAACATAGCCTGATAAATCATTGTCGCCCCGGCGTTAATAAGCGCGCGATACTGAGCCCAGAGGAATTGTCCGCCTAATCGAGGTATAGTTTTATCTTCCCCGGTAAGATTTTTCCAACTGAAACCTGGGAAGACCACCGGCATATATTCAAGATTATTTTCTTTACACCATTTCATGTCACCGGCAATAACATTTTCAATCATAGGCTGTATATCATTAATATCTCTGATACGGCCTATCATCCATGGCGAGATAATATCAGCTTTGCGATAAACATCCAGCCAGCGAGCATCCGGAGAAGCATCGCGCTGGCCTGATGTACGCCAAAATACCGGAGTACCCAGCAGCACGGTATTGCCTCCGTACTTGGGATCGTTTTTCAAAAAGTCCACAAACTTTTCAATTTCTTCAAGCGTGTAATCCCTGCCTTTGTTAAAACCAACTCCCCAAATACCCACTACCGGCTTACCTTTATGATGCTGATAAGCCTTATCGTTGGGATCACGGGTAATTTTCATTATGTCAGCCAAATACCTGAAATCATTCATCGCCTGTTCGATATAGTTGGCAGGCATTCCGGAAAGGTCATACATTATCGCATATGTTCTTCCGTATTTATTTGCCCCTTCTCTGCAATGTTCGAGCACTTTATTATAGCCGAGCCGACTGAGAATCGCGGGTTCATCCTGTTCGTTTGTAACCTCCATGGGGAATCGCTGAACAAAAACGCCGTCGATCCCGTAATCACGCATCCACTTGAAATGGCGAACCGTGGTCTTTTCATTTGCGTTACTGTACACATAAGCGACACTGCCGTCTTTGTGGACAAAGCCGTTAGGTCTGTAGTGTTCATCCTGGTCCAACTCGGACATATCCGGCCAGAAATCCACTCCGCAGGCTCCCGGCCAAAAGTTTTCATTCCGATTCCGCCAATGTACCCAATCACGACCTGCACCGTCACCAGGAGCGCGATACCAGCCCTGATAGCCGCACATAACTTTTTTGTTTAGGGTCGAAGCATCAACAGGTTTATGCTCGGTTCTATCCAGCCGAGAAATTGCCTCTTGATACATTTCTTTCGCACTCGGCATATGGCCTTTATCTTTCATATATTCACGGCGAATCTTGTCAAAGATATTTATCCAGAGTTTAATTCTGTATGGATGCAAGTCGTCAGAGGCAACCTGACCGAATTTACTTTTGAACTCCTCGGTTTCAAGGAGCTTGCAGCGAAGCTGGTCAGCGGAAGACTGGGTTTTCTGAAGCCAGTCTATATTATCTTCCATCTCTTTCTGGCTCGGCTCTCTGCCAAGCATCTCCAGATACGCTGCATTAATTACGGCTCTGACTTCATATTCACCATAAGTATAAATACGATAACCCAATTCATTGGTCTTGCCGTGATTACATCTTAATAAGTGCAGAACATGACGCTCGCAGGGCATGAATTCCTTTTGAAGTTTAGAGTTTCCAATTCTCTGCGGTTCATAAATAAATGGCCCCGGCTCGTCAGGCGGCTGATTGCGCAATCCTTCCGCAATTCCTGAATAATTTGCAATACTCTTGTTATCATATACATTAAAGCCGTCTACGCCGTTAACAACAAATCCGTAGGCAGCCGCGCCGCCGGCGATTGTATTGCCGCATATTGTTGCGCCGACGAGAATTTTATCTTTATTTTTAGGTACCCAAATTCCCGGCCCCATTGGGAAAGCAATATGAATACGAGCGCCGAACGCATCGATATAATTATTTCGTAAAGTCGTACCGCGATAGTCATATCGCCTTTGCTCTTCGTCTAAATTATAAACTATCGGGTCCACAAGGTTCATTGCCCCCAGCGACTCTCGAGATATTGTTGCAACGACATTATCTTCGGCGACACTGCCTGGCGCACCGTAAAAAACTATTCCCACATCCGTAGGGTCGAGCATAAGATTATTTCGGACAAGTGATTTTTCAGCAGCACAGGATATCGCATCGCCCCAGGCAAACGGCACTTCATCCTTTTGTCTGCCGTTACCCCTCGGGTCAACACCGGCACCGATAAATATATTATTTTCCACTATGCAGCCGGATGCGCCTTCACGAATTTGCAGCGACGACCATGAACGCGTACTCATAAATACGCAATCGGCAACCTTTTGACCGAATACGCGGTTAACAACCTTTTTATCTCCAACATCAGGACAGCCGAAAAACACCATTGGCGGCTGACCGCCGCCGCCGGTTACCTCACTTTTAGCCACCGTGCCGAGGCTGTAGCGGTTGCCGTCTAATATGACCTTTTCCAGAACCACATAACTTTGCTGCGCTGAGTCTATCAGCTGCAGGAGATTGGGGTCGGCTATGCGAAGCGTTGCGTATTCGGAAATATGTTCGGCATCCTTTGTTGTAATCTTTTGACGGGGAACTTTATACTTCAGTGTCGCCTTGATTTCGTAAAGACAGCCTTTCTTTAAAAGTAAATCATCTCCTCTGTCGAGAACTGCCTGCAAATCATCTCCAGGCAGAACAACCTTCTGTGAGATTTTTTTATCCTTTTCGACAGACACCTGCTCTGCTGTTTGAACACATGCGAGATTTGCGAACAGGGCGAAAAAACATATTCCCGTCAGAATAAAAGATTTCAGAGAGATGAACACGAATTTAGTTTTAGATTTACTCATATAACACCTTGTTTTGGATACCTTAATATCAGAGAGTTTAGTTGACATTTTCCATATTCAACGCTTGACTACGCAACCAAGCCTTTACACCTCAACGATAATATCAAAATCTTCCTTCAGCATTGCTGCTGAAGGAAGATTTTGCTGACCTTACAACTGTGATCCGGGAGGAGAATCCGTACAACCAAGCTACACTCAACGGACTTGATATTTACTAATTTTATAAAAATGTTCATTTTATAAGTGTTTGTAAATCAAGCGGTTAAGAACATTTAAAAAATGTCTACCGTTTTATATATCCTATGGAACCTCGCTAATTTTCGCATTGTCAGATGCATCGCCGCCCTTGCCGGCATCTGCTGGCGGCAATTTGGTGTACCAGAAGAAATAGAGGCCAATCATCGATATTGCAAAGACGCCGAATGTCCACCAAAAATCGTGGTAGGCTCTAATGAGCAACTGCATCGGCATAAGCAGCATTGTCAGCATCCATCCAAAGGCAAATGGAACGGAAATAATGTCGTAAAAGTGCTCTCTTTCAGTCGCGGCTTTAACTTCGGGGTTCAACAGGTATTTAAATTTGCCCCAAAGTCCGAATGGACGGACTTTCTTATAATAATTTTCAATAACTGCCAGAGGCACGGGGTCTGTAATATAGGTACCGATTACAGAGCCGACGATGCCAATGCTGAGAATGTAAACAAACTGATGCCATTCAAGCATGGCTCGATTGACAAAGAACATAATGATGGCCGCGACCATTCCTGTCATAGTGCCAATCGCATAGCCGCCGCCATTGAAACGCCACCAATGGAGTCTCAATACGGCCGGCACTATCATTCCGGCCGAAAGACCCATCATCAGCCAGCCCCAAATTGAATTTATGCTTTGAATGGAATACGCCATTATTATACCAATCGTGACCTGCAAGATAACGAAACCGTAACTTGCGAAAATGAGTTCCCGATTGGCAGCTTTCGGACGCAGGTAGTTCTGATACAGGTCTCGCGTCAAAAAGCCTGTGGTTAAGTTTACCATCGCGTTAACAGAGGACATCGCCGCCGCAATCAAGGCAACGATGAGCAGACCTCGTACTCCTACCGGTATATTAAACAGCAACACGGCAGGCACAATACGCTCGGCGTTGACTGTACCGTTAAAGCTGACCATGCTAAGCTTTGACGGCCAATTATCACCCAAAAGAGCTTTAAGGCCGTTCACAAGGTCGGGTGAATATGAGGCAGGATGATTTAAGATACCGGCCGTAAGTTCAGGCCAGCCGGGTCCGGTAATGTTAGGATAATGCGTTTTTACAAGAGCGGCCGCTTGTGCCAGAACGGTTTGGTCAGGGAACAAGTCTTTGACCAGGAGCAGACCGAGCACCGCAAAGCCGAGCATCAACGGCCACCGGAGCATCATGAGCCAGCCGCACATAAAACTCAGCAGGCCGCATTCACGGTCGGAGCGAGCGCCGAAATATTTTGGGTCGGCTCCCGTACCCATACCTTGAATAAATGTCTTGAGAAGATAAAAGCCGCCAACTACCCAAAGCATAGTATAAGGTTCATAGCCGGCGGGCATGGTTGTTTTCCAACTGGGAATGGTGGTTGTCCATTCATGGTTTCCTGTAACAGAGGCCGCCACTGCCGCAATATCCATTCCGGCTGATTTAGTGACAGCCAGCGTGATAACGAATGCCATCGCTGTCCATATACAAATAGACTGGAAAATATCAGTAACAATCACACCATAAAAACCCGACATCAACGTATAGAACGTGGTTACGGCCATCATTCCTATAATACATTGAAGCGGCGTGAACGGGAAGAACATCGAAAGGAACAGGCCTGCTCCCTTGAAGGCGTATGTCAATGAGCCAAGCGAGAAAATCACCATTGCAAAGACGGAGGAGAGCCGGGCAAAATTGCCCCAGAACCCCGCTCCGAATCTGAATTTTATCCACTCGGCGCCGGTCATCACGCCGGAACGTCTGTGCCATTTGCCCGTCCACAACATCAGGAAGACAAGCACAAGGCACGCCCCGCCGCGAATTTCGATGTAGAGGCCGCGCGGTCCGAGAAGATACAGGAAAGACACAATGACCATTGTGCCGGCCATATCGAGCCATGCAGACATGCTCGAAATGCCCAGCGCCCACCACGGCATCTTTCTGCCGGCGAGAAAATAATGCTCAAGACTCTGAGATGCGCGTTTTTGCAGATACCACCCGATAAGCAGCAAAATCACCAGATAGCCCACTATAACGCCGTAATCAATAAAGTTTAAATACCTCATAGAACCTCCAAATTAGCCATGTATTTTTCGCCATTATGTGAAAAGGCGACTTACGTAAACGCTACATTATATTCATGCCAGAAATTCGAGCGTCAGGATTTTTTTCTTCCCGAGCTCGGCGTTGACCCAGCCATCGGCATCCATTTTCAAATCTTTTTCAGGAATTTCTTCCAGTGTTACTGTGCGAACCAGGGTCCATTTTTTGCCTTTGACCGCAGGCAAAGCAAAATCTGCCATGATTCGCTCCACCGGTGAAGGCGGAGTTGTCGGGCCGGTAAAGCCACGATTCAGTCTTACAGCGCCTTTAACGGTTTTATCGAATGGATTAAATAATCTGACGATCCAGCCCTGGCCGCTTTCACTGCGCTTGACGGCACTGACAACCAGACTATCCGGCTTAATTTCAACAAAAGATTTTGCCAATGGTTCGGTACCGTGTCTTGTAGGCCCGGTTTGGGCGGCAACAAAAGCAAGATTAAACCTGTCGGCCGTCTGCCAAAGCTTTGCCTTTTCCCAATCGCCCGAATGCGGCATAACAGCATAACGGAACGTGTGTTTGCCAAGACATTGAGAGCCCTTATCAGTCTGGCTGTAATCAAGCATCTCCTGCGTTACGCAAATACGCAGCGGGAAACACCGCAGCAGCGTCAAACTGATCGTGCGTGCGGGGTCATCCTTGGCCTCGTAAGCTTTGAGCCCTTCATTGAGCAGAGCAAGACCGGCCTTGCCATCGGTGATATCAACAAATGAATTCATGGGCTGTTCGGTCTGGAGTTTTTCATCATACAAAGACGGATCCGGCAGGAAAACCGAGCGCTCAATCACATCGAACTGTCCCTGCACAGATACCTTGTCGCTCTTTATGTTCGATGGGAAGGCCACTTGCAGGTAATGGTCTTCAACATTGTTGTCGAGGTTTGTTATGATTTCAACCCACTGCTGGCCGCGACGCAATGTAACAGTATTGATAATCGTGTAGGGTTTCAAATGCTCGCTTCTGACCTTATCGTCTTTGGTACGGCCTTCCGGCAGCGCCCAATCAATTGTAATACGGAAAGCTGTTTCGAGTTCACCGTCGCGTATCAGCGCGATTCTGGCATTCTCGTTGAGTGTGGTATAAACGGATTCATGAGCAACGGTATGATGCTCCCAAGGATTGCCTACTTCAGAGCAGTCATGGAAATAACCGAGCTTGTCATAGACCTTGCCGGTTGCTTTGTCGGTTACTGTTAGCGTGCCATTGCTGTTTATTGTTACAGTGATGAACTCGTTTTCCATCGACTGCGGGCCGGTCAGCATGGATTTAACTGCCTGAGGTCTGGGTTTCTTTACCGGCTTTACAAAGAATGTGCGGTATCCCATCGCTGGAATATCCTCGAACTGAGCCTGCACATTAAAACGCGACATCGGGAACATGTTGGCGGTGTCATTTGGCGACTGCACAATCGGATAGCTCGGCGCCGCCTTCCCACAGAGCTGTACCTTCATCCGCTTGTCTTTTTCATCCACTATCTCAAAGCCGTCACATTTCCATTCCTGCGGAATATCGATGACCGCTGGCTGCACCTCGCTTCGGGCAAAGGCCGCCGGATTAAAGACTACCAGAGCCATATCTTCCGTGCTGTATTTGGAAAGGTCAATCGAAGCGAGGATATCGAGCATCGCTCTTTCAGTAACGCATGTGCTGATTTGACGTGACTGCCGCGTCCTGTAAATCATATCCTGACCGATGATATCGCGGCTGCAGCCGCCGATGGAATCGTGGCCGTGATTCTGAAGCAGCCAGTTGTAGGCGGTGTCAACAAAACCCTGAGGATAAGGCGCACCAACAAGAGATGCAAAAACGGCAAGCGGCTCGGCATAATTGGTCAGAGCAAGCTCCGTAATGAAATTGTCCTTCTTGAGGTCCATCCGTGCCGAAATTATCCACCCGAAGAGAACGCTCGTACTGCCTTTGGTGTAATAATACCGCATTTCACCTTTTACGACGGGCAAATCAGGGCTGGCATTTTCACAAACCATCTTCTGGAAATCTTCAAAACTGCTGTGGAATACATCGGCCTTGTCCTTGATAGCCTTATCGCAGTCAGCGATCATCCGCACTTCGCGAATGTCAGGGCATGAAGAATCATGGCCGCATGACCAGAAACGATGCGGCGTCGTCCAGTCGCCATCCTGTTCGTTGTAGGCCTGATGCGCACGCTCTTTCACATTTTTCTTAAAATAGTCGAATCGGGGATGCGCGTACTGCATATCAAGGCCGTAACGAGCCTCGTCAACAAACTTGAAAGGTCCGTGGCCGTCTTTCCAGAACATCACACGGTTGTTTTCATTCTGCTGGTTCCAGAATCCGGGCCGTTGAATAACATACCACACATTATAGCGCGGCCGCACCCCAAGTCTCGACGCAACCAGCCGTGTACCATCAGGTCCTTCCCAGATATACTCCGCCCGCGGCGCCACAATGGTATTGACCCCGCGGTAGAAAGCTGCGAACTTGATGCCAAAGCCGTTATATATTTGCGGCATCTGCGAAAGCTGTCCCCACGAGAACGGCGAATAGCCGGTCTTGCTTACATAACCAAAACGCTTGGCAATCTTATGTCCGAGCAGGAGATTGCGAATTAGTGATTCGCCGGCAACGCAGAACTCATCCGGCAGGCAGAACCACGGGCCCACATAAAGTTTCTTCTCGCCGACATACTTTTTAATAAGCGCCTCACGTTCGGGCCGAATTTCAAGATAGTCCAGAAGCGGGACGGTTTGCGAGTCGAGATGGAACGATTTGAATTTCGGTTCCTTTTCAAAAATATCCAGCAGCATATCCATCATATAAACCAGCATGTGGCGGGTCCGCTGCATGGAAAATCGCCATTCTCTGTCCCAGTGCGTATTCGATATGAAGTGGCACTGGGCACGAGTCTTGCCTGTTTTTTTTACCTGCTTTGCTTTTACATTTTGAGTCTTGGCCATAGAACCGTCTTTCATATTATTATTTTAAAACCTTCAACACTTCTTCAAAATTCGCACAGTAATGCTCGCAGAGTCCTCTGGTGCCGCTCTCAATAATATTGCCGTCGGCAAAACCGATGACGGCAAATCCTGCCAGCCGGATTGCACAGACACCGGCACCGCTATCCTCAATGCCTACAACATGGCTGCGCTGCTCAACGGGAATACCAAGTCCGACGCGGCTAACCTCCGAATACAGCCACGGATGGGGCTTTGGCGACAGTTCGCCGAGCGTTCCAACCTCACCTTTGCGAAGCGGAAAACCGGCTGTTATAATAGCATCGTAGAAATCCTTCGGGTCGCCCATATTCAGCGTTTTAAAGGCCGACAGTATTTCAGGCCAGGCCTTTTCATAAAGTCCCGATGTAACGAGGCCTATTTTAATCTTCATCGCCTTGAGCTCCAGCAAAAATTCCTTAAGCCCAGGTGAAGGGGTAAAAGCGTTGGCTCTGCCGCGTCCTTCCATAATCTCTTTCATCTGATGGTGAGTGTGCTGGAAATAATACTTGCGAGCCTCCTCTACCGTTTTGCCGGGACAATATTTGCGCACACAATATTCCAGATGCTCGGAAACACTGTGGCCCGATACAAAGGGAGAGTCTGCCTCTTCAAGCTCAAATTTCGGGTTTCCGAGCAGACTGGCGGTACTAAGCTTAATAATCCAAATCCAGAACGATTCGCTGCGAACGCTTGTCCCATCGAGGTCCATCAGCATAGCTTTTACGGGCTTTTGAATTTTAACCGGCTGAACAGGGTAATAGGCCGGATAGCCCATAGCCGAACTGACATAAGCCAGTACGGAATTGCTGAAAAATATGAATTCAACCTTGCGGTCGCCGGTGGCAAGGATTGAAACCACCCCGTCTTTGCCAACCGCAAAACGCTCATCGGTGCATTTCTCCAGCGAAATGAAATCGGTTTTTTTTGCGGAAGGCCCAAGAAAACGTACATCCATCAAATTATTCCTTTTAAGATAACCTTAGTTTTTAATACTGATACCCAAGCGGCTTCATAATTTGTTGCTTTTATAGCCCATACCGGATTACAGGTCAAGCTTTTTTTCAAGACACCGAAAAATAATCGTGAAAATGCAGGGATTTGGGGTTTTTACCGTTTTAAAGGGGGTTGAAAGCATTTTAAGCCAAATTCGTCTCATCGCATTTTTTAAAAAAATTATGCGATTTTCCGATTTATTTATTCCGCTGACAACAGTTGGCAATGTTATCCCTTAGAAAAGCGTGAACTCATGGAAATCAACCAAACATAAGCTATTTTAGCCGTAAGTCCTTGTTTAACAAAGAGATAAAGCATATTTTCCACCTACGGACCCCCGCCTCCCGCCAAGTTGTGGTATGTAAATAGCTTCACTTTGCCTTACGGTGCGATAAAAACTCGAAAATCAAGCCAGGAAACCAAGAATTTTGTAAAAATTTAAATAATTTTTAAAAAAACACTTGACTTGTTCTTTAGCTTGATGTACAATCAGAGTCAGTTACGGCATAGAATATGCGTGATATCTCTTTGGTTGTTCAAGGATGAGTAGAATCAAAGCAGGCATTGTGATATGCTTCGATGCCGGAATTTTATAGGGATTTAGAAGAGGTTATGAGAATGATTGTTAAGAGAGTCCAAGCAGCTTTTACACTCATCGAACTATTGGTGGTTATCGCCATTATCGCGTTACTCATGGGAATTCTGATGCCGGCTTTGGCGAAGGTTAGAAACGGGGCCAGGGTTATGGCGTGTGGGGCAAATTCTAAACAAATAGGCTCGATAATGACAGTGTACCAGAGCAGCAATGATGGGTACGTACCGTTTATGCGCAATCCATGGGCCTATAACAGGTCCGCTGGAAGCGCGCTTCTATCCTTGCCATTTCGACGTTACTCTGGGGATTTAGTCAAGCTGCCGGATACCCTCCCTTCCCCGGATATGCCGTGGGATGGTGCAATGGTGCGAGAGTACCTCCAATATTTTATTCCAAAGTTTTACATCTGTCCATTCGCACGAGGTAAAAAGGAGGCAGGAACATGGGTACCGTCGGGGCAGGTATTAATTGGCGGTAGGATATCAAAAACGAATTACAAGAACGTCGGCATAGGGGATAGTTATGCTACATGGTTATGGGAACAGCCGAGAACCTCTTTTAAGAAAGGTGCGTACTTTATTCCTAGTCATCCATACGGTCCTGACCACGGAAAGTCCAAGTATGACAACGTGGTTTGGCACGATGCCGGCGATTTTGGTGTTACTGGTTGCAGGGCCGACAATATGACCCCTAACCCTAATGGTGATGGGACGGTGGGTATGTGCCAACATGGGTTTATGGCGAAGGTGCATGTTGCCAGATTTTCAAATAAGAGCAGGATGTCTGAGCGAACTGCAACTTACTGTTCTCATGGGGAATTCGACATGCTTCAGGCGGAAGGAATTAGCATGTATGGCAGCCATGAGAAAGGTGGAAAGGGAGGCACTAATGTGGTCTTTGGCGACAGCCATGTGGAATGGGTACAGGGTTCGCAAATTACTACATTTTAATATAATCGTTACCGATAGCCCTGTGGAATGGGTAGAAAAAGGCACAGGAATCGGTTGGTCGTAATAGTTTGGTCATATATGTGGCCATTGTGGCCGCATATGATATATATAAGGTAGTTTTTTTTAGGAGAAGAAGAAGATGGAAAAGAAATTTATTATTGTTTTGGTTGCTCTTTGTGTAATCTGTAGCGCTGCCGCGAATGCGGTAACATATCGCTATGAGGGCAATGGTGCCTGGGAGAATGCTTCGATTACTGAGGGTTGGACTGCAGACAACGGCCTAACGCACCCGGGAGTTCTGCCTGGCGCAGCGGATGAAGCCCGATTCAACTGGGGCGGAGCAGAAGTTACAGTGAGCAGCGCTGTTCCAGCAGTGTGGAGAGTTTACCCCGGTTGTGATGAAGGAGGTACCCTGACAGTTAACAACGGTGGCGTTGTTTCAATGGCTGACTGCCTAATGATGGCTGTCGGCGGCAACCCAAACACAGGTATTCTTAATGTTAAGGCCGGTGGAACTGTAAGCGCTGGCGGTCATCTGTGGGCTGCTGAAAATCCGGCCAGTACCGCTATCTTGAATATCAGCGGAACTCTCAATATCGGTGGTATTCTTGGTCTTGGCTCGGTAGGCTTTGGCAATGGTGGCGCTGGATATCTAAATGTTCTCAATGGCGGCGTTGTGAATCTGACCAATATTCACGGTGACCTGGTCAATCTCCCGTCGATTAAGGGCAGTTCACGTCTTGACATTACTGGTGGTCTGGTTACCCTTCCCGGAGATTTTGTAGCAGTGGTACAAGCTTATGTCGATGCCGGAAAAATAATCGCTGACCACGGTATTGGCATTGTCGGCATAGAATTTAGTGAAGGTCGGACTCTTGTTACTCCCGAACCAATCACACTTTCTCTGTTGGGATTGGGAGCTTTACTGCTGAGAAGACGTTCTTAATTAGTAATTCGTTGATTTTCGGGGGAGCCGATACAGCGGCTCCCCTTGGTTTTGTAAGTAAATTTCCGCCGGTTTTAACCGGCGGCATTTACCGCAATGGGCTTTGTCTGTCTGCGGGTTAAAATCCGCAGTATTGCGGTAAAGGTTAGTAAGCGCAAACAAAAGCGTGTGAAGTCTTTTGCTATGATATATGTTGAACAGTTATGAATTATGTACTATAAAGGAGGACGGATTGTGATTACGAAATACTTATTTTTAAATCGAAATGAAAATGAACAGGAGGCAAATCCAATGTTTACAGTACGAAATATGTTACCCCTGCTTTTAGTTGTGTTGCTATTATGCGGCCTTTCGTTTGGAGCCACCAAGATCGTTCCCACAGAATTCGCTTCCATTCAGGACGCACTTAATGACACCAACGCGTTTGACGTAATCGAGGTGCAGAGTAATGCCGCTTTCGCTGGGAACCTGGTATTTCCACCTAACGTGTCAAATCCTAATGACGTGAATTATTTAACCCTTCGGGCAGGGGCCGGCTATACCCCGACTATCACCGTTGCCGGCACAGATGCAAATACGAAATATATTGATATTAGGTCGGTCGGTACAATCCTCCAGGGTTTTACGATCAATTTCTCGGGTTTGTCTTTCACCACCGATAACAATAGCGCTATAGTCAATGCCAGTGGCGGCGCTTCGGCAGTTCGGGACTGCATTATAGTCGGTCCGACGGATGCGCCCTTATCCTGGATCCGGGGTATTTCAGGTGTGGCGGAGATTAATAATGTTGAGGTAAGCCAATGCAGACAAGGCATACTGTGTGACGCAAATCGGATTGATACCGGATTTGCCTATTCTATTACCGACAGCTGGATCCACGATAATTACGGCTGGGGAGTTATCTTTAATGACTGCGACGCCAATGTAGATAGGTGCGTGATAGAAACATCCGGGCGCGGATCTAATTGGGGCGAAATTGCAAATGTAGTGACCGCCGAGAATGCAGCTCCTCATTATAGTTTAATGCTTGATTTACGGATTACGAACTCGACTATCCGAGATATCGCAATTGAAGCAGGAGCTCAAAGTCGAAACTTCCGTCTGCAGACCAAAGGTACGGTTACTATTGAGGACTGCAATACCAGGGGTGCCAAAGAGGATGAAATCCTCATATACCAGGGAACGTTAAACCTGAATCGCTGTATTCTCAATCATGGTAGTACCTTAACCACGACGGGGGGATGTGTGGCAGTAGTCAAGGACGGCACACGGCAGGATGGTATCGTAGATATCAACCATTGTTCCCTTCAAGGCAGTGATAAGACAGACGCATGGGTAATTTGGACTCAAGATCCTAATGCCCAAGTGACAGTCAAGAACTCAATTTTGACCGGTACGAATGGTTATCACACGGCAGCGACGCTTACTACCGGCTACTTTATCAGTAACTACAATGATAATGATTGTAATGCTGCTATCTCCGGCCCCGCCATTACCTCTGGAGTTGTTCCAGGACCTTACGACCTTCGACAGGTCGGCGGGCCCAGGGTCAACCCGTTTTATATCCAGACGGCTAACAGCGACGTCAACACATATTTCGCACTGCAGCCTTATTCGCCCGCTGTTGGTAAAGGTAAGTCTGGCAGTAATATGGGCGCAAGGGGAGTAATTTACGGCTTTGAGAAGTGGCCGGCGGACTTAGACGGTGTGTATGGCGTCGATAAGAATGACCTCCAAATTTTCCACTTAGACTGGAACAAAGACGCTAATGTTATCGCTGCAGGCCCAAATATGCCCCTGGAAAGTTTCGAGAGCAAGACGGCTATTCCGGACGTGAACTGCTCCTATCCGGGCTGGCCCTTGGCGGCATGGCACGGCTACGCCTATCCGACGCCGGCGGACACAAATTACCATTTTCAGGGTCCCTCAACGGTGAGCCTGCTTACTTCCGGCGCTTATGACGGCAGCCAGGCTTTGAGTTGGGTTTATGATGTTAACAAGTTTAATGTCGGTGGATTTACGGAAGTCCTTGTGAAGCTGCCTGACATCCTTTTCAACACCCCTGTTCCCGGCACCATAGACATCAATGTTCTCCCCCCCGCCTCGAACCCGACCGGGCAGGCGAGCTGCGTTTATAACCAGCTCAAGGTAATGGTAAGGCGCGACGCCAACAACAGTCCCAACACGGAAACGTTTATGTACGTGAAGTTCTTTAATATAGCCCAATCCACTCCCTTAAATACCTACAATGAGTACGACATAGTAGCTTACATTGTCGGTGGTTCCACCGAACCTAATGCCGCTGATGCCGGTAAGTGGGTCCCGTGGATAATTCCCCTCACCATCAATAATAATACGACCAGTAATCTGACCGTGACTACTTCGTTTAGGCATCGTTTGACGAGGGTAACTGCAATTGCATTCGGTGTCAGGGATCAGCTTAATGGTCCGTGGGGTAAAGGCACGGGCACCATCGATATAGATAAGATCGAACTGATAGATCAGGTTGGGTGCACCGGATATGCCGCAGGTGACCTTAATTTTGACTGCATAGTGAATTTCCGTGACTATGTGACTTTCGCCAACTACTGGTTGGATGGAAAAACGGGACAATAGGCCCAGCGGCAATTAATTGCTGTTTTGCTTATTGATGTATTTACAATGGGCTGTGTATCAAAGATACACAGCCCATTTTATTTTGCCTTGCGGACAGCTCCGCTATCAGTTATTAAACGGAGAATTGTTTTTACATATAGATGAGTTGAGATACATTGCGGTTCGCTGGCAGATGGATTATAATCATTACCGCCCACACAGCAGTCTGGACTATATGGCCCCGGCAGCATTTGCGGCAAAGTGTCTTGAGCAAGGCTCCGCTACGCTTTGCCTTATTCAAGACAAGGAGAATAGTTGTGAAATACTCTCATAACAACTGGTACACAAAAAGGGGACAGGCCAATTATAAGGGTGAAGGTTGCCTGGTGTGTTGCTGGGCATAAAGTGCTCGTTTGAGACAATAAAAGGTTTTGGTGCGTTGCCAAAACAAGATTATTTTTATTATGAAAGAGATTGAGGAGAGTAAGATGAAGACAAAAATTTTTGTAGTAGTTGTGTTGCTGTTGGCGTTTGTTAATATTGCCTCAGCAGAAACTGTCTATTGGGCTGGCGCTGGGCAGGGTGGCGACCCGCCATGGTGTTATGACCCATCGCCGGATCAACTATGGAGCAATGCGAACAATTGGGTGGAGTGGTTTTCGACAGGGTATCCGGCACACAATGTTCCTACCGCTGCAGACTACGTTGAATTGAACTGTACAGGATATGTGACCTTAGTTAATACCGGTACCGCTGCTGTAGGCTCAATGCTGAGCGTTGGTTATGCCGGCTCTCACACCCTTAATGTTACGGGTGGAACTCTGGCTATTGGTGGATTTGCTGAACTTGGCGGCGGCAGTGGTGATGAAGGCGTAATGAATGTCCAGGGTGGCGTTACAACAATTGGTGGTAATTTTGCCATTGGAGGCCCCGGCTTACCTCAATATAGTTGGCCGGGTGGAAACGGGACCCTCAATATGAGCAGCGGAAGCATTGGCGTAACGGGTGCTCTGCAAATTGGTATAAACGCTGGGACTGGCGATGTTATTCTCAGCGGCGGAACTATCAGCGCAGCCGCTCTTGCGATGACGGCAAACGGTTTGCTGACTTTAAGCGATGATGGTTTGGTGGTATTGCCCGGTAACCAGACAGCCCTTGTCAACGGTTATATAAACTCAGGCTGGGTCTCAGGACAGGCTGAATATATGACTGCAGGGCAGTATGCAGGTAATACTTTAGTATTCGTTCCAGAGCCTGTGACGCTCTTTTTGCTGGGTGTTGGTGGTCTGGTGATCTCAAGGCGCAGGAAAGGTTAATAACCACTCGAAAAGAAGTTGGTACATTGCTGTGATTCGATTCGAGGATAGTTTTAGAATGGCGGTTTCTTAAGCGGATAGTGTTGAGATAGTGTTCTTAGAATGAGTATGGATCAGTCTTAAGGAACCGCCGTTTGGCCTCAACCAACGTCATTTTAGGGAGATTTTGTTGTGGATAAAAATAAGATAGTATTAGTAATTGGCGTTGTGTTGTTTTTGGGAGCGGGCGGCTATGCAGTTGGGGAGTTTGCAAATATGTTCTGGAAAGGGGATGACTCTTATGAACAATCCAAGAATAGTCGTTGGCATGATCCTAATAACTGGTATAACAATGTGAGTGAGGATAAGGTCATACCGGGACCTAATGAAATTGTTGACCTTCACTGGGGCCAGGCTAATCATCCGCCTATCATCGATGCCAACAATGTAGACGTCAATAAAGCTGTATGTAAGTGCCTCTGGATGCCGGATTGGCAACAGGAACTCAATAAACCCTTTACATTACTTATGGTCGGAGGTGAGCTTCATGTTTACAAGGATTTTGTAATCGGTCATTGCGGCAAAGATAATGCTACTAGTCCCCCTAAGACCTATGTAGACACCGGTATTCTTGATTTGGTTGCAGGTGTTATAACAGTTGACCACAATCTCTCTGTCGGAGGACGCGGAAACGACTGGGGTACGCTGACCGGTGGAACTGGAACCATAAATATGACCGGCGGCACGATCACTTGTGATACGCTGTTCGTGCCGGAAGGCAATAGTTCATCTGGTGCACATGGAACAGTTAATCTTGATGGCGGGATTATTGATGCCAACATGTTTACTATGGATACAAACGGATTTGTCTATGTTACCGATGGCAAACTGATTGTGGACGGCAACAAGGTATCACAGATTAATGCTTACATATCATCGGGAAGGATTAATGTCGGCGACTCTAACTATACGCTGCAGGTGGTATATGATTCGGATGCGAATACTACCACGCTTTTTGCAACAGGTTGTGGGTCTGACGCTGACCTTTATAGTGATTGTTTCATAGATGTTAAGGACCTTGCAATCATGGCTGCCAACTGGTTAGCTGTTGGCTCCAATGATGCCGACCTTAACGGAGATGGTATTGTTAACTTCAGGGACTATGCTGAACTGGCATCGCAATGGCTTAATACGCTGCCATAGTTGAACGCCGGCGTAATCTCTGTCTCCTTATGTTACTTCGGAACTCATCCAGTTTTTGCCGTTGAGGATACGAGCGACGAGCATGGATGCGACGTTGTCGCCGATGGAATTGACCATTGTAGCGGGCGGGTCAACGAGTGTGCCGACCAGAGTGATAATGGGCATAGCTTCGATTGGAAAGCCGTACAAGGTGATAATCATAATCTCGCCGAGCATACCGCCTGCGGGGATACCGCTGACGACTATGCCGGCCAGGAGTGCGACGCCGATAGCGGTTAAAAAATCGCCCAGTCCGTAGAAGTTCATATTAAACAGGCCGAATAATAACGAGATTTTAAGAACGGCGGCAAGACAGGAGCCGTCCATGTGGGCGGTAGCGCCGATGGGGATAACGACCTCGGAGATGTCTTTTGGGATTCCGATTTTATTGGCGGCGTCAAGGTTTGTGGGGATTGTGGCGATGCTGCTGCCGGTAGCCCATGCGGTTAATGAGGCGGGCAGGATATTCGACCAGAATTTTTTAACAGCGAGGGAACGGCCTGCAATGTAAACGTAGATTGAAAAAACGACAAAGAAGTAGAGAATCGCCATCGGGTAATAAACGATAATAGCACGGAAGTATGAGCCGAGAAGCTGCGGGCCGAACACACCGACCAGATATGCGAAATAGGCGCCCAGGCCGATGGGGGCGTAGAACATAATATAGGAAATGGCTTTACTGAAGACTTCGTTGCCGGCGATTAAAAAATTGGTGAATGCCTTTCCTTTTTCGCCGACAGCGGAGGCGGCCAGGCCAGTGAGGATGGAGAAGACAATCAGGGCGAGCATATTTTTCTTTGAGAGGATTTCGTTGAAGTCGGCGACGGTGAAGGCCTTTACGATTTGTTCGAGGATTTTAAGCTGTTCGGTATTTGCGGGGGCGTTTAGGTTTAGTGTTATGCCTTTGGCGGGCGGGAAGATTTTGACGGCGACGACCATCAGGGCCGAGGCGATGATGCCGGTTACGACGAAGATGACAATCATCGAGGTGAGGATTTTGCCGAGGCGTTTTAAGTCGGTCATTGCGGCGACGGCGGAGGATATGGAAAAAAAGACCATAGGGACAACAATGGTAAA
>Ga0315284_10003947_pt1 | contig 21066 bp, 22 predicted proteins | sample YL17G09_16_MG_FD_203696 | JGI IMG/M metagenome (GOLD analysis project Ga0315284, IMG submission 203696) | Sediment microbial communities from Yellowstone Lake, YNP, Wyoming, USA - YL17G09_16 | ecosystem: Environmental > Aquatic > Freshwater > Lake > Sediment | place: USA: Wyoming | collected...
GGTTGGCCTCGCCTGCTCAAGTTCATCATCGCCCCGGCGGCGATTGCATACGTGCTCATCTTCGCAGCGGGCGGACCCCTCATCTCACCCGACGTAATCCAATGCGCTTGCCGCTATCTTTCCTGCTTTGCAGGAGGGCTAACCCTGCTCTTGCTCCTGCTGCGTCTCCGGAACCGTAACCGCTTCCTCTCATCCCTCGAAATGGCAGCCGTGTTTTGCGGCGCAGCGGAAGGTGTGGTCTCGCTCGTCGGATATCTTGCCCCTGACATTTGGTGGCCGGCCATCGCGGTTTATTGCGTTTTTTACGTGGGGCTTATTGCGTTACAGTCGAGGCACATATGGATCCACCGACGCCGCTCGAACTCGCCAAACTTGCTGCCGACGTAGGCCTGCTCAACGAGCGGCTTCTGCTGCTCATTGTCGTCATCGCCATTGCCGGCGCCTGCTTACTCCTCGCGGTGTTGATGCTCTTCTCCCGCCTCAACGCGCACGAACATCGGCTGCGCGAAAACACCGATGCAACGGTTGCGGCGGCAATCCGCAAGATCACGGGCCGCATCAGCGACCTCGAGCTTCCCCCTGCACAACCGGACCCACCCCCACATATAACCCGCCCGCCCCGTTCACGAAGAAGCTAGGCGGGGCTTGGCGCGGGACTTGTCGTTTGTGGAGGCGGTACGGTTTGGCCCCGCTTGGTTAGCAGCGCATCGAGCTTGCGATTGATCTCGCGTGCTCGCTCTACAACAGAAGTGGGGATGTCTTTTTGCGGCTGCTCATCGTTCGGTGACGGCATGGTCGTCTCACCTCGGTTGTAACATCAGGATCTCAAGTTTCGCGTCAATCGCACCAAGCTCACGCTGGACCGTTGCCCATTGCGCATCCCGCTCGTCGATCCGCTTGATGCAGGAATCGACACGGACATGCAGCTCGTCGATCTGGCGATGAAGCTCCAATGTCGAGGAGTCCGCCCCGCTCGTCGTGCGTGTGCGCTTCAAGCTAGCCTTAACCCGATCAAGACCGTCGACCAGCTCAAGAAGCTGCGCCTTGATTGTCGCGATCTCTTTCTTCGTGCTCGCCTTGTCACCGCGATCTTTCACGAGCGTCGCAAGCGAGCCTGCGATCCCCGTAAGAGCAGCGGTAACGAGCGGAAGCGCGTCGGGCATGGTCGCCCCTAACCTGCCCTGAAAAACAGAAAGGAGGCAACTGCCTTTCGCAGCGCCTCCTTTCGGATCGATCCGAAAGCGACCGTCTAGCCGCCGAACGAGTTTGGAACTGGGCAGCAAACCCCGTTCAGCACGCCGTAGTAAAGCCCGCAGTACCAGCCATCGGGCAGCACCATGTTGGTGCATTTCCCCCCCTGGCCATCCGCAACGCAGGTGTCTTGTGTCGCGGGATCTCCATCATCACAGGATGGGCAAACCGGCGTGATTGGCGAGGGGATGATGCATTCCTTCCCCCCAAAAGGAATCCAATGCCCACAATCGCCCGCCACGTCACACACGAGCACGTCATTGGGAACGTTTTCGCAGATGGTTCCGCTTGGCGCGTTCACCTCGGTGCAGACACCATTGAAGCAATACGTTTGCCGACAACTCTTGGGATTGGATTTCGTGCAATCCTCGACGACATTGCAGGGGACAGATGGAGCGCCGCCCATTCCACCCATCCCTGCAACACCGCCACCTTGTCCGCCGGTTGCTCCCGTTGCGCCGCTGCCACCCATCCCCCCAAGCGCGACCTCGCCACCCGAGCCGCCCGCGCTGCTGCTGCTTGAAGACCCGTTCGTTTGAACAGGCCCTCCGCACGCAACGAGCATCATCAGCGTCAAACCCATAACGACCGTCGTCAATCCCTTGAAACCATGCATTGTCGTTGCCCTCCTATTGAGCAGATCGAACATGCCGCGTTTTAGACCATCCCCGTCACGCAACAATGCGAATAACAACGCACGAGCCGAATTGCTGGATCATCACCGCAGTGAACGCAGCAAGAGCGTCAAGCGGGTGTGTCCTTTCTTCAGCCCGTGTCAAATGTCCGACGAGTGCCTTGATTCCATCTTTGCCGTACCGGCGCTCTAGCTCGTCGATAACGAGTTTTTTCTTGTCCTTGCGCGTCGCTGTCTTCGTCGTCTTGGGCAATCCGAGCAGGCGCCGCACGTCTTGGGGACGAACCATCTCGACATGCAGGCCAAGCATATAAACAAGCGTCGCGAGCCCGCCCCATACCATCGAGACCTTCGCCGCACTCCCCGCGTCCCTGGGATGGGATAGTGCTTCCGTCACAAGGATGGAGACGCCGTACTCCTCGACAACGCGGTGCACGTTCTGCATCTGCGTTTGGGTGCGTCGAAAGCTGTCTTCGACGGCGCTCTGCTCCCGCGCATCTTCTTCGGGAAGCTCTGCCTTCCATACCCCGGCGGCGAATATCTCCACTTCGGGGGGAAGGCCTTTTGATGCATAAAGCCGTGCAAGGAGATACCCGAGGCTCGCAAGCCCCGGGTCGGTCGCGAGGACGATGGACGTCGGGATCCGTCTCATTTTGATGCGAATCCCGTCACCTTGGCATACGCGGAAGCGAGATTCTCCGCGTGATCGATCATCGCTTTCTCGGCGCCACCTGCACGCACATCAAACCCGCCATCGGGTGGCAGTTTGCCTTTCCCGTGTAATGAGAAACCGCGCTTCTGTTTCTTTAAGACAAATCGGCATTCCCCGAATTCGGCAACGCGTTTTGCCTCATCACCCACCCATTGCAATAACACCATAACCAACCTCCATCCAAGTCATGACTCAACCTCGACACGCGACCCATCCCTGCCTGCGATAATCCGAATGCGCGCGGGCATCGCATCCGTGCTCGCGGGATCATGCGCAATCACGAAGGCCTGCTCGAATGCGTACTTGCTCCGGAGAAGCCCCGCGACATGCACGCCCATTGCCTTTCGATGTACCTCGTCCAGCGCGCCAAACGGTTCATCCACCGCCATCACCCGCCACGCAACGCCCCTTCGCCCATAAAGCCACGACGCAGCCGCCATCTGAAGATGGAACCCCGCAAGATCATCCGCGGCGCCACTTCGATCCGAGAGAGCAAAGTCTAGCTTCTCGTCGAGCTTCGGCCCTCGCGCCGCCCCGCACCTTGCGCAGCTCTTCACCCGCTTGCTCGAGGGGAAGCTCGTCCCGCACGCGTTGCAATATGTCGCAAGCTCGGTGCTACTCTCCGTTCCCCATCGAAGCGCAACCGTGAGATCCACACCCGACGCAGCAAGACTCGCGTTCGTGCTCGCTTCAATCGCACCCAAAGCCGCAAGTGCGATCTCCCGCTGCGCCCCTCCCTCGCCTCGCCCAAGCAAGCGCGCTGCCTGCCCGAATACTGCGGCTTCTTGAGCAAGGTTCACCGCAAGCGCTTCCGCCGTGCTCGTCTCTTCCTTGGCCCTCGCCAAGCGAGCAATCGAGGCGCGGTACATCTCGACCTCACGGGCAAGCTCACGAACGCGAGCATCGAGCTGCTCTGCCGTCTCGGTCGCGAGTAGTTCGGGGGGCATCGGTCCAAGCGAATCCACCTGCTCTTGCGCCTGCTCAAACGCACGCCGCTTCTCCCTCACCGCTTGGATCTTTTGATCCCCCGCGCGCAAGGCCTGCTCGGCTTCTTGCGCCGCTCGCATCGCGGTTTCATACGCAACATCGCAGATTGCCTTTTGCTTCGTCGCTTCTTGAAGGCGTGCTTCCGCCTCCGTTCGTCGAGCGTTAATCTCTTCGGTCGCTGGACACGTGATGCTAGCGACGGGGCACTTACCGTCAAACCCCACAACGCGCAGCCGTCGCTTCTCCGTTTCATCCGTGGCTGCGCGATTGTGGAGAACGCCCGCTTCGGCCTGTGCAGATCGGGCAGCATCGACCTTCGCTTGAAGCTCGATTCGATCGATCCCTTCCGCCTCTTTCGTTGCTGCAATGAACTCGGCTTCTGCCCTTGCACGCGCTGCTTGTGCCCTCGCAATCGCATCCCGCTGTTTCGCCACCTGCCCCGCCGCACGAACAGCCCCCGCTCGTTCTTGCGCCTGTTTCAAGCTCGCTTCCCGATCGTGAATCAATTGCTCAATCGTCGCTTCAAGCTGCATTGGGCCGCCCGGATTACCAAACGATTGCTCGATTGTTTGGATCTCCCGCTTCCAGGTTGTAGCCTGCTCGCGTGCTTTCCCCTCGCGCTCGGCTGCGCCGTCGAGCATCTCCCGCGTCCATTCCTCCGCTGCTCGCAACGGTCCAAGGTCAAGCCATCCTGCAACAAGCTCCTGTCTCTTGGCCGGCTGCATCGTGACGAACTGCCCGATCGTCTTTTGGATGAAGAAGCTCGACGAGAAAAAGTCGAATTGCACAAGCCCCAATCGCTCGATGATCTCTCGCTCGGCTTCATCCCCGTGCGCTTGCGTGCCATCCGCTCGACGAAGGACGATCCGCGTCGCCTTGCCTCGCACCCTCGCCCTTTGCATCGTCGTGCCATCCGAGAGGACAATCGCGACGCCTCCCTCGTCCTCCCCGTCCGTGATCCACGCATCCTCGCGCGGCCTTGTATGCCACCCAAAGAACGCGAAAGGGATAGACCCGAGCAGCGTGCTCTTGCCGAGCCAATTGGATCGCCCGGGTTGCTCTTCGTGCTCTGCCGTAATCGCGTAGACCGTGGGCTCTAGCGGGATCTCGTGTCGACCTCGGAACCTTTGCCAATTCATCAATCGAATCGTCTTTACATACAGCGGCTCGCTTCCCCGTGATTGAAGAGAGGGCTTGGCCTGCTTTGCCCCTTCCTCCATTGCTCGCTCGACGACCGCTCGAAGCACGCCGTTCGCATTCACCCGTGCAAGCAATGCATCAATCACCTCGCGATGCGTACGAGGAGCCGTAACGTCCTGCCCCTGCGCATCCGATGCGCCAACGACACCCGACGCAATCACCTCGCGCCGTTGCACCTTCACCGCGACCGCGCCAGCATCACGTGCAACCTGCTCAATCTGTGCAAGCTCGGCATCCGTGACATTTGCAGGCGGGCACAACCGAACGATTGCACCGCTCCCCATCTCCCCCGCGCCAAACGTTTCCGCTGCATCTGCGCCTTTCTTCCAAACCGAATGCGTCTCGTTGATATCAACAAGCGCCCGCGAATCCCCATGATTGATTTCTCGAATTGTCACAACACCCTCCAACGACGAGCGCCCCCTTTCGGATCGATCCGAAAGGGGGCGCGTTTCATCCAACGTACTTTTGACTACCGACCTACTGCGCATCTCAGACCTCAACGATAAGCACCCCCGCTGGATTGCCGACCTCGCCAAAGCCCAATCGCCCAAGCGCGCCTGGCATCCTTACGCCGCGCACGATTTGCCGGCGGTGATAGTGCCCATTGAAAAGCATGCAGCGGTCCCCAAATCGAGAGAGCAGCGCATCAGTCGGAAACACGACCTCACGCCCACGCGGGAAGTCCTGTATCTCGCTCCCATCTTCTGCACCGATCACGTTCAGATGTCCGAAGACGAGCAGTTTTCGGCACCTATCCGAAAGCTGCATCTTCTCGACGAACGCAACCGGGTCGTATGCCTTCGCGCGCGGCGTGAAGGGCAAGAAGAGCACATCGACAAGATCGCCGAGATAGAACGCGTTGTGCACGGGCGTCTCTGCCACGACGAATGAATCAGGTTGCACGGGCTTCCTTCCAACCAACCCACTCCCGCGAGACCAGCCCGCAAGCGCGGCAAGGGTTGTGCTCCCCGTCCCGTCTTCGATTACGTCGTGGTTCCCTGCGAGCCACGCTTGGCCAATCTTGAAGTCCGCAAGACGAGCCGCCGTCTCACAAGCGAGCCCGATAGCACGGTGCGCCCTCGTGCTATCCGGGTCGCAGAGATCGCCAAGATTCACGTAGAGGTCGACATCCTCCTTGTGCGCAAGATCGACCGTCCACTCTACGGCTGCGCGTAGATCGTCAAACCGATCATGACCCGCCGTCCTTGCGTCGAGATGCCAATCTCCCGTGACAAGAATCCTCACCGCTTCGGTCCCTTCCCTGCCTGCTTGCCCTTGGTCGCGCTTGCACGTGTTCGAGCAGGCTTTGATTGCTGCTTAGGAGAAGGCGTGTCCTTAGGTGCGTTCTGCTCCATGGCGGGGATTTCTTGACCACCCCCCTCTACCACCTCAACAACGGCATCCACTGGCACCTTCGACAACCGGCACGCCGTCTCGACTCGCCGCAACATCCCTGGATCGTTCCTAAGCAATCGAAGCGCGTTTGACTCACCCTGCCCTAGGTTCTGCCCATTAAACGCGTTCCATCCGCCCGTCACGAGCCCGAGATGACGAGCGAACACGAGCACGTCACGAGCGCGATCGAAGCCGTAGGGAACGCCTTCCTCTGCTCCCGATGCGAGGTGAAAGAATGCGCGGGGATACCGCTCTTCCTTGTGCCCGACCTTGGTCTTGAGAATCGAGACGGAATGCTCGGTCGCAAGCAGACGCTTGTCATCATCAAGTACACGCCCGCTCTCATCAATCCGAGCCGTGACACTAGCCTCGAAGAAGATCGCCGACCCGCCTCCAAGCACGTAATCGAGATCCCAATCGTTGACCTTCTGCTTTTGGTACTCACGAGCAATAGCAACAAGGCAGGTCCCCGTGTCATCGAGCAGCGCAGTTAGCTCGTCTGCCCATTGCGCGTTCAATGCGGCCTTGATACGCGCCGCCATACCATTTGCGCCGTCAATGCCCTTACGATCGTTCCTCCCTTGCGTCGCGGTATCAGAGAATTCCTTCATCATCTGATCCAGCATCTTTTGAGGAACGAGCTTACGAAGGCTGTCGACGATTACGATCCCTGTCGTGTTTTCGTCCACCTCGCCTTTGGCTTTGGCTTCTCCAATCGCCTCGCAAAATGCACGTACATCCGCAACCGTTTCCTCGTAGCTCTTCGGCTTCTTGGCCCGGAAGATTGGGGAGTCTGCATGCGCCCCCATAAGCTGACGCGCCCACGTAATCGGCGTCGTTCGTTCAGCATCGATATAAAGCGCCGGATGATCGCTCTGCACGAAGCTGTAGCAAAGCCCCAACGTGAAGACGCTCTTGCCCTTGTTCGAAGGGCCATGAACGAGAGCATATCGATCGGTTGGCCATCCCGAAATCCCAAGCGTCGTGTCAACCCACGGGAAACACGTAGGGACCGCCCGAACAGGACGAAGCACATTCGCCGCTTGCGGCAAACCTACCTTGTCGAGACGGGCGCCAAGCGCCGCGAGCGAACCCGCGGCGCTTCCGCTTTTATTCATCGACGCCGCAAGTGCAGCGCCGTTTGCCAGTGTTCTCGCCACTTATTTCCCCGGTACGCGACGACGACGCGGGCTTGCGATCTTCGGCTCTTCCGCCGGGACGAACTGCTTCCATTCAAGCGAACCACTCGTCATATCGGCGAAATGCTGTGTCCCGCACTTGGGACAGATGAACCGCTCGGGACCGCCATCCATAGGCGCCCCATTGCTATCGAGCGGAACCTGCGAGGTGCAGTCGACGTTGACGCAAGGCCGGGACGCAAGTCCATCGTCGTCATAGGTCGCACCGCACGATTTACACGCTGCATCCGTCGCCGACATCGCTTCATTGCAATGCTCGCACGCGACAATCTCTGAGACTTCTTTGGCAACCGTCTTGAACAAGGCAATCACCCTGTCAATCGCTGCCCCCTCTGCCGTCTCAGGCGGGCAGATATGCACCATTGCCCCCTTGAACTCAGGTCCCGGTTTGTAACTTTTCGTCGACCAAACCGGATGCTTCTCGTCCACAACAATCGGCGCAGCGGGCGGGGGCGCTGCTCGTCCACCTCGTACTTCAGGCACGGAACCACGACGCGCGGCGGGCGGAGGAGGCGGGGGCTCTTCTCGTTCCTCGTCCTCTTCCTCTTTGCTTTCGGATGGCGGAACCATCAACCCGGCCTTCTCGGCTGGCCCGAAGATCTCATCCCAGGGCAAGCCGCCCTTAACTTTGCAATGCGCCTCCAACTCTGCGCGCAATGCAAAGCAATCACCTGGAATGAGATCCTCAAACTCCGGTAACTCACCACGGAGAAGCTCATTCAACTCGTCCCCGATTGGGGCACCGGGCAATGCAACAACCGAGAACCGATCGTCGAAGTGCTTCCCCTTGTCGTAACTAATTACGAACGGGTATGGCGTTATGCTCGGATCCCATTGATGACGAACCCGTTCGTCCTTTTTATCAATGCGTGTCCGCGCCTCTACCTTTTTGGCCTCATCCGCCATCGCCTTGCGAATCTTTTTAGCAAGGCCCTCGCTTTCGACGATCGATTGAATGCCGTGCTCGTTATTTTGATCATCAACAACCGCAAAGAGATACTTTTCCTGCACGCGCATGTCGTGCATGAAGGCATCTTCTTGGCTTAGCTTGTTGATGCGCATTGCCTCCGCCTCCGAACGGAGGAGCCCCTTCTTCTTGCGAAAATGGCCATAGATGCCGCCCGCACGAATCTGCGTCTTGTCCTTCGAGCCTTCCCACTCAAACACGACATCCGCAAATCCGATCTTACCCTCTGCAACCAAGCGCGCGATTACGCCGGGCAAGATGCAATTCGGGCACAACACCGGAGAATGCTGCGCGGTCCCGTCGTTGTTGCGCCACTTCTGAACCTCCGCGAGTTCCTTCTCTTCGTGGCACGTGAAGAGTTGTGGGATCACGATGAGCTTCTTTTCGGAGGTCTCCTTGTCGGAGATCTCAATCACCCGCTGATTGGAGTGCGCATAGAACTGCGTCGGCATAAAAGTCGGCGGCAACCACACCGTCAGCTCGCCATGCGTCGCATCCTTGTTCTTCTTCCACGACCGGACTTTATTGTCACCCCTCCCTGATGAAGAGGGCTTCTTGTCCAAAAAGTCGTCAATCGAACTGCCTACTTGTTGTGCCATTGCGTTATTCCTCGATCTTCTACGTTGTTGTTCTCGGAATCCCCCCGAATCAACATCATGCAGCAAACCTAGATACGGTTGCGGCATTCACTCAGCATAATACCAAGCTCACGGCGGCGAAGCTCCCAACCCTTCACCATCGTCTCAAGATGGCCAACCGTCGCCTTCGCCTTCGCCTTTAGGCTCTCTTGCCTGCGATACTCATCGGGGAAGAGCGCGGCCATCCTGGTTGTCACATCGCCGTCCGTGATCTGCTTGCCCCCCTTCTCTTCCTTCTCTGCTTTCAATTGCGCAACTGCCTGTGTGCGCATGTCCCCCCTCATCACCTCGCAATCCGCATCGAATTCGGCAAGCGTCACCTTCGCATGCGCAAAGAGCCGAGACGCGTCACGATGATGTCGAGCTGCATCGTCAAGGCATTCCGATAGCTCGGTGTAACCCATCTCGTATGCGGGCTTGGGCAACGTCAGCGCTGAATCCAACGTTGCAAAAACCACGTCGGCATCAAACGCGAAGGTCGTCTTGATGATCCTCGCATACGCGGGCGGAAGGTCAGCCTTGCCACTCCGCTGCCCGTTTAACGTGTCATCGAACGCAACGGGGGTCATGGGGGGTTGTGGGGCAAATGGCGCTACAATGGACGGCGCAGAGACCCGCGCGACCTCTTGATCGACACGACGACCAAACTCCCTCGCATCTGCGCCGGTAAGAGTCATGTCGCTTTTGCCGCTCGCTACCGCATCCACGTTGGGAAAGGCAGGGGGCTTCTCGTAGGTCTCGACACCATCCTTACCCGCGACCCACCCACCCGGCTCGGGTAAGTCACTCGCAGAAGGGGGCTGTGTTGGTGTTGAGGGCATCGCTCCCCCAAGGAAGTCGTCGATGCTTTGGGATTGTTGTTTGGGTGTTGCTGCGCTGCGCGCGCGGCGGGCTCGTGCACTCGGGATCCGTTCGTCTGCCATGATTCATGTCTCCATCCCAAATCATGGCGCTTTTCCCTTTCGGATCGATCCGAAAGAGCGGGCTTACAAAAGCGGAGACGCCCTCTCAAAAAAGAGAGCCCTGCCCCGTCGACCCGCCTGGCTTCTTCGCTGCGACCACAACCCGCTTGTCCCGAGCGCCCACGGGTACGGCAAGCGCCGCTTTCGTGAACAACGTCCCGCTTGCTGTCCCACCGTCCTTCTTCGGCCTTGCTCGCTCAAACTTGGCCCAATCATGTCGAGGAAACGCGGTTGCTAAAACCCGCAACGTTGCCGGGTAAACTTGATTCTCCCACACGTGGTAGCGGTCAACATCGCCCTTCCAGTCTTCAGCAGCCGCATAGATCGGCGGGTCGGTCGACGCATCCCGCACATAATACTCAATGCGGATTCCCTGCCCCACATCCCGCCCCCGCTTCGCTAGCTCCTTGGCAACGATCACGTGCGGGGGCAGCGCGCTTGCCTCCCCGTCCTTTTTAATCTTGGGAATGTACTCACGAAGGCTCTTCGATAACCCCTTCGCTAGCTTCACATCCGCAAGCTCTAGCTGCCCTTCCAAGACACGCTTGCGATACGCCATCACGACGTCTTCGTAGAATTGCGGCTCATGCTTGCCCGCCAAAAGCAGGTTAATCACATCGCTCTGCATCTGCCTCGCCAAACGAGCAACGTCGCCTCGCTTGAACTCAAGACCCTTGATCTCGGGCTTGCTCGACGCATCGGCCCGCTTGCCCTTGTAATGCAGGTATTTCCCGGCGTATCGCTTCTTGCCGAGCATCACCAAAAAGTCGAAGGCCTTCTCGTATGCGAGGCTAATCGCGTTGCGGGTGCACCCTCGTTCCTTCAATATCCGAGGATATAGGTCGGCATTGCACCACTTCACGAATTCGGCAAACTCGGTCTCGCCAACACCCATCGAGAAGGTGCTGTCCGTGTCGCCGTAAATCGTGCGGATGCGCCTCGTCTCGCCCGCTTCGATCGTCTTTTGGATCAACCACACGCCCGCTTGCGTGACGCTCTCCGCAAGCTGCTTGTTGAAGAACCGTGACCAGATCGATCCAGCTACCCCATAGACGCTATTGACGCAGATCTTGAAGGCGGCTGCCCTTCGATTTGCATCGACCCAAAGAGGCGAACCCGGGGGATGCTTCTTCTTCTCATCGTCCCAATACGAGCGCATCCGAATGAACTCGATGCACATCGCAGGGAGAATGCCTTCGGGCTCATTGCGGAATAAAACCGAATCGTACACCGTGAGGATCTCATCCACGGTGATGTTTGGCGCGGCGCAATAACCCACAGGGACTTCGTTCGTCCCGGATGGCAGATGCGCAAGATAGGTCGGCTGCCTCTTCTCAAGCGACCACGGCTCTCCCATGGTCTCTAAGCTCATATTCCACGTGATAATGATGCTCGGATATAACCGCGCAAAGTCGGCCACGTGAACGTCACGCAGGATTCCCGTGCGGGTTGGCTCCATAACCCACGCGCCTCGGTACTTCTCGCGCTCTTCGCTCGGGGGAGGCGGATGCCACGTGGGAAAATGCATCCCTCGCTCGGCTCCCATCCACAGCAGATACCCCTCGACAAACTTTACCGGGTCAGCCCCGCGCGTATCCGGAAATGTATGCGTCGCTTGGGCAACCGCAAATAGGGTTTCAAGACATCCCGTCTTGTCCTCAATGCGTCGCTCTTTATCGGCATCATCAAGGCAATACACGACAAGGTTGTCGCGCTCCTCGCCCCCTGCCTTCCACATCGCATAGGTTCGTTTTCCACCTACCTCCCCGAGCTTGACGAGCTTCTTCTCGTCGGGCCCCAAGACGGCAGCGGCAACCGAGCCAAGAGACATGCTCTGCTTCTCTTCCCCGCTCTCAGCGCTGTTCATATTGAAGCGCTCGAACACAGGCAAGTGATCGGTCCACAACCATCGGCGCATCTCGACGGCAAGGCCTACCGCTGCGAGCCGAGCAGCAATCACCTTGAAGTCGAACCGATCGCCATTCCAGGCGCAAACCTGATCATACCGGCGCAGCTCCTCAAAGAGGCCCTTCAAGAGCGTGCGTTCCCCCTCGGTGCTCTCCTCAGAAAGCACACCCGTCATCTTGCGCGTCCCGTCCTCGCTCACAACCGCCCAACACAAGATCGTCATCTGCGTGAGTTGCGAGAACGGAAGCCGATCGTCCGTCTCCAAATCGAGATAACACCGCAAAGGGCGCGCTATCTCGATTCGATTGTCGGTGATGTATCGGCGCACGGGGTCAACATCGGCCTCGAATACATCGATCCCGTGCTGTGCAAACCATCCGTCCTTCTCAGCAGCCGCAATCGCCTTCTCGCGCAGCGTCCACTGAATGCGGATGAACTCCCCCTCTTCGCGCCATCCCGTGATGTACCGGCTCGATTCGATCACCGAGCGCAATTCGGGATGCTTATCAAACGCGGCTTTTCTTATGAAACTCGCATGCTCGACGGGTGCAATCTCGCGAACAAGCTCACCCCCCTCATCGCGAGACAAGAGGATGATGTTACTCCCCGCCCAAAACGCATTGATGTATTTCGGGCGGGTGCCTGTTCGGACCACACTACGGCTGCGCATTATTCCTCGTCGTCGTCTTCGTCGTCTTCATCTTCGTCATCATAATTGACGGATGCAGCGGCGCTCGCATCGCTCACAATCATGGTGCCGTTCAAATGGCCATCTTGACCGATGTGGAAGACGATTCGAATCTGCTTACCATTCGCCGAAATCATCTCGACATACGGATCGTCTGCGAATGACTTGGCACGAACGGGCGGCTTCCCTTCATAAGTCGCCCGCGTCAACAATTGGAACTCGTACTTCTCCGGCAAACTCACGGTAACGAGCTGGACAATCTCGGGTGTAATCGAGGGGGCACGGTTCAACATCATCACCGAACGATTGACCGGCTCGTTCGGCTTGGTCGGCTTGATCGGCTTGATCGGCTTTGCAGATGCGCCTGGCTTGCTCTTGTCCTTCTTACCACCGGGTAATTGCGCCTTACCCCCCACTGCATTCGTCGATCGTCCAAGATCGCGAGGTGTCGTTGCAGGTGCCTGCGTGACTGCGATCTTGACCTCGCGGACGGACATCTTATCAAGCCTGCCCGTTTCCAAGAGCCGCTTTTTCTCTGATTCTTCAATACGAAGCGTGAGCATTAGCTTCGTCGCACCAATCGTCTGAACCTGCTCCCGCGTGAAATACTTGGGCAGATCCATCAACTGGTATGCGTATTGCGGGCTAATCGTCGTCTCTGCATCCACCCATGCAGTAAATGTCGCATAGGTTGGTGCGCCGTTTTCATTCCGGCGCTGCATCCATAACTTTCTATCGAAGACATCGAGCAGGACAACAGCGGCTTCATACACGCTGGCTCCTGCATTGTTCAGATGCGTCTTAATCGAGGTAATCGACGCATCGAGCGCTTGGACCGTGGCGATCGTTGCTTGCGGCTTCTCGTCCTCTGTTGTGGCAACCGCGCTCGTCCCTGGGATCGCAAGCTGCTCTTTCTGCTTCTTGCGCCCACGAATGCCCTGCCCCGGCTCGACCTTCACAATCGGCTGCCCCGTCTTGGGATTGACCAACGCCGATGCTGCAATCTTGACCTTCAACTCCTCAAGAACAGCCGCTTCGGGCGTTCCTGTCCGTGCATCCGTCGCGCTGTTATCGAACTCCCCATCGCCACAAAAGGGACAACAATCGAGGTCGATATGACTCTTCCCTCGGCATGTATTGCAATTACCGAGCTTGACTGCGGGCGCGAGCTGCATCGCCTCAAACAGGCGCACGAGCCGCGTGTAGGGCTCGCCTTCAACGGAAAGGCCAAGTTTCTTGAGGTATTCGTTTACTCGGTCGTAATTAACCGACACGAGCACAATCTTGGTTTTCTCATCAATCTTGATCGTCGCCACTTTACGCCTCCAGCCTTCGCGCAATCTCGCGCCCCTTTTTAACCACAGCCTTGACCAAGCCCCGTGTCTCTTCGGGCGTGCTCACCCGACACGTCGTCGCGAGACCAAGGGACGCATCAATGCGCTGCATCGCCCTGCCCTCATCGCCCTCTTGCACATACACCGCCCACGCAATCGCCTGCTCGTTGGGCAAGGTGTCGTAGACTTTCAACAGCACAGCACGAGCACCCGCGTCATCATCCTGCGTTCCGTTGATCGTCTGCTCGAATTGCTCAATTCCTCCATCGTCGTCGCCGTCATACAACGCCGAGAACGCGATCGGGAATCGGCTCATCGCCTTACCGCTGCGCCTCTTCGCGCCCCGCTGTGAATGCAACCAACGTTTCCCCGCAACGTGCGCGTGATAAAGCACGTGCGTCAGAATCGAAATAAGCTGCCCTTTCTTGTTACGGGTATTCGGAACCCAATCAAGATCACGTCGCTCTTCCAAGATGGAAAGCGCCATCTGCTGACGTACATCATCGCTGCTCACGCAGGGGGGCAGAACCCACCTCGTAAACAGCGCAGCGGCCATCCGCTGAAGGTCCTTTTCAATCGCCTCAAAAAACTCACCCATCGACGCGCGACCCTCGCGCAAATCAAGACAGACCCGTTCCAATTCTTGACGACCCATAAATTCCTCGCGTTTCTCCTTTCGGATCGATCCGAAAGGCAAGCTCACGCCGCCGTGTCCCTCTCACGTGCCGGCGACACCACGTAGAGACCCTTCAAGCCACTCACCACGCGCCCGGGGAAGTGATTCCCAAGCAGGTCACGAAACGCTTCGCTCGCCTCCCTCGTGCGCGGGAACGTGTTGCGCTTGCCCTTCACCCCCGCGACATCTTCCCAACGCCGGCCCGGAATGCCCCTCAGGTCCGCGACGAGTGCGCCAAACGCCGCCGTGTCCTCGAGCTTGGGGAACTCCGCGTAAACCCTTGCTGGGTAGATATCCGGCACAAGATACGTGCGCACCTCGACAAGGCTCTGAAGGCGCTCCTCGATACGCAGGACAAGCTCACCAAAGCCAAGCTCACGCAGGCGCCCTAGCCGGTCAATAGAGCGCACGTCACGCCCATAGGCGGCTAGCTCGTACACCAGGCGGTTCACCTCTGCTCTCACGCCTGCATCGAACGCCTCTCGCCCCGCAAGAACCTTCTCGGCGCACACAGGTCCGATGCCGCTCTTTAGGCTCTCAGCATCGAGCAACGTACGTCCGCAGACGCAGCAGCTCGTCGCAACCAAACCAACCGCCGGCGCTTGTTCGTATCCCATCGCCAAACAAGATTAGGGCATCATGTCCTACTTGTCCAAGGAAAAAAGAAAGGGGGATCGTCTTTTCAACGATCCCCCTTCAATTCCAGGGCGAGATGATGTGCGGGCCTAGGTCGTTGCGGGTTGCGACTGCATCTTTTGCAGCTTGGCTTCTGCCTGCTTCACAACATCGAGACCCTTGTCTCGCAGCAAGCCAACCCACCGCGTCACCGTTCGATAATCAACACCGAGCGCGCGGGCCACGGCTGCCTTGTTCGCGTGTGCTTCAATCGCCCGCTTCCCTTCCGCAGCCGCCGTGACTTCGTGCTGAACGAGCAGATCGACGATTTTCGACGACGCTTCGTCGTACTTGTCCTTGTTAATCAACCCGCCAATCTCGGTGTACTGGAAACTCATCGCCTCGCCCTCGTACGGCATCATGCCGCACCTTCCTCCTACACGCCAGAAGAACGATACGCGACGAAGGAAGCAACGAGCCAAGCGTCGGCAAACATCTCAGTTGCCTGCGCTTCCTGCATGTCGGCGTAAATCTCCTCGGCACTCATCCCTTGGTACGCTTCGACCAACTGCCCAAGAACCTCATCCATCGCGCAACAACTCCTTGCCCGCTTGTTTCAACCAATCGGGGTTTTTGCTCGCAGCGCGGACCTCTGCGACGAACCCCTTCAGCCCGTATTGCCAAACCAAATAATACAACTGATACCGCGAGCAGCCTAGGAGTAATGCAGCCCGGCGCATATTGCCGCTCGCTGCTCGGATCTTTTGCTCGGCTCGCTCTTTGGTCGGTCTAGGCCTGTGCTGCATGGATCATCTCCGCGAGTGCTCCCGACCCCCATTGTACCTCGATCCTGCCCGGGTCAAACCCCTTGGGCAATTCGACAAACGAGACACACGACCAACGGCCAAGCTGCTCAACAATCGCATCGCGCATCTGCTTGCCCGCCTTGTCCGGGTCGCTGACAACAATCACGCGAGGAAACGTCGATAGCTTCGATGCATGCGCTGGGAGAAACTGCGATCCACATGCAGCTCCAAACGGCAAACCCGTCGCCCGCTCAACCGCGAATCCATCAAACGAGCCTTCCGTCACGACAACCACGTCCCGCTTACCCGGCGCCGGCCAAAGCTCCTCGCCATACACCGCGCCTCGCGCTGCGCCTTCATCTTTGCCCGGCTCAAGATATCGCTTCTCACCCGGTAAGTACGTGCGCGCCGTGTACCCAAGCAGCTTCCCGGCTGCATCTCGCCACGGGATCACGATCCTTCTCGCGAGCTTGCCATCCACCGCATAACCAATGCCCCACCGATCAACCTGCTCCTCGGTGACACCTCTCGATTTGATGTAATTGCGCGCTGCTTCGGGCCACTCTTCAAGCGATCCAAACTGCACACCAAGCGGTAATCGAAACCCGAATACGAACCGCGCGAGACTAGGCGCTTCGTCGTCGTATTCAATCGAGAGGGGAACCCTCTCGATAAGCGTCCCCTCGCGAAGCCATTGCCATGCCCCCTTTGCATCCGTGCCGAGAATGCCCATCACAAGCCCTACGGGTCCGCCGCCCGTGTGACAGGCTCCAAGGCAGCGCCAACGACCATGCTTCTCAGGATCGTCCGTGTCGTCGCGCATCTGCCAGCTAGGCGTGCGCTCCTCGTGCAAAGGACAACACGCCCACCATTCACGCCCCTTCCGCTTCGCTTTGACGCCTAGCCGTTCGAGCAGGTTCGGCACATCAACGAGCTTCACGCCCCTTCTCCATGCCGCTTACGAAGCGCCAAAAGCTCACCCTGCAAGTAAGACATCCCGTCGTCCGCAGCATCAAGAGCTGCTTCGAGCATATCGAGCATCTGCCCAAGCCTGTCGTCTTTCGTATCCGTCGCTTGCTTGCGCAATGGAGCAACCCACGTCTTGACCGTCTTTGCTTCCACCACGAATGCAGACCTTGCGCGAAACGTGTCTGCCGATTCTTGCCTTTCGCAGATGAGCGGGAACATCGATATCTCGTTTTTCCAAACCGCCTTCGCATTGCCAGACGGCTCGACCTTCGGAAGCTGCTCAAACTGCGCCTTCCAAATAATCGCGACACCAAGCCCCTGCCTAGGCGCTGGCAAATCAATCCCCTCAACGACGCCCGCGCCCATCTTTCCCTCGCCCATCTTTCCCTCGCCCATTTCGGCCATCCCTTCGTGTCGTCTCGACCGGTGCATCAAGGAACGCATCGAGCCCGTCTTTGCCCTTTGCGTGAAGCGCGTGATTCGCGCTCCTACCGTTCGTCATGGCGCCGGTATCGGGATTGAACTCAAGATCAACAGCGAGCGGCCAAACGCCAAACCTCTGCTTCAAGATGAGCAGCCGAATCGAATCGCTTGGGACCGCCTTGAATAGGCTCTCACGATGCACGCCGATGATCGTGTCTGGCACCTCGACCCACGCACCGGACCCCTTCAGGCCTTCCCGTGTTGGTTGCTTATCCTCGCGTGCTTCAAGATCCTTCAGCCGTTGTTGGTGAATTAGGATCTGATGAATGCCAGTTTCTTGTGCAATGGCCTGCTGCCGATAGAGCGCACATTCCTCTTCGTCCGGATCGAATTGACGAAGAGCCCGGCGCCAAAGGTCAAAGATCGCAACGTCGCAATGAGACGCGACAATGTATTCGTGGATCGTATCAAGCGCTCGATCATTGAGTAGCTTCTCGCCTTGCTTGCGCCCAAACGGGATCTCAAAAAACCGCACATAAGCACTTAAACGATCCATCTCTCTTTCAATAAACGTTTCTTCGTCATCCGTGATCGCACCTGTCATCAGCCGCGTTTTCGAAATACCAAGGCTGTGTGCCGCCATCATCTCGAGCGTCATCCCCGAACCCTGCTCCCATGCACCAAAGAGCACGCGCCGTTCGAGATTCGCCTGTGCAAGCGCGACGTTTACCACCGCCGTTGTCTTTCCCGAGCCTGAGACGCCCGTGATTACCGTCGTCCCCTTCGGGGCACACCCTGGAATGATCCGCCACGTCCCCGACACGTCCTGCCCATCGTCGAGCTTTTCATTCGGCCCATACACGTCAAACCCATCAATCCCATACGGGTAGCAAGCAACGCCTCCCCGACGCGCACGAATCGCCGTCATCTGCTCACGAACAAGGACGCTCGGATCACGTAGATACCGCTGCGTTGCGCTACTCTTGAGCAAGGCTCCAATCTGCTCATTCGCTCGTTTGAGCATATCCGGGTCGGCAAGCGGATCCCGAATCGCATCGACGAATGAGGATAAGGGACCCTTGATAACGTCAATCCTCGTGCGGTCCCACCGCATTGCCGCAATGTGATGGTCGAGGTTTGGCGGAACAACAGGTCGCTGCTCGATGATCGAATCGAGGTAATTCGTATCAACGCGACCATTGCTGATTTGCTGGACCGTCAACGGGTCATAAGCGAGCCCCTTCCTCTCCAATTCGCAGATCGCCGCCCACGCCTCCGAATGCCCCTTCGCGAAGAACCCATCTGGCGTGAATACCTTCACAAGCCGAGCACGTGCTTCCAGGTCAACAAGCGCGGCTCCAATCACCACAATCTCGCTGACAGGTTGCGGCATTGGGATCTTGATCGTCTCTGCCTTCGTCGGTGCAGGACGGGGCATTGCGCGTGGTGCCAGCAGAGGCGCTGCTTGTACGGGCTGCTTGTCCGCTCCCGCCTCAAGAAACGAATCAACCGGCGATGCAGTCACGTGCCCCGCATCCTTCGTCGCATTGGTCCGTGATCTCATCGCTTCCCCTTCGGCTTGGCTGCTTCTTGCGCGCGGGCCATCTCGACTCGGTAATCCGTCAGCTTGGTGCGACTTTTGAACTGATATCCCCACGTAATGCGGAATGGCTCTTTGCCTTCAGCAATACGCTTGGCTTCTTGATACCGCTCGGTTTGCCACGTCCACCGGATGTATTCGATGAACGCGAAAATATCGTCATTGAACTCTTTCTTGAGCATGGCTCGCGCCGCACTCACCGCACCCTTCCAAACGTCAACCAGCTCGGTCGGCTTGACCTTGTAAACCTGCTCGTGAAGAACGGCGTACATCCCAACAAGATGCTCGGGTTTGACGCCATCCCAGTCCATCGACCGCATCATCACGATAACTTGCTCGCACGCATCCGCATAACCACGGGGAGAACGCGCCGTCGCCTTACGCTTCTTGGTCGGCTTCTTGTTCAGCCCCTCATCAACCCATGCGCCTAAGCCCGTCCTCCCTTTCGGATCGATCCGAAAGGAGGAAGCGGGCACCTCGGAAAGCGGAAGCATCGTTCTCACGTGGCTGCCCTCTTCGCGTAATTCCGCGCATCAACCCATCCGCCTTGATGCAGTACACGCACCGTCCGAGCCCATCGCTTGAAGTTTTCAAGCGGCGCATTGCCGAATATCTCCCGATCCCAAAACGTATAAAGGATCGAATCGACCTTGCCCTCTGCGCTTCGGCAAAACCTCCCTCGTAGCTGCTTCAAGAAAAACCGATTCAGATGCACGGGTGTGACGGCAATCCCCCGAGACAAGCTCTTCAGGTCAATGCCCGTCCCCATTTTCTTATATGTCCCAACGCCTACCTCGACGCTGCCCTGCATGAGCCCCGCCATCGTGCGCGTATACGACCCCTTGTCCTCGCCCGTGAGCAATCCACACCGGGGATTCACGCTTGCCACGTCAGCGAGCAGGCGTCGGCAATGGTCGACGTGATGCGCCATCACAAGCACCTGCTGTCCTTCGTCACGAGCAATCCGTGTCGCAAGCTGCACGGCTAGCTCGTTCCTTCCACGGTCTTCGGCCATCTCCGCGAGCAAGCGGTTCATCTCCATCCCCCTCGCTTGGGGATGCAGCTCTTGCCACCATTCCCGATCAAACTCGGTCGGGATAAGCCGAATCTCAACATCAATCACGTGACCCGCATCCTCCACCGAGGATTCGCTCACGTTCGCAATGAGCGGCCCAATCGTGTCGTAAAGCAGAAACTCTTTACCGTCTTTTCGCTTCTCATCCGCCGACACTCCAACCCGATATCGAGCGGGGAATTTATCGACGACCTCTTGAAACGTCTTCGCGGCAAATAGATGCACCTCATCGCACCCGACGAACCCAAAGCACGGCGCTACATCATCAATACAGCGCACAAGCGTTTGCTGCATCCCGACCGTGATGGGCCTGCATTGTCGTTTGCCTTCGCCAATAATCCCCACCTGCTCGGCAGATAGACCAAGCCCACCCCGCAACCGGCGCACCCATTGATCCAATAACCCCGACTCATTGACAATGATGAGGCTCGGTAGGTTCGCCTCGGCAATAAGACCGATCAGCGCTTCCGTCTTACCCGAGCCCGTTGGACTGCGCGCAATGCCATCTTCTTCGCGCATCCCCGCCTCGATAATTGAGGTTTGGAAGTCGCGGTATTCGACGCTGTGTTTGACGTTGGGAGCGGGCAGCGTGCCCATCGTACGCCGGTCGTCAATTGTGACCAGGTATCCCGCGCTCTCCAAAACGTCGACCGCGCGATCCTTGCCGCCACGGGGAAGCGAAAGCTCACCCTCGCGCAAGGCCCACGTCGCGATCGTTGCAGGCTCCTCGCTTGCGCTCTTTGCGAGAGCAAACTTCAGGTAGGGGCGAGAACGGTTGTACTTTGCGCCTTCCGCCTGTTTCAGCAGCTTATCTTTGTTGGGGTTCTTGTGCGTGAACTCGCGTTGAAGAGCGGCCACGGTATCGGCATCGATCACGGTCGGGTCGAGCCGAAGACGGTTGTCGAGGATAAGGTTGATTCGGTTCACGGCCGAATCATGGCGCTCACTTTGGCTTGGCAGAATCGCGCAACGGATATCGCCTGGGAGCAAGAAGCATAATGGGATCCTTGTGCGCGTTTGGATT
>Ga0315284_10003948_pt1 | contig 21062 bp, 18 predicted proteins | sample YL17G09_16_MG_FD_203696 | JGI IMG/M metagenome (GOLD analysis project Ga0315284, IMG submission 203696) | Sediment microbial communities from Yellowstone Lake, YNP, Wyoming, USA - YL17G09_16 | ecosystem: Environmental > Aquatic > Freshwater > Lake > Sediment | place: USA: Wyoming | collected...
GCTAACGCTACTTCAATCGCCAACGCGGTCAGCGTTCGGGCGGCTGACTTGACCTCCAATTTAGCGGCTATCTCGCTTAATGCTTCGGCGATCAGTACTCGTTTGTCCGCCTTGTCAACTCAGGTTACCAACGTCTCCGCGCAGATGACGAGCGCTGATAATGCAATCAGTGCGGTTGCGGCTAATGCAACCAGCATCGCTAACGCGGTTTCCAACCGGCTTTCTGTCTGGTTCAAGGATGTTTCGGCTCCGGCGACGGATGGTCAGGTGTTGATGTGGAATACCAGTGATAATAAATGGCACGCGTCCGCCGTTGCGGTCGGCACTGGATCGGTCACGTCGGTAGAACTGGCCGTCACCAGCGCCGCGCTACAGTCAGCCATCAACAGCGTCTCGGCACGGGTGGACGTGTTATCAGCGGCAGCCCTTTCAATCTCGGTTAACGCGGCGGTTTCGGGTCAGATTCTCAAGTATAAATCCGTGTCCTCCCAATGGGTGAATTCAGCCGCGTTGCCTCGAAAGTTCATGCTGGCTGGGGATCAGTTGGTATCAGGTACTGCGCCCACAAGTCTCAGCGGATTTACGTTTACAGTCGCCGCCAATGCGGCTTACATGTTTGAAATGATGATTTACTGTTCCGCCCCGATTTCGCTGGCGGCGCCCAAGTATGTCCTTTCAGCCCCCGGTTCTCCGACGCGGTTTTTGGCGGAGTACATTTATCTTGGCGGCCCGGCCAATCCAACTTCGGTGGTCGCGGCGACAAATCTTACGGTGGCTTATACGACCGTTTCAGCTACGGGTGCGGCGCGGGGCACGCGAATCAGAGGCAGTTTCTACGCGTCCGCCGCCGGAACTTTCGCGCTGGCGGTCGGCAATGGCATCAGCGCGGCGGCGGCGGGATCGTCCATCACTTTCATGGTTGGGTCATACGGTCTGGTCTGGAAGGTAGGTTAAAATATGGCATGGGCAATCGCAGCCGACGGCACAACCACCAGTGTAACCAATGTTCCGGGTACCACGTCGATAGCTTCGGTTTTGGTTATCGTGGGCACGGGAAATTTATTGATTGCTTGCGGGGCATGGGATTCCACAACCCTAGTTACCTGCGCGGATACTAAAGGCAATAGCTGGACGCGCCTTGCACTAACCGGGCCGTCGCAGCAAGTGTTCATTTTTTATGCCGTCGCCAACGGTACAGGTTCGACTACGATCACGATCAGCGGCACAAGTGTAGCTTTTGCCACGCTTTTTTCCACGGAGCGGAGTGGCAACGCCAGTGCTCCATTTGCTGCCTCATCTAGTTATACCAACGGTGCGTTTACAGTGGCTAAAAATCCATTGGTCGGACATCTGGTGCTGGCTAGACGGGATGATACGCTCCTTATCGTTCTAGGGGACATCCGTTCAAGTGTCGGTACATTGACTGTCGGAACCGGTTATACCATGCGCAAAACGTCGGCCAATGCGTGTGTGATGGAAGATCAGGTGGCCACGCTGGCGGGAAACTATTCGCCAGAGTTTGTCAATGGTGGCACGCAGGAGGCTTACGTCTTAGCGGCTGCGTTTATGGCGCCACAGACCGGGGTTAAAACCATAATTCTAAAACGATGAGCGATCCGATTCCAGTCTTTGATTTTTCTAAAGCGGACATCAAAACGTCGTACTGCATTGACCTTGATACGCGTGATCGTCAAGTTGTTGAAAGTTTGGCGCGGATTCCGGGGCGACTGCAAGCCCACGCGGATCGGGAAGGCCGGATCGCGGTCGTTTGCTACGGGCCATCGCTGGAGGAAACGTGGGAACAGGTGCGGCATTTCGACAACGTAATTACTGTTTCGGGTGCCCACAAATTTCTGCTGGATAAAGGACTGACGCCTGCGGACAGGAAGTGGTGGCACTGCCTTGCTGCTGGTTCGATTGTTGAAACGGAAGATGGCCCGTTAAAAATCAAACGGCTGGTTGAAAACAAGTACGCCGGAAAAGTGCGTTCATTGGATTCCAGCGGGCGATTCGTCTGGAGTCGCGTCATAGGTTGGTCTGGCGTATCAAGTCGAAATACAGGCACCCAATGGGTCACGGTGAATTTTTGCGCGGTAGGAAACAAAACCAATCTTCTTTGCACGGAAGATCACAGAGTTGCCGTGCTGGATGACCCATTGAAGCCATCGGTTTATTATCTTGAAGCTGGCAAGCTAACCGGTAAATGGGTCGTTAGACTGCCGTTCAGTTCAGGCAGAAACCACCGCGAAAATCCTCTTTGGAACGGCGATCAGGTGGCAGTGATGGCTGGCATAATGCTTGGTGACGGAAACGTAAAACGCGATGGCCAGTTCAGAAGTACTCACGGCAATGAACAGAGGACTTACAACGGATTCAAAAACTGGCTGTTTCGCGGTACCATCGAAGATTGGGATGGTTTAGGCTTTGGAAAAATACAGCGCCGGAGTACGTCGCGCTGTCAAATAAACGCCCAGAGTAAGTACGTCCGAAAGCTGCTGTACCCTAATGGCGTAAAAACGGTGCCCGCTGAATTATTGAAGCATGTCGACGCCCGTAGTTTGGCTTTCTGGTACATGGATGATGGTTCTTTACGGAAAACAAAAAACAGACGACCTTACGCGCTTTTTTGTACTGATGGTTTTGGGCCTGCTTGTATTCGCCGACTCATTGGACATCTGAAATCTTCTTTCGGGCTGGAGGCTCAAGTGTGCCGAACAACGCAAAAACAAAGGAATGGTATTCAGGTCAAGGGAAAATATGAACGTATACGGTTGCGCATGGAAGATAGTGAGAAGCTTTTTGCACTAATTTCCCCCTTTGTGCATCCTTCAATGGAATACAAGCTGCCAGAGAAATTCCGTAACTGGCCGAAGTATACATTTAACAACGAACCGCTCGCTTACTCAGCGGAACAGGTTAAAAAGGTAACCCGTCAAGCGGTCAAGCGCGGAAAATTTCACGGTGGAAAACTGTACGACATCGAAGTTGAACACACCCACAACTTTTCAGCTAACAATTGTATTGTTCACAATTGCGAAGTAGACCCTCGCGCCCATAAAGCTGATTTGATAGGCACTCCGCACAAGGACATTGAATATCTGGTGGCCAGCGTGTGCCACCGGGCCGTGTTTGATCTGCTGGAAGGCTACGATGTTAAACTCTGGCACGTGTTTTCGCATGAAGTTTCACGGGAAAGCGTGCCCATTGCCTTCCCGCGTGGTGATTGGGCAATCACAGGTGGTTCAAATGTAGGTCTTCGCGCAATGGTGCTGGCGCGATTTCTAGGTTTCAAGAAGTTAACCGTGTTCGGCATGGACTACAGCTTTAAGAATGACGGCACCCAGCACGCCGGTTGGCACCCCAAGGAAATACCTAATGTATACGCCGTGGAGGTAGCGGGTGAAACTTTTTATACGAATCCGCCCATGCACCAGTACGCGCAGCAGTTCTTTAAGGAAGTAACGAAGATCGGTGACATTGAACTGGAAGTAGTCGGCAACGGGATGTTGCAGGCGCAGATTCGGGAACACATGAAAACAAAACCTATTGTAGCCACGCCAAAGAAACCGGCCATGATCGCGGCCACTCAGCCACGCACCATCACCCCGGAGTACATCGACCTAAACCAACGTTTACATTCTGAAAATCCAGCTTACGGCATCAGTGGTTCAAAACGGGCGGAAGTAGTGCGCAAGCTGGTGGACAAGATAAAGCCGCAGACGGTGCTGGATTACGGTTGCGGCAAGGGGACGCTGGCCGCCGCCCTGCCGTTTCCGATCTGGGAATACGACCCCTGTGTGCCGGGCAAGGACACTCCGCCACGCCCGGCTGATCTCGTGATCTGCACGGATGTCTTGGAACATGTGGAGCCGGAATGCCTCGATATGATGCTGCTCGATCTGGCGCGATGCACGTTACAAGTGTGCTATGCGGTCATCAACACCGGCCCGGCGCAGAAATCCTATGCCGATGGACGCAATGCTCACTTGATCCAGCAGCCGATGGCGTGGTGGCAGGACAGATTGAGCGAGCATTTTAAGGTGGCCAGTTTCAGCGAATCGGGTAATGAGGTTGTCGGCATTCTTGGCCCCAAACCGCAAGTCGAACAGAAAGCGGCGACGGCCTCGGCGACGGCCTCGGCGACGGCCACGGCGGCGCCGCCGCTGGATATAAGCAATCGGATCACTCCCGTCCGGTATGAGGGCACGGAAGTAAAATTTCACACACCGAACGAGCAGACCCAGTGGCGGGCGAAGTCGCTGTTTACAAAGGAACCGTCAACCATTGCGTGGATTGATACGTTCAAGGCAGGGGAAGTGTTTTACGATGTCGGCGCCAATATTGGTGGTTACAGTGTTTGGGCGGCCAAGCGGCGGGGTGTAAAAGTGCTGGCGTTTGAGCCGCAGGCGGCTAACTACGCGCTGCTGTGCCGCAATCTCACTCTCAATGCCGTTGATGGGACGGCCTACTGCGTAGCTGTAACGCAACACATCGCCAGTATGCCGGGCCATCTTGACAAGGATGTGTTGTTTGACCGGATTTACCTGTCGTCCGAGGAACAGGGCGTGGCGTGTAACTCTTTCGGCACTCCGGTTGGCCCGGATTTGAAGCAGCGCGAAAGCGTTGCGCAGGGTTGTATCGGTATTGCACTGGATGCTTTGGTTGAGGAACTGGGGGTGCCTGACCATATAAAGATTGATGTAGACGGATTGGAGCATCTGGTCATCGCGGGTGCGGCTAACCTGCTTGCCAGTGGCACGGTAAAAAGCCTGCTGGTGGAGGTAAACACCAATCTGGCGGAGCATCAGGCGATGCTAAGTTCCCTGACGGCGCTGGGCTACGTGTATGATCCGGTTCAGGTTGAGTCGTCAATCCGTAAAGAGGGCCAGTTCAAAGGCTGTGCCGAGTACGTGTTTCAAAAGCCACAACCCAAGGAACCCGATCTGCCGGTGGCGGTGAACCTGAGCACCGGCCTGCTTAACACCACGCCGTTTCCGTGGAAGTTTACCGAAAATGTTTTTCCGCCGGAACTTTACGCGCAGATGCTGGCCAACTTGCCGACGACATACCTTCCCATCGAGCAGACCCGGAATGTTAAGGGTTATCCGCAGCGGTTCACCGCTGATATTCCAGCGACGGATGTGTTCTGGACGAACCTGTTCAGCCAGTTGCGGGATGGGCGTTTGAAACGCGCCCTGTGCTCGTTGTTTGGGGTGGAGAAGCCGGATAACCTGACCGATGAGTGCCTACTGATACGTGATCTGGCTGGCTACAGCATCGGGCCGCACACGGATGCTGCAAAAAAGGTGATTACGGTTTTGTTTTATCTGCCGTCCGACACGTCAATGAGCGGGGCGGGCACCAGCATCTATACGCCGGTAGACGAAAAGTTTCGTTGTCCCGGCGGCCCGCATTACTCAATCGAAATGTTTAATCTTCTTCAGACAATGCCGTTCTTACCCAACAGTGCCTTCATGTTCCGCAAGACCGATAATTCGTTTCATGGGGTGGCCCCGTGCAGCGGCACGCGGGATGTGTTGCTTTACGACATCCGAAAAAAGTAAACATGAAATATAAATCAATATTCATCGGGTTCGACGAACGCGAACGGGGCGCCTATAACGTGGCCAGAGCCTCCATTGAATCCCGGTCAACGGTGCCGCTGCATGTCCAGTCGATCAAGCTGAGCAAGCTGAAAAAGCTTGGTATTTTGAATCGACCCATCGAGCAGAAGGATGGTAAAATGTGGTGCCCCATCTCGCAGGCGCCGGTGGCGACTGAGTTTGCCTTTTCCCGCTTTGGGATTCCGTTTTTGCAGCGGGAGGGCTGGGCGTTGTTTGTCGACTGCGACATCCTCTGCTTGAGTGACATCAAGGAGCTATTTGATCTGGCGGATGACAAATATGCGGTGATGGTCGTCAAACACAAACACGACTCCGGGGTGGCAACCAAAATGGATGCGCAGGCGCAGGTCTACTACTCGCGCAAGAACTGGTCATCAGTGATGCTGTTTAACTGCGGGCATCCGGCGCACCAAAAGCTTACCAAGGAGGCGCTCAATACGTGGCCCGGTCGCGATCTGCATGCGTTCAAATGGCTTTCGGACGAGGAAATTGGAGCGTTGCCGACTCATTGGAACTGGCTCGTCAACGTGACGCCGGGCATACCGGAACGGAAGGGTATCTGGCACTATACGCTGGGTGGCCCGTGGTTTCCGAACTGGAAACCGACCGTCTTGGATGACGCGTGGCTGGCAGCAGATAAGGCGCGACTGGCCTTCGCCGCCACGGAAGCTTGACACCCTTACCAACAGCAAAAACATTCAACACTGGTGTTTACGGACTGTCAAACGCGTAATCCACTAACCTGAATAACTTGCAGGTGACGTTGTATTGGGGCACGCCCAGTGTGGGCGCTCGATGGCCAAAAGACAAGATGATCGAGGAACTGGATGATCCGACTTGGGTTTTGCCACGAGTCTTGGACGTGCATGGTACGCTCCTGCGGCTGGGATTTAAGGGCTTCACGGCAGCGCCGCACACCAATTTCTACCGGCAGTTTGTCCCCCTGTTTGAAGGTGGGGTGAAGGTTCCGTCTATGGCCCGGCGCATCAGTCATGTCAGCTTCGTGCTCGTGCTCAACGCCGAGGTCGATGGCCGGTCAAGCAGGAGCGGTCGGCTCTGGGCCACCTACGGCTACCCGGATCGGCATCCCAAACGGAACAGGATCATTGAGAGCTTCAAGAAGCTGCTCAGTGAGGACACGTGCGTCAGCGTCAGCTTTAGGCAGGACAAAGACCTGCGCGAGTTCGAGAAGATGATCAGCGTCTTGATTGAAAATCTCAAGACCAAGCGCGTCGGGCTGATGGAGGGTGATCGGATTCTGGTCAAGGATCAGCTTTTACCGGCGGAAAACGGAATCTACGTGGCCAGCGCGGAAGACATTGTTGTCCAGACGAGGCCGGACTATAAAGCCTTGGTCAACGCGGTTCAGCAGACGCTTTGCGGCTCACGCTTTCTGGATTTGGGACAATGGTGGATCACGTTGGAGCAGGAACCTGTGCGCACCGACCCGTCGCCCCGCATTGTCCCGTCGCCCCGCATTGTCCCGGTAAACAAGCCCTCACGGCGGCCCAATTTCGACCGGCGCCGCGCCATACGCGGGCTGGTCAGACGGCCAATCTGAGTTCAAGGCCAGCATGATGCCCCAACGTGGGTAGTTCTCGTCCACGACCAACGGCTGCGTGGTCAACTTGTGGTGCGTCACCGTCATGACCTTGTGTTCCTTCACCCAGTTCAGCACGAAGTCCTGAAAGCGCAGGATGAAGTTATCCTTTTCCGGCGGAAAGTAGGTCTGGACGCTGACGACTCCGCCTCGATAGTTGAGTACGGCGTTGTAGCCCACGCCGTAGGGATGGAACTTCCACAGGTCTTGGAGCAGTTCGTGGCTGGCTTCGCTGGTGGCCACGATGTGATTCACGTAGTCCTCCGGTTTGAGGTCTTCCTCGTTCTCCTTGATTGGCTGGTTGGCCATCGGTGGGCGGCTTTTTATGCGCCAAGTTGTAAACTGGAAGGTCGGGTCTTTGCGCAGTCTACCGTAAATAGCAAAATGATCCAGCCGGAAACCGCTGCGTTCCGCCCAGTCCTCAAACCACTGAGTCACTTGTTTTTTCCAGTCGATGGGGTTTCCCCACTGGGCCGCGTTGGCGTGCGAGGGCAGTTTCAGTGATTGATCGCGGGTGCAGTGGATTGTCCATGTGTAATGATCAGTCAAGCATTTGAAAATATCGGCGAATTTGGCTGGCCTGCGGTTGATGCGGATTTCGTTGTAGTAAGGCCGGAGCATGATTCGCAAGTCGCTCTCGATCCTTTCGTAGCTCGGCTGGCCGCTGAAACGTTCCGGGTGCAGATAAGGTTCCGGGTCGTCCGGGTCGAGCGCTTCGTAATTCCAGCCAAAACTGATGTCGCCGGGTTCATTTTTAACCAGCTTGTAGCCCCGGCTTTCAACCTGTTCCTTGATCCATGCCATGACCGTATCCATTGAATTTCCGTCAATGTTCCATGCCGGTTGGCCGCCATGCAGATCGAGGCCCTCGTGGGGTCTGCGTTCTATGAGGGTTGCCGCGTAGTAACTGCTGACGTACTGGCCGTAATCCTTGAATGATGAGTTTGCGATCTTCGGGTCTTTCGCCAGCGTCATGTCGTAGAATTCGACGGTGGGCTGCAATTTTTCAGGCACGGCCTCGCCTTGGTCGTTGTAAGTCGTGCCGCCCGACTCTTTATCCCAGACGAGTCGCACGCGGAAGGGACGGCCATTATGGTTGATGAAGCGCATCTCAACCGGAGCGCTGCGTTCAGTGGCGAAGCGCTCGATGTTCTCGGACGGATCATCGGGGTCTTTGGCTTCGCGGACGTTGACGAGGGCTTCTTGCGGTCTTCTTCGTAGTTGTTTTTGTCGCCGCGTTACTTCTTGTTCAAGGGCTTCGTAATCGGCTTGTGAAAGTGCGCCAGTGTCTCGTGTGTCAAAGAGTTCTAAGCAGACATCGGAGTAGAGATTGTTCAGATCATCTTTGTCTAGTTTTTGGGTGATTGGTGGCGTAGTTTTTGCGATATTTACGGCAATGATCCACTGGATGGCCTCGGCAAAGGACGCGCAAAACTGGCGCTCGTTGATGCGGAACCCGGCGCTGGCGTACCAGTGGTGCGTGTTCCAGTATTCGATGTTCTCCGGGGTCATCGTCTCCTTGGGCATGTCGGCCATGTCATCATAAGTGATCTCGCCGATGAAGGCGTCATGGCCAGCGGTGCCGGGGACTTTTTTGTATACGTTCCAATGGCGACCTTCGGATTCAATTTCGTAGCCGGGGTAGCCGCTGGTAGACAGGCGTTCAAGCTCACTGTGGACGTTAAAGTCCTCGTCAGCTTCCAGCAGTCGATTGGCAATGGTTCTGGCCGTCACGCTGTAACTACTTCCTTTGTTCTGCGCACTGGTAGTTAGAACGTATGAACATAACGCCAAAACAGGTTGTCGCCACGCTGCTGGAAGATTTTGCAAACGGGGGTCGCGATGAATATGAGCAAAGGCCCGGTGGCGCTAAGGATATGTGGCGCCAAGGCGGTTTCAAGAAGTTCAGCTTCAAAGCGAACAAGTTCACCGGCAAGCGGCCCGGTGAAAAGGCCAAGGCGAACGATGACGATAAAACGGATGCACCTGAGCCAAAGGCCAAAAGCAGGTTCGCGTGGACGCCTCCAAAAACTGAATCTTTGTTGCACGAACTGGGCGGTCACTACTGTTTTAGCTGCAAAAGTCCTTGCAACGTCAAACACGACAAATCCACCGGCAAGGGATGCTGTGACCGCTGCGGGGCGGAAGTGAATTACCGGAAGCACGGCAAGGCGCCGGTTCCGAAAGAGGCACCCGTGCGTAATGAGTGACGCTGACAGCAATTCAAGAATCGCCTACCATTACCGGCTGTTGATTGCAGGGTTAGCTCCGCTTCAGAAGCTGATGCTTGATCTGGACACGGTGTTGACCGGCAATGCGCCAACGGAAGTGGTGCGCCAGTATCATCACTACCCCGATACGCTTGAAAAGTGGCTGCAAGAGCCGGGCGGAAATCCGGTTTGGTATCTGAGTGATAGCGGGTACAGCCGGGTGGTCTGGAGCGTCGAAGACGGTAATGTGTTTTTGACCTATAACAGCACCAGCCGGGTTAAAGACCGCTGGGAATCCGCGCAACCGCAGCGCAAGGCGCTGGAGGACTATTTGAAGGCTGAGTATCAACGTCTGAGTGGCCGCGAATCCCGCGCTGGACGCGTGGTCGCCACGCTGCTGGAAACCGCTGAAACCGTCGTGGCCCAGCCGCCGATGGTGCTGGAAACCAGACACCCAAAGATGAAAGCGCTCAAGGATAACCGAGTGGAACTGGATGACGCCGAGCGTAAGGAAGTGATGCGCCGGGGCGCGGTCTGGCATAAAAGCCCCGGCGGCAAAGCCAGTCCCGCCGTGTGGAAATCCGAGATCAGGGGCAAAACGTACTATGTCTGCAATACGCACCGGGCCATGCAAGTGAAGCCAACGCTTAAAGGTGCGATCAGGGCGTTTGATTTTATTGCGACAACAGCTTGAATGAAATGAACAGCCATACACAAAGCATAAGCTGCTTCAAAAGCCTCGCAGCGATTGAAGCAGCTTCCAACAATGACCGTCTGCGGTTTGCCGAACCTTATCATTCCAAGCTACGCCACGCCATAAGTAAAAGTGTAAACAGCAGTGCTGACTTGTCAACATGAAACTAGATGAGATTATGGCTGAGTTACTAGAGGAAGAAGGCGGCCCATTTACGAAAATGAATGTAACTCTGCAATATCGTCCATACATGCTGAACGACGCTTGGAAGTGGTTCTGGGTGCTGTTACCGGATGATCGCAGCAAGGCGCTGGCTACTGGAGAAGCGGACAACCGGGCGGAAGCGTCGGTGGGCGCCCGGCGCGAGGCCCGCAAGCTGGGTGTGGTGATTGGTAAGATTGACGTGTTAAAACCGCATAACGCTTGAGAAGGTACACGACCATCACGTATTCGCGCAATCCGTCGCAGGCCAAGGTAAGACGGGCACTTTCGGCGGCGCCAGTGGCAGTACCGGCACCGCCCGTCGAGACGCGCACCATAACTGGTGAAATACGGCTTGACGGTACTCCGCTGGCCGGTGCGGTGGTTAGCTTTGCCGGTGATGGGCTGGCCACTTCAAATGCTTCGGGAACTTATACGGGTACGCTGGTGGTTGGTTATAGCGGCGTCGCGTCGCTCTTGACGTATACACCACCGCCTTTCATAGTGACGCCGTCGACACGGGTTTACAGCAATCTTGGCACCAATCAGTACGGGCAGGATTACGACATCGAGAGTCAGATTTTCGTGATTGACGGTGTCATCACGTCGAACGGCACCGGTTTGTCCATTCCGTTGAGCAACGGCACAACGACATGGAGTTCGGATGCCAGCGGTTCGTATGGCTTTTACGTGCTGGGCGGCTGGAGCGGCACGACGACGCCGTCCTATATCAGCAGTCCGACCAATTATGTTTACGTTACAGTGCTGGCGGATTTCAACACGCAGGATTTTGATATTCCGATTCCGCCGCTGACCTACACGCCAACTGATCTGGCGTGGCTGGGCTGGGCCTATCAGAATCCAAACCAGTGGAAGATCGAGGTCAGTGCCACCGGTACTTCGGCATGGACATTTTACAACTACACGGCGGGCAGCAATGCCACGTACAATGTGGCGGCGTCCGTCGGCAGTTTCTTCAGGATCACCGGTGTAAACTCCGGGTCGAATGCCATCACGCCGATTTCCAACGTGGTGCATGCCGAACCGCCCGATCCCGGTGTCTGGACTATTTCCGGGGCGCTTACGGAAGCGGGAACGGCGATGGTTGGCATTGGCGTTGAATTTACCGGTTACGGCACAACCATTACCAACGGGTCTGGCACCTACAGTCAGGGTGTGGTTGGCGGCTTTAGCGGCACGGTCATTCCGCACTATAGCGGTGGTTCGTTTGTGCCGCAGTACCGGACATACGCCAGCGTCTTCAGCAACCAGCTTAATCAGGATTACGTGTTTTACGGCACGGGAACTTCGGTGCCGCCGGTTGACTGTCCAGTGCCTTCAACCTTGCAGACAATTCCGCTGCCGCTGCCCAACGGGGCCAGCCGCAACGTCATCGACCCGGTGAACAACCTGCTCTGGGTAATCGACGACAATTTCACGTACGTCTACTACGCCGACGTGGTGGCGGGAACCTTCGCGGGATCGGTGGATGTTAATTCGGTCAGCGGCTCGCCGTGTATCGCGTACGATCCCATAAACGAAAAGATTGTGGTGCTGACTTACGATGGCAGCTTGGCGTTCATCAATCCGTTGACCAAGGCGGTCACTTATGCCAACCAGACGGTGCGCAGTCCCGGTTTCCACATGCTCACGGTGGATGAAATGACGGGAACGATCTACGCCTCGTCGCAGCGGAACGTGACCAACGGCAGTATCTATGTCTTCAGCGGCAATACGGAGCAACTGCTGGCGAGCGTCAAGCAGGTGGTTTCTACCGATTCGATTTGTTGGGCGGAAAACATCAGTCAATTGGTTGTAAACAGCATTGGCATCGGCACTACGCGCTTTTACCTGTTCAATCCAGCGACCAGCAATTTTGCCGCCAGCGCGGCGGTGTCGCCGCAGAACTTCAATTACGAAAATTACTACGTCTCCGCGCTGGGTCACGTCATCATCAGCGACAGCGGGTTGCAGGCCAGCGACGTGTTCAATATTTCAGCCGGTACGGATGCGGCCATCATTGCGACGATTCCAACCAAGCGCCTTAACGATGTCACGGTTGACACCTGTACGAACCGGTTGTTTATCAACGACGGGGCTTTTGGGGTTGACGAATATTCGTTGGATGGCAGCTACACGCACATTAACCAGTGGAATAATAATCAGGCCGGGTTTGTGTCGACCGGGTTAGCGCATTCGCGGGCCACGAACTTGGTCTATTACGAAGATTTCAATGACGGCACGATTTACACGCTGCACGCCACGCTGGCAAGCGGGTCAGTGGGCGGCATGATCTGGAGTTTAACGGATAATCTGCCGCAGACGGGTGTTTTTGGCACGCAGAGCTATGCCGGTGGTGACGGCACTTTCAACGGCAGCAGCACGGGCGACGACGTGAACGGTTTTGCCCAATGGCACCCTGTAGCGAACGGGCAACTTTCCAATTTAGGCACGCCGTACGCCGCTGCGATTACGATCAACTACACCGGCAGTCATTGGGATACCGGCAATGTCGACCTGTCGAGCAACACGGATATTACGGTGAATATGAATGGGGTATCTGACAATGTCAGTATCAGCACCAGCGGCAGTTTTGGGGGTTTGTTGGCGGTCGCCGGTACCGTGGTGACCGGCTACAATACTTTCTTCACCAGCATCTATAACACGGGCGGCGCGAGCTTTAGCGGGCCGCCTGCCTACTTCTTTACGCAAGCATCCGGTAGTGTCACGGTACGGCCACTGACGCACCCTTAGCCGTGCCCCAGTGAACGACGGTCACCCAGTCACACCATGCGGCCATGACTTGTTTATGCTGGCCAGCGGCCTCGTCGATCAGCTTTTCAATCGGGCTGCACTGCGCCAGAAGTTCTAGGTTCAATCCGGTTTCTTTTTGAAAAGCCGCCCGTGCCTCAGCTTGGCCAATGAGATATTGACAAAGTTCGGCCCACGCGTCGCGCAGCATCAAGTCCCACTGCGGCGTGCCAAAGAAGTCCGGTGTGACGCGCATGCCGGGAATGGGCACGGTTGGATTTGGCGGGGTGCTCACTTTCTATTTTTTAAGTAGTCGTTAAGCACGAAGATACCCGCAATGAGGGCAGCGAGCGACAGGATCGCGTGTGTTTTTGGCGCCATGACCAGTGTTATGACGCCGTAGAGCATTAACCAGATTCCTGTTGCGATGCTCGCCATATAGCGGTGAGATGCTTTATTGTTTACGCTTTAACAGCAAGCATTATTTACGGTGCCGTGTAAGGTTGAATCCGGTAGAATAGCTGGTCGTATCTAGCCACGGTGGCGCTGCGGAGCGTGATGCTGGTGGTGTCGTAAACTATGGCGACGGGCCACCATGCCGTCAGATTAGTGCTGGCGCTGATCTGATAGCTGCCGCTGAGGTTGGTAAATGTCCATGTCGGCAGGCTGGTTGGTTCCGGCACCACCACGGCGGCGATGGCTAGGCGGGGTGCCAGCGCGGTGCCTTTGGGCGAGCGCAGTACGGCGGGTTTTACGACGGGTACCGTTGGTGTCGGTTGGGCGCACACTGATACCAGTGTCAGCCCAATCAGCAGTAGCAGCGGAGTGTTAAATTTTTTCATACGAGTAAGCCTTTCGCAATAGAGAACTTGATGCTGCGGTTTGTTTTGACTTTTATTTCCGGGCCGGGTGTGATGGTCAGCGTGCTGGCTTTCAAGCCATGTAAGGTGAGCAGCGCTTCAATTTCCGCTTTGGCCTTCAAGTAGGTTGTGTTCGCGTGGATCACTTGAAAGTTGATGATCTCTCCGGTGGGTCGTGCGTTAGAACTGCCGTACTGATCGAACAGGTCGATCACCAGATCAGGGAGCCGGGCTTCAGTCACATTCACGTTTTAACTACCACTGCACCGGTTTAGCCGGTAAAGTTCATAAGCGCCAGCTTCAGGAGTATCAAACTGCCCAATCGCGGCGACGTTTGGTTCGTCGGGATGAACGGGCCGGTCTTCCGGCTCAATGTAATTGCCATCGGCATCATAAGCCTCATCCGGGTAACCGGCTTCTTTCGTGTAAGCGAGCCACTGTTCACCCTGTTTGCGCAGGTAGCCCTCAAAAGTGCGGGTGGTTTCGTTGGGGTCGTCGTTGGAGTAGACTATGTAGTCATGCCTGAAAGGCTTATCGGCATAGACCGAGTTATCACCGCTTCTGTGGATCAGGAAGGTGGTGCCTAAATTTTTGTCTACAAAGTTTCTGACGAATGCTTCTGGATCGTCAACCGATTCAGTCTGGTTTGAGCGTGCGCTGGAATCGTCGGTCAGTTCACTGGCTTCTTCGGCATTTAATTCACCCTGTTGTTCCCAGCGTTGTCTGATCCAGTTCTCACAGTCGTCAATACCTGCAACGCCACGTTGAGGGGCAGTAAAGAAAATAACCGGTGCTTCGTTTTCCCTGTGGCGAAAGACGTAAGCATACCCAATGTCATCTGCCATGATGTCAATATCGAATATTTCCATCATGGAGGTAATGTCGGGCGTGTAACGTTTAATATTTGATTTCGGTTCATCCGCGTCAAACTTTTGGTCATTTGACTCAATAGACTCCATCTGGTTTGGCTGTGTTCCGGGGCAGTCGTCTGCGCCGCAGCGTTGCAAGCCATCGTCGTAAACACGACAACAGTGTGGGCAGGTGTATTCGCCGCCTGCCAGATAGTTTATGTTAACTTCGGGATCGTCTGGGTCTATTGGCTGCTCAACTACCGGAGCGTTGCACACTGGGCACTTTACATATCCCATTCCAGCTTCCGGTACTTTGGCGGAGTTGAACGTGTGACCACAGTTAGTGCAATTTACCGGATTTTCAGCTTCCGCCAACGGGCCATCCGGGTTTTTCATCTGCTCGACGACATCCTTCAGGACTTGCAGTTCGTTCAAATCGAGTTGATCAGTTACTCGGAAGGTGGCTACGGGTAGAGGCAGGCGCCGTATCAGATTCTCCAGCAAGTCATCGGGCATGCCGCGCTTTAACAACCGCTGCATGTCCAGTTCTGGCCCGATCTCCAGCACGATTTCTCCTTTCGCCAAGCCGGGAGCAATACGGCTTTCGTAGCGCCAGAGGGCATCGGAAATAAGCAGCAAACTTTCCAGCATGGGGGTCAGCCGCCGCGTTCCCGCCGCCCGTTCCAAGGCGGTTTGGCTGCTTTCACAGAGCGCGGTGGTTACGGTCGTCGTTGGCCAGCGCAGGTTGAGCGCCCATTCCGCTAAATGATTGGCACAGTCAACTGCCGCCGAACCGAACAGTTTCAAATAGATGCCCGGCACGGGCGGTGGCGGGGCAGTGACGTTCCCGACCGCAAAGCCGAGCGATTCGGCCATCTCGACTGCATCGTCCACCAGTTGCTGCGGGTTATGCACCCGGTTGGCTGCCACATGGATTACCAGCCGGTCAGTGCCGTTTAATTCGCCAAGCTTGTCTAGGGGAACCCAGATGGCTTTGGTCACGTCACCGCCGCCCGGTTTAAGTTCAGAGTCACCTTCGGCCACGGCGTAAAATATGTTGCTGGGAATTTTACGGGCGGCGTGCGCGGCCCAGATCAAAGGTTGCACTTCGACCGCAAGCCCGGTTTCTTCTTTGACCTCCCGCTGGCAGGCTTCGGCGTTGGTTTCGTTATTTTTGACGTGGCCGCCGGGAATTGACCAGCGGCCAATTTCATCTGCCACCAGCAGCACTTGCAAATCGGCAGTGCCAACCCCGCGCAGCACCACACAGAGATTGGTGTAGTCGCCGGTGTCGGTGGCGCGTTCAACTAAAGTTTTTGCGGTCACGCTGTTAATTGGTTACCACGGTATTCCCTGCCAGTATTAACGCGGCTTTGTCAGTGATGCCTTGGCCAGTTGGGGCGGCATTGGTACCACCGCTTAGGTTGATATTGCAAGTTGTAACGCCCGCCGCAATGCACCGGGCTAGAATTTGGTTTATACTGACGGCGTTTAACGCGCAATTTTCCATGATTATGGAGGTACCGTTGGTTGGCATCCAGCTTGGAACATTGAGGGTAGTGGCTGGATTACCTGCAAAAATGAAATAATCGTTTACGGTAACGAGTGATTGCAAGTTTAGTGCGGTCAAGCTGGTGTTTTCAATGTCAATTCCTCCGGTGACTGTTATCAGTGATCCAAGCAGGAGACTGGCCAGTGCTGGATGCGCGACTAGTGTCAAACTTGGATTTACAGTTGGAAGGCTGTTCAGGTTCAAAGTTACCAAAGAGGTCATGTCATTCTGTAAAACAACATTAAAAAAGTCAGTTCCAATCACAGTCAAGCTTGGAAGCTCCAAGGATGTTATCGTCGATCCGCCGTAAAAACCGTCGGTCAACGTAAGTAGGGCTGGAAAAGAAACTGACGGTATGAGATCAACGCCAGAATAGGTTATTGATTCTGCTGCTTGCAGGTTGTTGGCAGTGAAACTTTCCAAAAAACCACCGGCAACATCTTGGAGTGTCAGCGGGCCGTTAATGGTTATGAGGTTTGGAAAGTCCCAATTTGTTTTTTGGCTACCGACACTGATGGCGTCAACAATTTGGGCAAGCTCAAGTTTGTCTATGACAGTTGAGTTTGGGCCGAACACGATGTCACCGACGACATCAGCAGCACTTCCAATTTCCACCCAGCTAGAACTCAAAAGATCATCCGCCTTCCAGATGGTGCCGTCAGATTGCTCATATACTTGACCGGCAAACTCTGGATGCACCACTCCGACAGGAGATTCATCCCCGGAAAGATTTCGTGGTGGAACGGAAGTGTACGGCGCTCCGGCTACGTTTGGGCCAACCTGATCTCTGGGTGAACCTGCCGCGTTTACACCTGTGAAATTACGAGCGACACTCATGCACTAACTACGTTTAACTTACGCGGGTAGCGTCAGCCCGATTGTTTCCGGCATCCAGAATTCTTGCTGCGCCACGTAGAGGCCGTATTCGATCATCCACGGCTGGCACGCCATCACGGTGGGGGTTGAAAACGGGGTGTCGTAGTAGGCTTTGGCGGCGTAGTCGGTGCCATCGAAATAGAGGCCGTAAGGCACCAACGCCGGGCGACCCACATGTCCCGGCTGGCTCTTGATGAAAGCGCCAACCTGATGCACGGTGCCGCTGCTGTAACTGGTGCCGCTGCTGGCCACTCCGTAGAATTTTTGACCGGCTGTAAACACCGTGCCAGCGTAGATGACGTAGGGGGTGTCGACTTGATACTGATAACCGTCCGCAATGCCGTCGGTGGCAATGGCGGGAACTTCCCGCACGCGAGGATTGTAAACTTCCACAAAACTCATCCATTCTTCCGTGGCATCCGGTGACCAGCCGGAACCGCTGGTGCGAAAGGAGGGCAGGTCAGTGCCGTAGGCGTCCACGGCCATCTGATAGCCCTGTGCGATGCTCCGTTCGGCGCGTTCCAGACATTCCTGCCGCCAGCCTTGAAAGTTCTGACTCAAAGGGGTGGGTAAGAAATTGCTTAAAGTCTGCACCTGCACCTGCTGAAACTGGAGCGGCAGCGCGGGTTCTTCGGTGTAGTCGATGATCAATGGAATCGTGCCCACACTGGAACCGGCGCTGGAATACTGCCAGCGCACAACGCCGGTAATTTTGTCGTTGCCGGTAACGTCGGCCTGCGCGGTACTGCCTGCGAAAGTTCCGGTCAAGGCATAACGGCCAACGGTAGTGTCGGATTCAAAAATGAGTTTTCGGACGTGAAATTGCCCGTCACCACCTGTCCAGTAGATGGGAAAGCTGAATGGCCCGGTGTTGGCCACGTCCATGCTGGCTCCCGGCGTGATTACGATGTTGCCGTTGGTGGTCGTAAACGGCAGCGGCGCGATGTCTTGAATGACGGGCACGGCTTCGGCGCCCGCAGCGGTGTAAACGCCTTTGATGGAGAAGCTGTCCGTGGTGCCGCTCAGGTTGGTGTACTCCAGCCGCACGTTCCACGGGCCTTCCGGCAGGGCCAGCAGGAAGTTGATGGCGTATTGCCGGACAGTGCTGGTGACAATGCCGTACTGGGTGTACGTGGCGAGGGCGTTCGTTCCGGCAAACACGTCGCCCGGCAGATAAAGCGATCCATTGTATACGATACCATCACCGTCCTCGACCAGATAGGTTTTAAGACTGATGCTGCCACTGGGTACGTCAATATCGAAGGTGGCGCCGCCCAAGGTGCCGCTGGTGTTGGAGACGTTTTGCGCTCCGGCGATTTCAACCGTGTGATTTGGTTTGACCAGCACGCTGACCCGGTAGTCGCCCGGTGGCAGGCTGCCGTTCATGGTGAAGCTAATCGCGCCGGGAACCGTGAGGCTGGCGCTGCCATACTGCATGTAGCCGCCGCTGGTGGCTGAGTTGTTGGTGGTCAGCAGTTCGACATCCGTGTCGGCCACCTTAATGCCGTTCGGTTCTAGCTGATCGGCTTTGCCGCGCCAGTATTGCGCATCCTTGCCTTCCGGGACGGCGGCCAAGGTGGTGATGGTTTGGCCGAACTCAATCCCGGAAATTTCCATTGCGTAGATTTGGGGTACGTGAACCTCGTCCACCCGCTCCCGAATCCACTGTAAAGTGTGCGCCTGCGAGTTGTAGATGATCTGGTTGGCACCCGCGAGCGCTGGTTCTGTCTGGAACACCCGGTGGGTTCCGTCGTCGCGGGTAAGGGCGTAGATGTCCGGTTCGCGCTGAACGGTGCCGTAGGCTTCGACTTGAATGTACAGGCGCAGGGCGTTTTCAAACGGGTTTTTAAGCGCCTGCGCCAGTTGTGCCACATAACCAGCAAGTTGATTGTCGCGGTCGGCTAGATTGCGGTCAGGATTCTTGAACAGATCGCGGTCAAGGGGTAGCGCGGTGTTGATGTCCGCCTTGGCGGCGTAACCTTCTCCCAGCGACCAGATGCTGGTGCTGGGAATGAGGGTGCCCGCACTGTCGATCTGCGGAATGCTGGGATCGGTGAAAGTGCTGGAACAGGCGCGGGCCAGCACTTCGTAAATCAGCGCGTCCCGCCCGTACAGATCGGCGTCGGCGTAGCGAGCGGCGTCGTAAGGAATGCTGGTGTTGAGCACGTGCCGAATCTGACTACTGTACGTGCCTGCCTCGGTGCCAACGAACGGCAGGGAAAAAGGCGCCGGGCCTTGCAGGGTCGGTTTCAAGGTCGAATAGTTCCAGACATCCCCAACTTGAACCGCAACCTCCACAACTGCTGCGCTGACGATCAGATCACGGTAGGCAAGCTGACGGTCACGCGCTTGGTACGTTACGGCATCAAAGGGTAAAGCGGGCACGACGGGCGTAAGGGTGCCGCTGGCGGAAGCCTCAACGGCTGATTCCCACTTGATCGTCTCGCGCAGGGCGATCACCAAGGCGCTTTCAAGCTGGTTATTCATCTCAGTAGTAGAGTTTTATCGCGCCTGTGGCGGTCAAGGACAAGTCAGTATTGCTGGTGTTATTGCTGATGATCACGTTGTAGGTGCCGGGTGTTTCGATTATACAGGGTGAGAATGGATTGGTGATGGAAGTCATTTCAGTAAACGCGGTGTAGGCCAGCGGGCCGGTTAGCATGGTGCCTTGATAAAGACCGACGCTGCAAATGGACAGGGCGGTGTTCAAATAAATGGGCACCACCCCCGGCGTCAGGATGGCGTTTACAACCAACGTCAGCGCCCGCAGTTCAAGTCGCTGGTGCAGGGCCAGCGGTAACTGGGTGATGACGATGGCCTTGCCCGCTCGAAGTTCAGTTTGCGGAAAACTGATCGGCAGATCGAGCACGCGGGCGTAGCGACGGGTGGTTATGAAGCCATTCATGCGCGATTGAGTTCCAGTCGAGCGGTGCCGTTGACGGCCAGCCGGAAATTGATTGAGGTTGAGACGGGGATAATGGGCACCGTATCCGTGGAGGGCTGCATGTTGCTGGCGATGATCCATGAATAGACCCCGGCGGTCGTTAGTTCGACGATATTATCGGGATTTCGGCTGGTGATGCCCAGCGCATTGCTGATGAGGACATCCAGACCACCGGCGGCGCCGGGTGACCCGGAAGTATAATCTTTACGCAAGGTCAGGTAGGCCAGCCCCAGATTGCCGTAAATTTTATTGCCTGCGGTGATGAGTGCGGTATCGACGGTGCAGGCGGATAGTTGCAGGTTGCACACCCGGTAGGTTAAGCGCATTGGAACGCTGATCTTAACGGCGGCGAGCATGACCCAGTCGCCCATGTGCAGATCGGTGGAGGGCAGCGCGATGGGAATGTCCATTACGTTGCGCAGTTGACTCTCGGTTAAATAAGCCATAAGTAAGCTATAAATTATGGCCAGATGGCTGGCCGTTCGCGTTCGGACATCTTATCCCATACTTCCTTCTCCTGCTTCGGCGTAAAGCCGACCAGATGAAAATTCCGTTCCTCTTGCTCGCCGGTACGATAGTCAAGCGTGCTCCATTCCGTCGAGTACCAGAGGCCGGGGTGAAAGTGGCTGGATGAGGCGAAGGTGCTGCTGGCTCCCTCGTTCTTCAAGTATTTGGCGGTGATGTCGGCCAGCGTCAGGCCGTCCTCGATGTCGCAGTCATCGAGGATCATCGTCACCCCGTCTTCGTCCTCCCAACCGCTTTCGCTGTAGTTTCCGGCCTCCACGCTCTCCGGGGTCGTGCGCGAGAAGGTGATGGTGACACGGGGTGACTGGCCGTGTTGCAACGCATACGCCTTGAGGTCTTTGATCTCGTCTTCCAGACTTTCTTGCTGGGCGTCG
>Ga0315284_10003949_pt1 | contig 21062 bp, 9 predicted proteins | sample YL17G09_16_MG_FD_203696 | JGI IMG/M metagenome (GOLD analysis project Ga0315284, IMG submission 203696) | Sediment microbial communities from Yellowstone Lake, YNP, Wyoming, USA - YL17G09_16 | ecosystem: Environmental > Aquatic > Freshwater > Lake > Sediment | place: USA: Wyoming | collected...
CGATATCTTAGTAGACGATATTGCTCATATTCAGTATTCTGTTTCTCAAGGAAAGAAACCTGTCTATAGTTATGCTTCTCAATATTTTGCAACCTTAGCTCCCGGCATCATACTTGTTGAAGGAACGTTCGTTGTTCCTTTTAAGGAAGCAGACTATCTACTTGAAGTTCTTGCGAGATTTCAAGAAACAATGAGACCAATTGAAAAAGATACAAGATATCCACTTACCCCCAAAGGATCTCAAGTGGTTGCCCAACAAAATATTGAAAGATTGCTACAAGAAACTAAGAATGGTAAAAATACAGATAAGTTTAAACTCATTCGTGATTTAGCTGTTCAATCTGATAAAGTGTTTGAGGGTATTGCAGAAGCGTTTCAAGATAGTTTATGGAAGACTCAAGGAACTGACGACCAATGGTTAAGTGGTAATGCGTCAAGTCATAATGTAAAAAGAGAAACCTATCGACGGGCCGATCAGTATCCTCCTTTTGATATTTGGATTCTCTATGGTGATGTAGCAAATAAAGCTGCCAATACAACTATCAAGAAAATCATAGATGTAGAGATAGTTGGCCAAGGTCAGACCGTTGAATTAGATGGTATAGTTTTCGAACAGTATCGTTTTCTTGCCAAAAATCTGTCATAATAGCATAAGTATAAATAACCTTAATGTTGGAGGCTTTTATGGGAAAAGTGAATCCTAATCAACTTGCTCGACAAATGGAAGAGACAACTCAAGATTTTGGAAACAATCAAGTTTGCAAAGTATGCGAAGCTCTTATTATGAACAATCAATGTCTTTGTGAAAATGGTCCTTCTTTCGAGGAAGTTCCTTTGCCCAAACCGGAATCCAGAGTCGCTCCTGCGCCCGTGGCTACTTCGCCTCTATCTCCGCCATCTACTACAAAAGAGATGTTGCAACGTCTTCCTGGGGCGCCTTCGAATAGTCAAATTGAGAATTGGAAAGCAACCTATGGAAAAGCCTATGTTCTTCCTTTGGATAGAGACGAAGTTTATGTATGGCGCTACCTCAATTATCAAGAATTCAAGAAGTTGCGTTCAAATAAGGTTATTGCGGAAAGCGAAGAGAAATTTCAGGAACATATTGTTATGACTGCTGTTTTATGGCCCACAATCGGTCCAGTAGAATTGGCAACCAGTCGCGCAGGTTTGATTCCTACACTCTTCGGAGTCATTATGAAGGGTAGTTTCTTCCTTGATACAGAAATTGCTTTGGGACTTATAGACGAATTGTAATGGAGTGGTTAAATGGACATTCTCCAACTTTCTCAAGAGAAGGAAAGAGTCTTTAGGATTACTTTCCCTAATGGAGAGGTTGTTCTATTCAAACTACTCTGTTGGCAGGACTATAAGGCTTTTACTAAAGCTTTCGAAAAATTAGTTATCCCCCACGATGTTCTTGTTGATAGACTTCTAAAGAGATGTATTTTAGATGTAAGTCTTTTAGATACATTTGATAAGAAGCATGCTGGTATACCTTATACTATTGTTGACTTGATTATGTGTCTGAGTGGTCCTTCTTCAGAACCAGAAACATTTAATCAAACTTTAGAATTTGCTCGCCAACAGGTAGATACAATAGAATCTCAAATTGTCATGCTTATCTGTAGGGCTTTTCCTGCATATAAGCCTGAAGAACTTTTTTTAATGAAATGGTCAGAAGTAGTTCTTCGTTTGGTACAGGCAGAAAGAATTCTTATTAATAGGGGAGAACTTACGGAGTCAATTCGTATGTTAACTCAACAAGATATTGAACAAGCAAACAAGAAACAAACATTAGATATTGATAAGTTGGTTAGAGATGGTCCGCCAAGAGAGGTAGAAAAACCCACTCGTAGGGAACCCAATCCTAATCAAGCCAGACAACTTAACGCTGTCCGAGCACTCAAGCAACGACAAAGAGAGATGAGGTAAATGCCTCAAGATCTCAATTCAGAGTTCGAGTATAGTTATTTTCGTCCGCCAAAGAAGTCTCCCTATTGGACTCAGCAATCTCAACCTAAAGATGATAGTTCAGATAAGAGTGGTCGATTCTGGGCCGCCTCGGCAGGATTAATTGGTGCCGCATTTATTCCCATTGGGGACAAACGTGTAGGAGACTATTATCAGTCTGGTATGCGTTTTCTTGAAGAAACCAGTCCTGGTAAGATTCTTAGAACTTTTGGAATAAGTCAATTACTTAGTCCACTTGCTTCAAACAAGAATTTCCTTATTAGTCCCGAAGTGTTTACTTCTGGGGAAGGTCATCCCAATAGAGCTGCAAGAGAATACTTTGGTTCTATTCTTGGAAAAACTACTAAAGAATTAGAAGACTTAAAGATTTTTGAGACTGGTCTTGAATATAAGAAGTCTGGACAGTTATTTGGACACTTATATCTTCCCGGTACCGAGACTCAAATTGGAGGAAAGGTTCTTCCAATTAGTATGGGTCCAGCAAAGGGTAATGCTTTTGTTGATTGGTATGCAAGGTCGATGGACGTTAAACTTTCATTTGGGCAATCCGTAGTCGGCGAAGCCGAACAACAAATGATGGTCTTGGGCGCGAAGCGAAATGCCAGACTAATGGGAATGCCCTTTCCTGGTCATGCCATGGAACCTTTCGAAAGAATGGCAATTGGTATGAATATGATGAGGGCTCATGCGGCCAGTCAAATAGGCCGTATGGTAAAACTATTAAGATCTCCTGGAGATTATATTCCATGGGTTGGAGAACTTACTGAAAAGGCTGGTTTGCGTGGACTAAAGATTCCTGCAGGAACAGCATCCGAGATGCTCGGAAGAATTCTTGGTTTGGGTATGGCTGTTGGGGGTATTGCTACTGCGGCCTCTTTCTTAAGTGATCAACGTAGAGAACAAGAAAGAAGTACTTCTGCACTTATACTTGGTACGGTTGGAGCACTGGCTGGACTTGCATATACCAAGACAGAGAAGGGTGCTTTAGTCGGAGCAGGAATAGGTGCCGCTATAGGTGTAGCTCCTGTATTTGATGAAGGTATCTTTCAAGGTCTTGGAACTATGTGGACTAAGGTGTCCAAAGGTAGTGCAAAGACTTCGGAGAATCTTGGATTAACTCAATCTGCTCGCGAACAAGAACTGTTAGCTCCTGGTATAACTCAAGTTTCAACTATGCTTGGATTTACTTTATCTGGTGCGCTCGTGGGCGGGCTCGCAGGATATAGTGCAAAGTTAGCAAGTTTTGCTAAATTAGGAGTTGAACCAACCAACAAGTATATAGAACAACTTACAACACAAATTACCGAAAAGTCTCAATCAATTATTGATAAGGGTGGATGGTTAAATAGAGCCAAGGGAGAAATAGCTTCTGGACTTGGTATGGGTTTAAAATCTGAAGTTCTTTCAATACAAGGAACAAAAGAAAGACTACTTACTCGTGGTGGACGTTTTGGTGCTTTAGCTGGTTTGGGAACATTTGCAGGATTAGCTATGGGCGCGGCCCTATTCAGTGGCAATGTAGTTCCTGGTATCTTTGCAGCAGAACATACTCCAGAAGAACTTGAAGCTATTTATAGTGGACAAAAAGAAATTGAAATTAAGCGTGGTAGATGGTGGGAAATGGGCAGATCTCCTTATGAGGGTGGTAAAACCTCTTATATGAGACCCCACTGGTATCCTCTATTGATGGCTGATGCTCGAACTAAGGGACTCTATGGAAGTGCTGATGAGAAGTGGGCACAGAGTTCTTTTGTTCATCCTCTTGAATCTGTTTTTAGTGATGAATTTAAATATCGCTGGGAAGAACAACACAAGGATGATAGACCTTATCCTATATCTGGTCCTTGGGGATACGATATTCCCGTAGTGGGACCACTTGTTGCTGCAACTCTTGGAAAGATTATTAAACCTCCGCGTATCTATCGTATGTCCGAATGGATGAAAGGAAATGAAGCTTTACAAGTTCCTCAAGATACACGTTTAGAACCAGGTTTAGAAGGAGGAACTGAAGCGGGAGTTCCAACGAGTCCTGTTGATTTCAGACGGGGCGCCAGCGAAACAATTGCACGTTTTAATGAGTTAAGAGGTTTGCCCGGATTCGTTCATCATGCGATTAAGGAAAAACTTACTGGTAGTCAGTATTATATGGAAGACTATCAAGAGATTGCATCACCTCAAAGGGCTCTTGGAAACGAACGAGATTGGTATGAAAGAGAACTTGGTGGATTAGGTTCTTTGTCTGAACCTATTCGTCGTTTCATTGCTCGCGAGCGTAGACGAGATTACTATAATCCCTTAGAAAACAATGCTGCTTCTTGGTTGCCTGGAACTGGAACTGAGGATGAAGAATACTATATAGATTTTCATCGTGGCGATCCTTTCACTAAAGTTCCTGAAGGCGAATTAAGACTTCCCGGAGCTGGTTATGCCGCTCTCCATCCCGAAGTTGCCGGAATGTCGCCAGAGGAATATCCATTAGCACATCGTTATAAGATACTCGCTGATGTAGCACCCTATTCAGGAGAATTTAAGAAAGCAAGATCACAAGTAAGCCAAGCAAAGAAACGAAAAGAACTTACGAATAGCGAACTTGACTTAGTAGAAAAGACTAATGCTCAACTTGATGACAAGAGAGAAAAGCGTAAGTTTTCTCAATACTTGTACTCAGACGATACATTAGAAACCATGAAGGTTAGGGTTCAAAATCATTTAGCTAATGGACTTATTCAAACAGATAAGGGTGTCTTTGGTCTTGGAGATGTTAATCCTGCTGGGGAACGAGGAACCGATGATTATCGTCGTAAGCAAGCACAAATGTCTGACTTTCTTAGAGAACATGTTGGTCAAGGAACAGAACTAAACGTTTATGTTCATAGAGACTTACAAAGTAGATTTGCTACCAAGACAACTGGCGAACCCTATATGCCAGCATCTATTTTTGCTGGAGGAGAAAGTCTTGGTCGACAAATGGTTGACGAAGGAGTTGCCGAATATAAGAAAGAAGATGTTTTGGCAGCCAGGTCTCAATTTCAAGGAGCACAAAGAACCTTTGGCAATGTGTGGGAGAATATTACACATATAGAACCTTGGATAGAAAGTTTAACTCCTTTGTCGCCCATGGCAAAGTTCGTTCACCAAAGAACTCCAGTAGAAGATTATGCCAAGAGTAGAGTTTGGGGTCGCGATATTGCGATGTGGCAAAAACCTTGGCAGCACTTTATTAAGCCAACTATGGAATCCTTTAGAACGGGTCAACAAGCAATTCCTTCAGATACGATGGAACGTTGGAAGATTGAACAGTACTTTGATAGACTAAAGTGGATAAAATTCCATGCCTTAGAACAGGCGGCAATCGCTTCCAACGATCAGAGAGCAACCACAGAGTTTAGATTACAACAGAGATATACAATGTTTGGGGCAAATCCTTTTGGGAACCCAACTAATATGCTTAGGGCTTTGCCAGGACCCGATCAAAACTATTTTAGAGCCTTTGCTTCACTTGAAGGAAGTAAAGAACGTGAAAATCTATCATCTATGATACCCGAAGATCAGCAACGTTTGTATGAGGGATTATGGGCCGCCAGGGATGAAAAAGCTATAAAGGCTCAAAGACTCATGGGAGTTGAAGATCCTAATGCTGCACGAATACAGGAACGAGTCGGAATGCTTAGAGTTTCAGAAGGACAAGAGATAAATCCTGAACTTTATAGTCAATACCAGAAAGAGAGTTCTGGTGGTTCCTATGCCGATTGGGCTCGCCAAAAAGAAATGAGAGACTATTTTCAGACAAATCCATTACCAGGACCAAACTGGATCGGATGGTGTGTTCCTGCTTATAAGGAAATAAATACACTTATGGGACAAAAAAATATTATTGATGTTGTTTCTGGAGATAAAGTTGAATCATTAAAAGGATTTTGCGAAGTAAAACAAATATTTAGTCGCGAAGTTGATGAAGATATTTGTCAGGTTTTTGTTAAAGGAAATAACTTTCAATCTTTAGAAGCAACCGAAAATCATTTAGTTTTGGCAATAAAATCAACAAAGTGTCATTATAATTTAAGTCAAGATTCATTGTGTACAAATATTTCACATAAATGGAAATGTTATTTTTGTGAATCAAAATTTTATAAGACATATGAACCAGAATGGATTGCCATTAAAAATTTGACAATAAATGATTTACTTGTAGTTCCAAAGTTAAAAAGTGTAGAATCTAATCCAATTTTAGATTTAACCAAAGAGTGCGTTTTGCCAAAAAATACAATTGTTTCTAACTCGGAAATTAGACCTAAAGTGGGAATCATTCATCCAGTTAAACGTTTTGTTGAAATCGATGAGTCTATTGGATGGTTAGTTGGATATTATCTTGCTGAGGGCAATATATGGAAAACAGGGGAACGAACTCGTGGTGTTCAGTTTACGTCACATATTAAAGAAGCAAAAATTCTTGAATTAGCCGCCAAAATTATTAAGGAAAAATTTGGACTTACTTCTCATTTAAGGATTCGAAAAAAAGAAATAGGTTCCTGTGCGTATTTGACTATTGGAAGTCAGATTTTTGCTCTTATTATTGAACAATGGGCAGGAAGATTTTGCGATCACAAACATAGTCCATGGTGGTTAACTTCTATTACTCGCGAGGTTCAAGATGCATTATTAGATGGTCTTTTGACAGGAGATGCATCAAAAGACGAAAGAAATAGACTTGTGTTGGCCAATGAAAACTTATGTTATATGGCTAAAAGAATTTTTGAATCACAAGATACTCTTTGTAGTTTTAGAAAACTTTCAATTCAAGAAAATCGTAAAAGAAAGTTTCTTATAGAACCATTACGAAAAGCTCAATATGGACTTATCGGAAATGATTTTGTTGCTTATCGTATTGAAAAAATAGAAAAAAATCATTTCCATGGAATAGTTTGCGATCTTGAAGTTGAAACAGAACATATGTATTCTTGTGTTGTTGGTATTTATCACAATAGTCCTGGCGTCAGTTTAGATGATGTAAAAATGAAATCAGTAGAAAAAGCCGGACTGGACTTTCATGATTTTGGTATGTGGGAAAATCAACAAAGATCAATGCTTAGGAAACCTTATCTCTCGGACGATCCTTTGAGAGAAGAATTAACCAATCCTCATTCGGCGGTTGTTGCTGGATCTATAAATCGAACAATGACAGAATTATTTGGCGGAAGAGGAGTAAGTGTTAGAATTCTTCCTGATAGAGGAGATCGCGCAATTGAGGTTAACATGAGAGATAATAGAAAAAAGGTACTTCAAAGATATAAACAAGACGATGACTTTCAAGAGATGATGTAAGATGGCAGACGACACCACATTTCCTTATTGGATTCCTACTGTAATTGGTGTAGGTATAAGTACTCGTAGAGCCTGGCAATCAGTTGCATCTAAACAAGTAATAGGTCCAACTCTTGCCAGTAGTGCGCGTGAGGCGCTCCTTGCCGCTCAGGAGGCCGTCGTTGGAGTTCCTACGGCAAAGATGGGGGGTAAATCTTATGATACCGTCCTAACCTCTTTAATGGAGTCGCAGTCTTGGAGACGGATGGGCGAATCAAAAGCAAGGAATGTGATTGCCGAAGCAACAAGAGTTTCTCTGTTAAAGGGAAATCAGATGGGTATAGGTGAGATAAACACCGTTACTCGTAATATCTTAGACAATCTCCCTTTTGAAGGAACAACGGTTAATCAAGATATGTTTGCTGTTGCTGCTGGTCACGTAAGAAAAGCAGGAGATGTTCCTACTTTCGTATCAGTTTTAAGAAATAATAAAATAAATCATATGTTTATGACCCCAGAACAGATTGCAAGTGTTCAGGCAGGAGCTGAGAAAACTAAACGATTTGTTCAAACCTTGCATGGTGGACCTGCCTATCACATTAAACCACGAGGACCGATAACCTTTTTCGACTTAGAAACTGGTGGTTTAAATATTGGTAAGAGTCCAATTCTTGAAATAGGAATCCAAAAGATTGATCCCAAGACTGGAAATGTTATTAGGTCTTATCAGACCAAAGTCCTACCTTTTCCTGGTGCAGAAATATCTCCAGAAGCAGCAAAGTTAATTGGTTATTCTGAAGAGGGATGGAAGGGTGCTATACCTCTTGAACAAGCACTTAGAGAGGCTTCTCCATATTTAGAAGGAGAAGTTCTTGGTGGTCAAAACATCCGTTCATTTGACGTTCCCATGCTTGAAGCAGAATTCAAACGTGCGGGAATAAAAATGCCAGGGAACAAAGGTGTTATAGATCTTATGTCCCTAACGGGTGGAAAATCCCTGGAGGCAATAACCAGTGAGTTGGGTATAGCTCAACCTGCGGCACACACGGCTATGGGAGACGTTTTTAGTACTGCAGAAGCATATCAAAGACTTACTAAGAATTTAAATGATAAGTCTGATTGGTGGAAGTCAAAGGTTTCGGCAAAAGAGACTCAACTATTGGACGAGTTGTTTGAAATTAGTGGTCATTCAAGTAGATTGGCCGTGAGTGGTATTACAAAGATTCCGGGTCAACCTACAGTAGCAGAACTTAGTATTAGAATGGGTGAACTGGGAACAGATGCAAATTTCCCTTTGAATATTACTTTAGATCCAAATCTTAGTGTTACTCCTAATGCGAGAAATATTACAAATAAGATTATTCTTCCAGGTGCGTCAGGTGCCATTAGTTATCCACAATATGTTGCCAAGCAAATGGGAGAGAAGCTTATTCCAGAATTAACCCAAATAGCAGAACAACATCAACCAACTAATTGGCTTGCAAGACGTATGGTAAAAGATAGGATTATGTCTTTTAATGCTGAGATGTCTAAGTTTATGACTTATGTTTCGAATGTAAATCATCCTTCTGTTCGAATTGCAGAGGCACTAAATAGAGATATCGTGGCCGCGCCTCATCTTGGTACGGGATGGACGGGTGCAAAAATAAATGCTGAAGAAGAATTATCTAACTTAGTAAAATCAGGTCTTTATCCATATTCATCTAAGCGTATAGCAGAAGGAAAGATGCTAACCTATGATCCAAGGAACTTCTGGCTTTATGGAGCAGATTTTCCTTTGGCCAGACAACCGGCGCAGTTTGTTGCAAGAGGATGGACCCCAAGTTCTGGAGCTTTGTCGGCGATGCGAGAAAATCCTATTATGGGATCTATTAGTAGAGAAGTTCCTTTTGCGATGACAGCAGATAGAGCACGATTTGCCGAACTTGGAATGAAAAGTCCACAGATGCTTACAATGTATGCTCTTGGTGGTAAACTCGATGAGAGTCTTTTGGCTGCAGGTTTAGAGAAGGATCAGGTACTTATTAGAAAACGAATGGCGGCTATGTTTAGTTCGGAATCAGTTCAGACAGTTCATATTGGACTTGAAGAAGGAATAAATCCTAAGGTCGCCGAATGGATTCAAAAGAACATTGGTGCCAAGAATGTGTCCCCTTTGTCTTTAAAGGGTGGACAAACAATTGGAAGAGAACTTGGTACCGGAGCACTAAGTGCAGCTGTTAATATCGCTGGAGTTCGCCAAAGTCTTATAGGAATGCAAGTCTCTGGAAAAGAAGCAATTCTATCTGTAAGAAATGTTGTTAATGCAAAGGAAGGTCAAGCATTTAAGATCTTCGGTAGTATGAAAGCAACAGTAGTTCAACCAGCAAAGGGACAGTTTAAGGATATTGCCTCATCAATTGGAAATCAGTTTATTGCTCAAAATGTAGATGCTTTTGCCTATGTAGACGAACTTAGAAAGAATCGTGGTCTCTTAAAGGAGCAAATGGTTTCTGCCCTACATGTTCTTTCTTCTTCCCAAATGAAAGCAGGAAGTCTAAACAATACCATGTCGGCAGAGATTTCTGGTTTCTTGAATGATCCCGGGAAGTTTATTGGTTCAAATCTAAAGAATGAAATGGATATTATTCGAACAGCATCTCGTTGGGGTATGCATCAGGAATATATTCAGTTGATTGGTGGGGGCGCTGAAGCGAGTGGAGTTTTGACTGGAGCAGAGTTGGCAGAGGCTCGTGGTCTTGCTGGTGGTAGTCTTATTCACAAGTCTGGTGGAGTTCTTGGTCTTGCTACGGGTTATGTAGCGGAATTTGAACACACTATGGGAACAACTCCTATGAAACCACCTCGTGGTTCTGTAGAACCTCGTGCTTTAATGCAGTTAATTCAACATGAATGGCCCACAGCAGAAGGAGATGCCTCTAAGTTAGTTGCTGGAGATATTGCAAGTAGAATGCGTAGTTATGGGGGCGACATTAAAGAAATTACCAAAGCATTAGATAGTGTCACGGGAACTTTGCCCAAAGATATCAAGACAGTAAAGATTAGTGATCTTGGACGTGGTATTGGATTATCTAACGAAGGATATGCCTTAGACTTGGGAATGAAAGTAAAAGCTCTTGGTGATGTAAGTCAAATTTATGTTCCTCCTCAGAATGTAATGCAGAGATTTAAATCACTTAGGTCTCGACGTGGTAGAGTTCTTGGAACCGAAATGGTAAGAGCTTATGACAAAATAGTTGGCGCCGTGCGTCGTGTCCAAAACAATGGAGACGATCTTTTGGCACAGAAACAACTTAATGAATCCTCCAAAGGTTTATTAAATACCCTAAAGAGAGAGGCGGGTGCAGCCCTTTATGGGCGCGGTGCCAAGAGTGAGAAACGTGGAGCCCTACGTCAACGTTTTGCTGGTAGTAGTTATTCAATGTTTGAGAACGTAAATACTGCGGTTAATGCAATAGAGCAAGATGTTATGTATACAAGTGAAGCACTTGGTAAGAGAATGTATAAGGATCAAATTCGGGCCGCTCAGACTCAAGAGCAACGGATATTTTTAAAAGAACAAAGAGCAAAGTTTCTCGCGGGCGAGCGCGTCGCGGGCGTGGTAAGAAGAGATCCTGCTATTGGTCCTCACGGAACTGCACTCACTTGGATTCAACGTTCTCGTGAAGCGGGAACTAAGAAACGATATTTTATTCAAGCACCAACTCGACAATTATCTACAACTATAGAAGCTGCTGGATTAGGAGCCTTTGAGATTAATCCCGCTGCAACTTTTGGAATGGCCGCCGACTATGATGCTGACCGTGGTGTTTTGGCTTTTATTGGAAATCGAAAAACTGATAAGGCTGTAGAAGAGATGTTATCTTCTGGTAGATATAGACAAGAGTATTCAGAGTTTGCGATGAAAGCTGGAACAATGAAGAAAATCCTTAGTAAGTTTGCGGAGTTACCAGGAGTTGAAGAAAGAACGGGTCAGGGAGGACAACAGTTTAAGGAAGAAGTAGACCAACTTATTTTTGAGGCAAACAAACTAAAGGTCATTAAGACGGGAACGCCTCTTATATCAAGTGCTTTGAATGAAGCAAAAATTGCTATGTCTGCCTATAAACCAAAGAGTTCGGCGATGTTTAATATCTTTGCAGAAACTCTTGAACAGTTTCCTATCTCTGGAAAGCATATTAGAAATGTTGAAGACGTAAAAATGGCAGAAGAATTTGCAGCGAACATTAGAGGAATCAATAGTCCCAGTGGAGAAGAGTTTGAAAGACTTGTTGCAAGAACAGAACAGGTATATGGTCAAGAAATTCAACAGGGTATCGCAATTAGAGATGTTAAGTCTGGCGCCGCCACAACTCTTAAAATTAACTATCGCGAAATGTGGAACGAAGTTAGAGATGCTATGAGTCAAGGAAAAACTCCAGGTGGCGCAATAGATACTTGGCGTAGACTTAGTAGAGATTCAAAAACAGTTGACAATATGTCAGTTAGTTCTTTTACCAGCATGTATCATCACGCTCAACAAGGTAAACTTGATGACTTAAGTTTACTCGCAATGAGAGATGTAACAGAATTGGGGGCCGGACGTCTTGTTTCCAGTAATAGTATTATGAAGATAAATGAAACTATTAAACAACTTGGAGCAAGAGCAAAGGAATGGGGAAAACCTGCGTTGGTAGGATTGGCAGTTACTACGGCAATGGTAATGATGACGGGTGGCCCCAAGGGACAAGTAATGGATGAGGGTCCGTCTCGTGAAAGATTTAGTCGTGAAGAAATGAATAGTGGCGATAAGAGAAGATCTAATTCTATGCTTAATGTAGCCAACCAAGTAAAAAAAGATTTTACTCCACAAGCTTTACGAATACCTTCTCAACAAAGAATGGATTCATCTATGATGAGATCTATGCCAGCCAAAACTGTACTTGCTGATATGCCAAATGCAAATAATAGTAGAATAGTAGTTGATGCAGAAATGGACAATGGGGCTGACCGAGGACAATTATCAAGAATGCTTAGAAGCGTAACCGGTCGAAATGAGATAAATTTAAACTATTCTGACAATCGTCGCAAGATGACCTCCAGTAGTGTAGACGACATGTTTGAGGGATTCTAATGGCTAAAATTACTTTCGACTCTACTCCCGAAGTAACACAAAATCCTATTAATACAGGAATATGTGGTCCCTCAGAAGAAGATAGAACAAATGAACTTACAGAAAAAATAATTCGACAGGAACTACTAAAAGAACAGACAGATAGTAATGAGGGAGAACAAGGACTTAGAGAAATAAGTGAAATACAAATTACATTTCAAGAGGTTAGTGTTGGACAAGAAGTTTCTCTTGAGAGGAAAAACAGACTTCTCATTGGGGATTTAATTTTCTCGGTTCCCGTCAATCAAACAACTGGAAATATAGTTCCTGCATCTATTTTAATTGATAAACAATTCATAAACCATAAATATCAAACTCTTAGAACAGAAAAAGCATTTAAGTCTTCGTCTGGACATTCAACCGCGCACATTAGTATGACTTTATTATTCGTTGGACAGACTGCTATAAATACAGGACTGCGTAGGTTGCTTGCCACTTTTAAGGGTATGGCATTCTTTAGTATTGAAAATGATTTCATACGTTCTAATCTTATTCCAAATAATGAGGACCAGGTTATGGCCTGTTCCTTGCAAGACTATGTAATTAGAACCGTTGAAGGTTTACCAACTACCTTAGCAATGGATGTAAGACTTTTGTGGTTTAACTATTTCCCTTATTCTCCTAATTTTTGGTATAGAAGAGATTGGCAGGTTGCTATTCCGCAATTAAGAGAAGCGGGAGATGCATATGGAGGAAACAATAAAAAAATAGGTCAAAAATCAGAGAACATAGATTTGGCTCTTTTATCTATTGGCGAAGATGTTCCCAGTACTGATTCGTTATACAAAGCGATTATTCCCTCTACTATTGATCAATCAGATGCTTTTATGTTAGTTGCTCAACCTACTCCTTTTGCTAATGATTCTATTTTAGTTACGAATCGAATTACTGAAGCAGAAGGAGAGTTTAAGGCAATAAATTTTGTTGAAAACGTGATGGATGATCAAATTGTTCTTAAATATCAAGTCTTTCAAAAAATAGAAGCTCTTGATCCGAATAATGTTCCTCCTGAAATACCCGAACCTTTGGGTACGGTAATGGTAGATACAGATTACATTACAATTGGACAATCCGAGTTTCCTATTGACATGCGAATGAAAAAAAATGCGGCAGATGCTTTAGAGGAGTTAGCTCATGAATTTTATACTGCCACGGGAAGAAGAATTGTTGTAAATAGTTGTTTTAGAAGTAGATTAGCGCAGATTGAAATTAGAAAAAGAAAAGGTAAAGAGATTGCCGCAGAGAATTCCTGGCATGAAGTAGGGTTGGCCGTGGATATAAACGTGGCAGATCTTTCCGAAAGTAATTGGAATACATTAATTAGAATTGCAGATAGTAAGGGTTATTCAAACTTAGGAAAGAAGTTTGGATTCTCGCCTATGTGGAGTTTTAATGGACGGCCCTTAAGTCCAGTTCAAGCGAGTATAGATAAATTCAAGAATCCTTCTGCTATAAGTCTAATAGAGCGAGCATTAAAAAATAACAAAAAGATAGCATCCAATTGGGAAACTTGGCACTTTGATTTTGAAGGAACAAGCGTAAGAGATGGACAAAATGTTTATAAAAATCAGAATGGTGGAACTGCTGGTGCCATTCGTACTCTAAGACAAGATCAATACAGAATATCTCCTAAAGGAAGATCGGGCGAAGAAGAAGCAAATCCATCCTTAGCACAGGGTCGGAGAGAAGACACACAAAAACAACTCGATGCCCACGATAACTACATTCAGGGTCTTATGAATAAAATTGAGGCACTTGAGAAAGATGGATATGTTTTGGATCTAAGAACATCGACGAGTGCTTGTTTGTTCTTTAGTAAGGGCAAAAAGTTTACTATAGGTTTGCGAAATCCCAATCTTATTCCTCAAAACATTAGTATTGGAAAGAGTAATATTATTGCGAGTATCCCTATCGTTGGACACGAGTATACAACTCAACAGTTCTTGGGTTCGTCTGATATGGATGCGAGTATTGCTTTTATCGCGATTGGAACCGCAGAACTTAGGACTCTTCAGAATGTATTAACGGAGATTCAATATAATAGTCGTGAGTTCCGTAAAGTAAGAAATAGAAGTGTTCTTGAGATTGAGAATAATTTCTTCAATCTATGTGGGTTTCAGTTTGGATTAGTAGAGTCTATTCGAACAGAAACAATCGAGGGTATGCCAGATACTTATATGATTCGTGTAAATCTCACTCAGTATCCTGCACCAAAAGAAGAACAACAGGAAAAACTGTTAAACCAAAGTCGTTTGATTCCTCGTTATTTATGGCAGACAGTTGCACATATGGTTTGGGACAGAATCTTATCTGAGTCGGATATTATTGGATCTCTCTATGCAATAGAACAACAATTGTTTAATCTCGTTCCAGTTGAAGCCGTCTTTGTACCTGACGAAACTACCTCAATAACAGGAATAAAAAAGAGAAAACAAAGAAAAGGTTTTGAAATGCCTTTTTCGGGCATAGTATTTCAAAATGAAGGAGCAGAGTTAGGTTTTTTTGCCAGTGATATCGTTATGGATAAAAGTAAAAGATCCTTTGATCCCGAGACTCTTTGGAAAAGTGGAGAAGTACAATACCTTATGGGTAATAATGTCTTCTCGCAATTCCTAAAGTCGCAATATATTATGAACTCAACTCCTCAACATGGAGGAGAGTTTGACGCTGGCACAGCAATTGGAAACTTACTCATTAAGTATGGAATTATTTTAACGAGATTGCTTTCGGTAGGTGGTTCTTCTTTGCATCCAGTATGTTTGGATATGCTTGGAATTACTAAAGAAAGATATCCTAGACTATATCAAAGAATAGAGGAAAATCGAGAAAAAGTAATTGGATTAGGTTATAAGACGAAAAGTGGTCTTGAGATGGAAGAAAAAGTTTTTACTTCATCTATAATCAAGCAATTAGAAGCACTTAGTACCGAGGCATTAGCACTATCTATTTATACTGATGATCCTTTGATGAGGTTAATAAAGAGTGCCGCTGGCGATAGTATAGAAAAGAAATGGAAAGGTCTTCCTTGCTATCCTGATTTACATTTGCCAGAACATCCTGCTCTAAAAACAGTATATGCAACTCCTCCTGATTATTGGTTTTATAATTGGGATGTTGATGGTCAAATACAGAGACTCGACATAATTAATAAAGGCGACTTCTTTAATCGTTGCAAGAAGGTTGTAGATTCCTACTTAGAAATATCAGATCAAGGAAAGTATGACGTACAAGCAACTCGAAATGTGATGAATATAAATGCATCTTTTGAATCTTCTGCTATAAGCGAGGACATAAAAAAGAAGAATGTTTTGGGCGCTTCCTTGTTTCCCGAAGATATGCTTCCTCTAACTACGGGAAGATCATATGGTTTAAATGAAATTGAAAACCTTAAAAAGATGACCAATAGACAAAAAGTTGCAGATACAACTATTAAACAAAAAATGTTTCATCAAAATGTGAATCAATTTGATAATTTAGATCGAGTTAGTTTTGGACAAACCGATGGAGACAAGAGTACAGATTTAGACGAAATCTATAAACCTTCGGCAAACAATCCCGATGCAATGAAGGGTCAACTTGATGCAGCGATGGCTAACTTTACTCAGTATATATATAGATTAGCAAGAGCTTTCCCTACATTTAAGATTACTTTTATTGAGGCCGACGAACAAATTAATCCAAAAAACTTTGATGACTTCTATTCTTATTCAGCTATTCAAGATATTAGAATAGTTAAAAGTCATAAGAATCCTGCCGACTTGTGTGTTATTACTTTAGTAAACGTGCATGCAGAATTAGAGGACATTACATTCTCTGGTGGGCAATCTAAGGATTTTGGTGGCAAGTCAACGTCTCTTGAGATTGTAGAAAAATATGATCCATCTACCATCAATACAAATAGAGAAAATCCATTTTCTAAACTGGCAATTGTAGAAGGATCTCGTATTCAGGTAAGACTTGGTTATAGTAATGATCCAGATGAACTAAGTACAGAGTTTAATGGAGTAGTTGTTGAGGTAGGTACTTCTCCTTCAAGTCCTGATATTGTTCAGTTAGTTTGTCAAAGTTTCGGAGCAGAGTTAGTTGCCGAAGAGAAGAACGAAGGAGAGTTCGCCACAACTCAAGAACTTTTGTCCTCAATGATTTGTTCTCCAGAAGTCTTAAATTTTGGACGATGGTCAAAAAACATGTCCTATAGTCCTTACGAAATTCGTAATAGTCGAAGTGGAGGAGTAAATACTTCAAGTGTTATCAAGAAGTTAATTAATGAAGGAAAAGATACAATCTTAAATACTTATAACTTTATGAACTATCCTCAAGATGATAATGTGTTTGCTCCAGATCTAAAAGCTTATACTCAACGATCTGAAAGTATCTTAGACATAGGACGTAGTCTGTTTATTGTAAATTTAACTGACTTTCTAACTCTCACTCAAGATGATCGTCTCTTTAAACCATATAAATCAACCATCTGGGATATTTTCAAAGAGATGGAACTGCGTCATCCTGGATTTGTGGCCCTACCTTTGAACTACGGTAATAGAGCAACAATGTTCTTTGGGCCTCCATTTATGTCTTATTGGTCTCGGCCAGCCAATCCATTAGAACAGGCAGCCAACAAGAGAATGAATGATTTAGTAAACAAGTTAAATCCACAAAGAACCAGTAGTACTCCATGGTGGGTTATTGCAGGACTTGTTGCTGGTGCAGTTGCAGGAGTAGCTTTTCTTCCGGGTTTAGCCTTGGGATCGGGTCTTATTGCTTTAGGAGGAGAAGTTGCAAGTTTGGTTGGTTTCTTAGGATCTGGAGCAACTGTTAGTTGGGCCTATGGTGTTGGAACAGCTGCAATAGTTGGAGGAATCGCAGGAACAGTTAGTTATGGGACAGCTGTGGCTACTGGGGCGGGCGCGGGATATGCCTGGAACCAGTATCAAACACAAAAACCCCCAACAGACGAACAGGCGAACGTGCAGAAGGAATTAATTGAACTTATTAAGTATTCTCAAAAAGGTTCCTTTGCCAGACTAAAGCCTTTTAGAAATTATCATATTCTTTCTTCTGATCACAATATTATCGCCAACAATGTAAGGGTGTCGTCCCACGGTGTATACAATGCTATACAACTAACCTATATGGAATCAGATCCCAGTGTTCAAGGGGCATCCAATCAGGATAGTGCAACGGCAGCAATTGCGGGACAAGCCTCTGTACTTGAGATGAAAGCCGACGATAATATTCTGGACAAAGACATTAGAGTCATGCAAGATGTATATCCTACATGTATAGGTCCTTACTTTGCAAGAAGATATGCAGTAAGTCTACTTATGAGAAGTTTACGGGATATGTATAAAGGAGAAGTAGTTGTTACGGGTTTGCCAGGAATTAAACCCTATGACGTAGTCTTCTTCTATGACAGGTATAGAGACCTATATGGGCCTGCAGAAGTAGAACAAATTGTTCAGATTTTTTCTAAAGAAACGGGTTGGATTACTGAAATTACCCCCGATCTTATTGTTGCTCATAATAACTTTACCACTATGGGAACTATGGAAGCTATGTGGGAAGCTTCGGGAGAAATCTATAATGCTTTAGGAGCTTGTGGTTCAGTAGGAACTACCGTTGCTGGAGCCGTAGGTTCAACGGCAGTTGGAATAGCGGGCGCGAGTGCTGCGGGTGCAGTCGTAGGTACCGCAGGAGCCGCAGCAGGAGTTTCAGCGGGAGTTGTAGGGGCGGCAGTCTTGGGTACCCAGATTGTTGTAGGAGGAGTTGGATTGGGTCTTGCAGCTTATGGCGCATACAAATTTATACAGTGGACTCAATGTAGACAACCTGTTATTATTACTCCACTTATTCAAGGATCTAAACCACTCATGGCTGGTTTAAATGGTTATAAGCGAGATGGATTAATTGTAAATCTACGTGGTAAGTTCTATGAGTTCTCGGAAGACGTAGACAGTGGTTGGAATTATGTTTGGAATACTGGTCAGGTTGGCAAATGGTTTGGTCAAAAGATTGCCAATATTACAGGAAAGTAGGAGGATCACATGGTATTTCCAATTGGCTTTAATAAGAGAGCCCAACAAATTATTGATCTTGGGAAAAGGGTTGATGAGAAGCGGCCAGATGCTCCTTCTCTACCACGATATGGAAACATCACCGAAGTCCTTAATCTTGCTGGAGATACTGGAAAATTAGTCTTTGTAAAGATTAGATTCGACGATCAGTTGTCTAATGTTACTCAAGCGTCTAATGTAAGATCTTTTGTATTAACCCATTATGTAGAAGAACTTGCTTTATTGTATGGAGATAACCTCGTAGGGCGTCGGGTCAAAGTAGATTATGTTGGCAACAGAGATGACCAGGGATATGCTACAATTACAAATAAGAATGGCGAGGGAGATTTAGAAGCCGCAAATACTCTTCGAGGATTCCAAACCATTATCGCTCCAGCAGGTCAGTAGGAGGTTCTTCAAATGGCTGTAAAGACTTGGAAACTTGCCCCAGAAAGTGTTGCTGGTATGCAAGTAGGAGAAGAACATGTAACCGCCTGTGTTGCTGTTAGTGGTGATGTAAATGGTATATATATAGATAAAACAGGAACTTATATACGCGGTAAGTTATCTATCATGACCGCGCCCGAGCAAATAAGAGTTGGTGGATTCTGGACCCAGCAATCAGGTTGGATGCAAATGTTTCCATCTTCAACTGCTTTTCCTAATCCCAATCTTATCTTAAGTCCCCCAATTAAAGGCATAGAACAAATAGTTAAAGCCGTAGCATTTATGACAAGTCTTCTTAAATTAGCGGGATAACAACCCTATGGCAAACAAGTACGAAGGAAATGATTTCTTGTGGTCTCCCGAGGGTGATTTAATTATCTCGGCTTTAGGAGATATAGATTCTACTTCGCGGCATGCAGGTCTTCTATCCTTAGTTCAAGAAATCCAAACAAGAATTCGTAGTGATGTGGGGGATTGGACGACACAACCTTCTATAGGAGCAAATCTATCTGATTTAGTTGGAAGACCTTGTAATCAGGAAGTAGCCGAGGCGGGCAAGGTAAAAATTCAAGCTTCCCTAACTCGTGGTGGTTTTTTGCCAGCTAATTCTTTCAAAGTAAGATACATTCCTATTAGTCAAACTGAAGTTGTCTACAATATCCTTTGTCAGGCTCCAGGAACAAGTCCAGATCAAATCATTAACTTATCTTTAGCAGTTGATTTATCTAATGCAGATATTTCAATGATTTATGATAAGGGTATAGCCGGGGCATATAATTCTAATCTCTCTCAATTGGCTACGCCTCGTCCAAAAGTAGATATACATCCCAAACTTCTTTCTGCTGTTCCTTTGGACTCAAATACAATTTTACTTACATTTGATGTGGATATGTTACAAATAGATGGAACTTTAACTGATTCCTTAAACTACATTATTACTGGAGATGGAGTAGAATATGATGGTCCCGAGTTATTGAGTGCCGTGATGCTTACTTTTGGTGAAGAGTTATAAGGGAGGATTTTCTGTGGAAAGAGTTATTAGATTAGTATTTAATAAACCGATGAATCCAACCTTCTTATTAAACGAAGACAACTATACAATTAGTGGTTCCAGTCAAGTAATTGATCCTATAGTTATTGACGAGATATCTATTTTTGATGAATGTACGGTAGATTTACATTTTATTGGTAATGTAAAAACTGGTGATGAAAATTATAAAGTAGTAGTAAACAACCTAACCGATATCTATGGAAAACCTATTAATGAGGATCATGATGAGGTTTTTTGTGATGGTATTGGAATACCACCAGATTTCGTAAGTACAACTATTATAGATAGTGATACTGTTTCAATAACTTTCTCTACAGAGATGGAAAGAAATACAGTTGAGAATTTAGATAATTATGAACTGTTTATTATGCCCGAGGTATCTGGAGCTGCCTATGTTGCTATACGAGAATGTACGATAACTTTTAGTGAACCAATGGATTCTATCACCGCACAAACAATTGGCAATTATAGTCTTACTCATAATGGTAATGCTGGACCCAATGTAATTACCGCCAATCTTGTTGATAAGGTTGTAACTCTTGGTTTGGATAGTAACTTAGAAAGTGGCGAATATCGGGTACACGTTAGGAATATAGAGGACTTGTTCAAAAATGTAATCAATCCACTTTGGGACAGTGCTGTATTTACTATTTAAAGAAAAGTAACTAAAAAGATTTCAGTCAAAATTATGACATAAGGGTAAAATTAAGACTTTTTTGTAAAATAATACGAACACAAGATAATAGATTATATTTAGGTTGATTATATACATTTCTAATAATATGAGGAATTTATGGCAAGACTAACTATAACAAGTGCACAATTACAATCAGATGGTCGAACTGTACTAATTGGATGTCAGACTCGTAATACTGCACAATATAAATTAGTTGTCAAAAATGCAACCGATACAGCAGATAATATTATTAATGAACTTCACGATCAGGCTTTCTTCTGTGTCGCGCCAAAATTGATTTCTGCTATTTCTACTTCAGAGACCAATATACGTTTAGAGTTTGACTTAGTCATGGATCCAATAAGTTTAGAAACAAAAGAACATTATACTTTTGGATCCATGACTAAG
>Ga0315284_10003951_pt1 | contig 21050 bp, 27 predicted proteins | sample YL17G09_16_MG_FD_203696 | JGI IMG/M metagenome (GOLD analysis project Ga0315284, IMG submission 203696) | Sediment microbial communities from Yellowstone Lake, YNP, Wyoming, USA - YL17G09_16 | ecosystem: Environmental > Aquatic > Freshwater > Lake > Sediment | place: USA: Wyoming | collected...
CTTTGCGTTCCCATTTTTTTCGACGCGAGAAGGCCCGGAGCGGAGTGCGACCCCCACTACAGCAGTCCCAATTGTTCTGGTGTATGCAGCAATCCCAGATTTGAGTGCAAACCTTGGAGATGAAATTATTTACAAAAAAAGAGTGGATAGCGGTTTTTATTATCCTTGCGTTAGTTGCGGTCGCCTCTTTTTTTAATTTCAGAACCTCTTTGATGAGGGCGCGCGATGCCCAAAGGGTTGCCGATTTGGGAACTTTGGTTGATGCTCTTAATACTTATGCCGGCGACTTCGGTTTTTACCCGCAGGCATCTTCCGACGGCGAGATTGTGGCCTGCAAAAAAGAGGGAGCAAAAGTTTTCAAGGGAATGAAAATAAAGGATTTTTTGGCGGCTCTTGCCCCCTGCGAATGGGGAAAGGATTCGCTTAGCGATATTACCGATGCAACTTTCCCCGCCTACCTTAAAAATTTGCCCAAAGATCCGAAAAGCGCTACCGGTTATTCTTTTCGCTACCTTTCAAACGGTAGCAGATTTCAACTCTACACTGCCTTGGAAACAAGCGACTCGGACGAATTTAGGCCCGATATTGTAAAAAGAACCTTGGCGTGCGGAAACAAAATTTGCAGCGCTGGGCGCGCGTCTGGAGCAACACCTCTTGATAGGTCTATCGACCAGTATGAGCAGGAGCTTCTTCAGAAGCAAAAGAGTATGTAGTATTTAGTATACTGTATACAGTATGGCAAAATCTAAAATGCCGAATTCAAAGTACCTAATACGGAATACGGAATACCGAATACTGAATACTGGTTTTACCCTCATCGAGCTTCTCATCGTAATGGCTATCATGGGAATTTTGGCAACGCTTCTTGTCGGCGGATTTCAAACCGCGCAAATGAGAGGTCGGGATTCGCAAAGGAAGTCGGATTTAAAACAACTTTCCAACTCCCTCGAGCTTTTTTATAACGACTACGGATTTTATCCGGCTGACTCCTCCGGGCTGATTGTCGGTTGTCCATATCTTGCTTCAGGAAGCTCGATTGCCTGCTCTTGGGGAGCGGGTCAGTTTACCGACAATAAAACCACATATTTTAAAAAGATGCCGTCCGATCCAAGCGGGGCGCAAATTTACTTTTATCGTGTAGTGCCAGGTTCGGGAAACAAAAAGTATCAAGTTTTTGCTCACTTGGAAAATCCCAAAGACCCTGGATGCTTAAACGGCGACTGTGCAAATCCGGGGGTTTCTTATGCTTGCGGCTCGGGTAGGACCTGCAATTTTGCCATCACGTCAGCCAACACAGGCCCGACGGAATAGGGATTGGTATGTAGTATATTGTATATAGGGACTGCCATGTTAACTGCCAACAATCAACAATCAACAATCAACAATTTAGCCTTTACTTTGATTGAGCTCCTTGTTGTTATCTCCATCATAGGAATTTTGACTACTCTGGTTTTGGCCAATCTTAATGCCGCTCGTGAGCGCGGAAGGGATGCACAAAGAAAGTCGGACCTGCATACGATTCAGACTGCTTTGCGCCTTTACTACAATGACACGGGAAGTTATCCGGGCAGTGACGGAAATTCCCAGATTCTCGGCTGCGGGTCAAAAGATTCCAGAACCTCTTGCCCTTGGGGTGGCGTTTGGACAACTACAGAGGGGGCAATTTATGCCAATCCCCTACCCAAAGACCCTTTGGATGTTCCTACAGATACCGTGAATGATTACCGCTACGCCGGAGTAGATGCGGATAATTATATCCTTGAGGCCTGTTTGGAAAATAAAAGCGATGCAAAAGGAATTGGGACTACCAGTCTAACTTGGTGCCCAAGCGGAATGGAGTACGTAGTAAAGCCATGAAAAAGGGATTTACATTAGTCGAACTATTGGTTGTCATATCTCTAATCGGAATTCTTTCGGCACTGGCATTGGCGTCCTTCACCGGAGCACAGAAGCAGGCTCGCGATACACAGAGAAAATCGGATATTAAACAGTATCAAAATGCTCTTGAGCAATACGCAAATAAAAATAACGGTCTTTATGTTTCAACGGGGGGAAGCGCAGTGGACCCGTCAAGCGGCACATACTGCTCAACATTGGGTTTTACAAACTGTCCTACCGATCCGAAAGCTCCAACCCGTTCATACGGATTCGAAACCGACGGAACTCCGGCAGGAAGCATTACGGGAACAAAGTACGCCCTTTGGGCCCAACTGGAAAATACTTCGTCATATTTTGTTGTCTGCTCTAGTGGAAAAGTCGGAACCACAACATCATTCACTCCGCCGACGGGAGGAGACTGCCCGATATGAGAAAAGGTTTCACCCTCATTGAACTCCTTGTTTCCATTTCGATTATCGCCATTCTCATCGGCCTTTCCCTTTTTGGTTTATCGGGTGCCAGAGAATCGTCCAGAGACGCAAAAAGAAAAGGCGATTTGGAACAAATCCGTTCGGGTTTGGAAATTTTCAAATCCGACTGCAGCAAATACCCCTCGGGTAACGGCGTTGCGGCGACCGTTATTCCCAATTCGGCCGGTGCGCTAAAAGGCGACGATTCGTCGGCTTCCTGTTCATCAAGCAATACCTATATTTCCCAAGTTCCTGTTGACCCGGTTGATCCAGGCAGAACCTATCTCTATAGCTCCGCGGGAGTTACCTATGAGTTATGCACGGCACTCGAGCAAGGTTCGGGAACAGTGACCTGCGGAGGCTCATCCTCCTGCGGTAGTGCTACCTGCAATTATAAAGTGATAAATCCGTGATGAATGAAAAAGGCTACACCTTACTCGAAATTCTTGTTGCCCTGACAATAGTCGGGATAATCTTCTCAATCGGCTATGTAGGCTTTAGGAGTTTTTCGCAGAGACAGGAAATGCAGTCTGTTGCGCGCAATATAAGAGGAGACTTAAGGCTTGCGCAGGGGCAAGCACTGGCCGGAAAGAAGCCACCGGGTGTCAACTGCGACTCCCCCGCCACACTGGACGGCTTTAATTTTAGTGTTGATTCGGCGACAACTTATTCGATAAATGCCGTTTGCTCGGGAGGGCTAATCGAAACAAAAAGCGTTTCAATGCCTAGCGGTATTACAATCACACCCGGGGCGGTGAATCCGATTGTTTTTAAGATAATCGGCAACGGAACCAATATAACCGGACAAGTTGTGATTAACATTACCCAAACCGGCACGACAAATACGGCTTCCATCACAGTTACGGAAGGAGGAGAAATCCAGTGAGAGAAAAGGGACAATCCTTATTTGAGGTTGTTGTCGCTTTGGCGGTAATAACGTTAATTATTGTTGCAATTGTGAATTTGGCAACAAATTCCATAAGAAACACGGATTTTTCCAGGGACAAAACTCTTGCCGCGCGATATTCGCAAGAAGTTTTGGAATGGTTAAGGGGACAAAGGGATACCAACTTTACGACATTCTCCGCCAATGCTTTAACAAGCACTTGGTGTTTTCAAACTCTTGCTTGGAGTTCGGTAGGTACCTGCCTGCCAAGCCAGACGATTGCGGGAACAAAATTTAGAAGGGAAGGCTATTTCAATACGAGCCAGCTTGGCGGGAAAACAATAATTCAGGCAACAGTTAGAGTTTATTGGAGCGATTCCGGCGGAGACCACGAAGTAAGGAGCGCGACCAGCCTAACCGATTGGAGACAACAATGAAAAAGGGTATTTCTCTTATTGAAATTCTTGTCGTTGTTACAATTTTCGCCGTGCTCGGAATTCTTGCCACCCGGGCGGTTCTTTTGACCCTAAGGGGAACAAACAGAAGCACGGCCACCGTAAAAGTAAGGGAAAATCTTAACTACGCCTTGGCCGTAATGGAAAGACAATTAAGAAATGCCCAAAACGTATCGCCTTGTCCCAACACCGACACAACTACCCTTAATTATACGGATGTAGACGGAAACACGAGCTCTTTTTCCTGTCAGAGCATTGGCCCGAGCGGCTATGTGGCTTCCGGCTCTGCCCGCCTGACCAGCAGTGACGTAGGGATTACTTCCTGTTCTATTGTATGTGCGGCAGGAACGGGAGGAGTCCCGGATAATGTGAGTATCTCTTTGGTTGCCAAGGATACGAAAAATGTCGGTATCGAATCCGCCCAAGCCACCGCCAATACTCAAATCTACCTAAGAACATATTAAATTATAATTTGACCGACAACTTCTGCCTTGCTAAACTGATTTTGTATGAGACAAAAAGGGCAAGCGCTTCTTTTGGTTCTTCTTTCGATGGCTGTTGTTTTGACTATTGTTCTTTCCGTTCTTTCCCGCTCGATTACCGATATCGCGGTTACCTCCAGAGACGAAGAAGCTCTACGGGCTTTTTCGGCGGCGGAGGCAGGAGTTGAACAGGCTTTGGTGGCCGGGGGCGGCTCCGGAACGGTCGGAAATGCCTCTTTTAATGCAAACGTCAGCGGATTTGCCTCCGGCTCAAAAGCCTTTGTGAATCCCGAGGGGCTTTACTCGGGAGAGAGCATGATTGCGTGGTTTGCTGCACACGACGCAAACGGAAATTTGGTATGTAGTGCCGAGTTCCCCTGCTTCACCGGTCAAAATCTTAAGGTTTGCTGGGGCAAGGCTGGAACTCCCGCAACGGATGCAACGACACCGGCGCTTGAGGTTAGCGTATTATATTTAACTACACCCGGAGATTATTCCACGATAAGAATTGCCAGGGTTGCTTTGGACCCGAATTCCAACCGTACGGCTACCAACAAGTTTTCCGCTCCCGATGCCGGCACCTGCACAATAAGCGGAACCAACTTCCAATTTCAAAAAACGATAGACCTGGCCACCTTGGGAGTTCCGGCAGGCTCTTACGGTGTTGAAAACGGCTTGCAGTTTGCAAGATTCAGATTTCTTTACAACACGGATACCATCCATCAAGCCGGAATCGACGTAAATTTGCCCGGAAATTCTCTTTTGCCTTCGCAGGGGCTCAAAATCGACTCCGCGGGAACTTCGGGCGAGTCGAACAGAAAAATCGAAGTTTTTCAATCTTACGGCGAAGTCCCCCTATCCTTTAGCGGGTCTGTATTTTCTACAGGAGACATTGTAAAGTAATTACTAGCTGCCTATGGTTGGCTTAGACATTGGTTCCAAAACAATTAAAGCGGTAGAACTTGCCAAAGAAGGTGACGGATGGAAACTTCTTGCTTCGGGCGTAATTGGCCACACGGGAGATGCGGTTGAACACATTAAGGAAGACAAGGATATAGCCGCATTGGCCGAGATAATCAAAAAACTCTTTAAGGAAGCCAGGATTTCTTCAAAACAAGTTGCCGTTTCAATCCCCGAGTCACAGGTTTTTACAAGAACAATTACTTTTCCCATGCTTACCGACCAGGAAATTGAATCCGCCGTCAAATGGGAGGCCGAGCAGTATATTCCCATTCCCCTTAAGGAAGCGATTGTTCAACACCAAATTCTTGAAAGACGCGAGAATGCCACTCCGCCGGGGGTTGCTGTTCTTTTGGTTGCTGCACCACGGAGCCTGGTCGAAAAATACACGCGGGTTGTGCAACTTGCGGGCCTCACACCCATGGCGGTCGAGACTTCTTTAATGGCGGCAGCGCGAGCGTTGGCTCCGGCCGACCAAACCGTAATGATTATCGATTTGGGTGCCCGCTCCACGGACATGGCCATAGTTAAGAATGGAATGCTTTCTTTTTCCCGCTCGGTAGCAACGGCCGGAGAGGCTTTTACTCGCGCCGTTGCCCAAACCTTGGGAGTTGAAATTCAGCAGGCCGAGGCTTACAAAAGAACCTATGGATTATCGGGCTCCCAGCTGGAAGGAAAAATAAAAGGTGCACTCGACCCGGTTTTTAAAATGGTTACGGACGAAATCAAAAAGGCAATACACTTTTATCAGACCGAGGAAAAGGGAGACGCCCCCAAAGCCGTAATTCTTTCGGGAGGAACAGCCGGAATGCCGCAGGCGGTGGGAGCATTGACCGAAATGCTCGGGCTTGAGGTTGTTGTAGGAAATCCCTTTGCCAAAGTTGTAGTTAATCCGGATGCCGCAAAAAGCTTGGCCGCTTTTGCACCTCTTTATTCGATTGCGGTCGGGCTTGCCGAAAGAGGAGAGTAAAAAATGGCCGATATCAACCTGTTGCCGACAGAAATAACTCCGAAGGGTTTCACGGTCAGGCTAGCCCAAATTTTAAGAAACGTTGCAACGGTCGGGCTTGCCGTTCTTTTGATTTCGGGAGTCGGAATGGGGGCATTTTTTATTTTAACTTCTGTAGAAATTCGTTCGTCCACTGCACGACAGGACCAGCTCAAAACCACGGTTAAATCTTTGGAATCTACCGAGCAAAGCCTGATTCTTTTGAAAGACAGAGTCGGAAAGGTCAAACAGGTTTTGGGGGCGGATACCGTGAGTCCAAGTGTTCAAAAAGCAGGTGCGATTATTACTTCCTTTCCCCCGGATGTTGCCCCGAAAGAAATTCAAATTGGAGATATTACCAAAATTACGGTTACGGTTTCCGATACTTCTGAGCTGGTGAAATTTATGTCGGCACTAATGGCGGCAAATAAATTTAAGAGGGTTGATTTGAAAGGATTTAGCTTTAGCCCGACAAGCGGCTATTTGGTTAGCATAGAAATGGCAGACAAATGAAGAAAAGCTTAATTCCGCCGAATTTTCAGGTCTTAATTACGCCCTTCGGTCTTATTTCGGCAATGGCAATTTTAGGAGCCGTTGTTTATAACGTCGGCGTAGCCAGAATTTCCCAGCAAAATCTGCAGGTAGCTCAAACCAAGAAAAACGAAAGCGTCTTGGCGGAGCGGGTTTCGGTTCTTCAGGAAGTTTCAGGCACAGTTACGACTCAAGCAAAGGCAGCCGACGCCGCAGTTCCAAATATAAATCCCGGACTTTTGACGCTTTCCCAGCTAAGGCAGCTTGCATCAAAAATTTCGGTTACGGTTGTCGATTTCGGAATAGGCTCCGAAATAAGAGATGTAGGCGGTCTTACCCGGGTTGAAACTACGATTGTAGTTGAAGGGTCGTTTGCCAATGTGGTTAGTTTTGTTAGCCAAATAAATACGGTTGCGCCGATTGCGGTTCCCGGGAAAATAAGGATTACAAGCGCGGGGGGATTATCAAGAGCGAGCGTAACCGCGAGTTCTTATTTCGCGCCCTTGCCGACAAAGCTTCCTTCTTTGACGGAGCCGGTAACAAAGCTTACTTCGGCTGAGGCAGATGTTATTTCAAAGATTAGTTCTCTGAGTCAGCCGGCCTTTTTGGAGCTTGCTCCCCAACCCCCCGCTCCCCGCCCAAATCCGTTCTAAGTTTTGATATAATTCAGACTGTTTAGAATTTAGTATATGGACAAAAGACAGATAAAAATATTGGTCGACTTATTCGATAAGGCAGGAACATTAAAGGATGTTAAAAGGACAGGCTGGGTCCTTAAGGGGGTTGAGGACGCGGAGAGCGTTGCCGACCACGCCTGGCGAATGTGTCTTTTCTGCCTGCTTTTGGCCCCAGAAAACCTCGACAAACAAAAACTAATTGAGATGTGTATTGTTCACGATTTGGGTGAGATTGGTGTAGGAGATATTAAATGGGAAACGGGCAAAAAGATCCTATCTTCTTCTACTATTAAACACAGGGATGAATTGGCCGCAATTAAGGAGATTTTCGGGGAACACGCCGATGGGCAAAAATATATAAATCTTTTAAAGGAATTTAACGAACAAAAATCTCCTGAGGCAAAATTTCTAAAGCAAATTGATAAACTTGAAATGGCCTTACAGGCGTTGGAATACGAACAAAGAGGATATCCGGGCAAGGATTTCGATGAGTTTTGGGAAAATGCCGAGAAATATCTTGAAGGAAAATCTTTGGAGCCGATTTTTAGATATCTTCAGGAAGTAAGAAAAAATTCTTAGACCTTTTCTTCTACGGAGACGGAGACACCTTTTTGTTCCAAAGTTGCGCGGACCTTAAGAAGATTGCGGATAGTCCGGATAGTTTTTCCGCCCTTCCCGATAATCATTCCAATAACACCCGGTTTGGCGGAAACTATGAAGTTGGTATGAGATTCTGCCGAACTTTCGGCCACTTCATACTTTTCTTTGCCCAAAATGCCCGTTACGAGAAAATCCAAAAGTTCTCTCATTTTTTCTCGATTAATTTTTTAACCGCCTCTGTAACTTTTGCTCCCTTTTTAATCCAAGCTTCGAGTTTTTTCTTATCAATCGAAAAAGCGTCAACCGAAGGCTGCCATGTACCGATTATTTCCAAAGGCGCAGTCGCGAGCTTTTTGCGCTCGTCGGTTGCGACTATTCTATAAAAAGGCTTGTGCCTTACTCCCGTTCTTGCCAGACGAATTTTCAACATTTGTGCGTGTATTTTACTTTTTCTAAGAGTGGACTACAAGTAGTGACTCTCGAGAGCCTTTTGTGCGGCCTCCTGCTCTGCCACTGCTTTGCTTTTTCCCTCTCCCCTGCCGATAATTTTGCCGTTGACGCTGACTTCCACCACAAAATCTTTGCTATGGTCCGGGCCTGACTCCTGAACTACCTGATATTTGGGAGCCGGCAGGCCTTTGGACTGTACCGTTTCCTGGAGTCTGCTTTTGGCGTCTTTGAGGGGTTCTTTTACTTTTTCCTCAATTTCGGGAAGAAGGTTGGCTTCGATAAAGCCTTCCGCCGCATCAATTCCCGAATCCATAAACAAAGCCCCGATAATTGCTTCAATCGTATCGGCAAGAAGAGATTCGTTTTCCCTTCCCCCTCCTTCCTCCTCGCCCTTGGATAGATAGATGGCCTTGCCGACATTAAGTTTTTTGGCCAAGGCGGCAAGATTTTGGGTATTAACAAGATTTGCCCGCAGAGCGGTCAAGTATCCCTCTTCTTCGTCCGGAAATCTTTTGAAAATCTCTTTTGAAATCAGAAATTCCAAAACGGCGTCCCCGAAAAATTCCAGGCGTTCATTGGAGCCTCGCTCCCCCGGGTGTTCGTTTACCCAGGATTTATGGGTTAAGGCCTGGTCCAATAAAGCCTGCTTTTTGAATAATTCCCTAAGTTTGTCTATTTCGCTCATTTGATCTCCTCGTGTGCGGCCGCGAACTCCGTCAAATCTTCGAACGTTTCTATTTCCGCCAAATCTCCCGGTGTAATTTTAAATCCCGAATTCTGCAATATTTCCGAAAACTCCGCCAAATCGGCAGGGCTCATATGAAGCTCGTGAATTAATGAATCTTCATTCTTGATATCCTCGGGTTCAACTCCGATAGCTTCCGCAAGAAGCTTTTTTATTTTTTCTTTTGAATCGTCACTCGGCATCGGGATTTTCCTCTTTGTATATTGTACCCAGTACCCCGTTAACAAAGGAAGAAGAATTTTCGCTTCCGAACTCCTTCGCCAACTCAACTGCCTCATCGATTATTACTTTGGGAGGTGTTTTTCCCTCGTTAAGCTCATAAACGGCAAGCTGTAATATAGCCAAATCGATTCTATTGAGCTTATCAATCGGCCATTGGGTAGCAGCTTTTTGGATTTTTTGGTCAATTTCGTCCCTTTTGGCAAGAATCTTTTTAACGATTTCGTCTTCGTTGGGCTGAGGAGTATACGTTTCGGCAAAGAGGGATTTGACGATTTCTCTTCTTTTTTGATGTCGAGGATCGGCAGCGGTTTTCATTATTTATAGAACCCGCAGTAACGGCACGCTTTGTGCGGCTCTTTTAAGCGTTTGCAACTCGGACAGCGGACCAAGCCGGGAATGCGCAAGGCCACTTTGCGGGCTGCGCTTCGCGCTTTTGTACTTTTCTTTTTAGGTAATGGCGTCATACAACGAGAATTTTAACTTACGAGAGCCTCGGGGCGCAAGTGTGAAAAAAGTTCGGGGTGTGCCTCGGCCACGTCCCTTGAGGCTTTGATAAGTTCGGAATCCTGCCAAGTTGCTACTTTGAGCTCGGGGAAGCCGTGCTGTCTTAGCCCAAAAACCTCTCCGGGCCCCCTAAGCTTTAGGTCCAGCTCGGCCAATTCAAATCCCGAATTGTATTTTGTTAAGGCCGAAAGCCGGCTCATGACGTTTTGGGATTTGCTGTCGGTGAAAAGAAGGCAATACGATTTCTTTGCTCCCCTTCCTACTCTGCCTCTAAGCTGGTGAAGCGTGGCAAGTCCGAACCTCTCGGCGCCTTCTATAACCATAACTCCCGCGTTGGGGATATCTATTCCGACCTCAACAACCGGGGTTGTTACCAAAATGTCTGTTTTGCCTTTTTTGAATGTTTCGATTACTTTCTCCTTATCTTTGGCGGGAATTCTGCCGTGAAGAAGTCCCAACTTTAATCCCTTGAATATTTTTGAAAGAACCCCGAATTCTTTTGTTACAGCTTTAACGTCCTGCATAGTTTCTTTTTCCGATTCTTCGATTAAAGGGCAGACAATAAAAACTTGTAACCTGTGACTAGTGACCAGTGACAGGATCCAAGAATAAGCCTTGTCGCGTTTGACCGGGGGGACGACCCAAGTGGTTACTTTAATTCTCCCACTTGGCATATCCGTTAGAACCGACAAATCCAAATCCCCGTAAATAGTCAATGCGACGGTTCGCGGAATCGGGGTTGCCGTCATAGTTAATATATGCGGAACTGTCGTACGGGTTTTGCTTTTTTTGACCAATTCCGCGCGCTGGGCAACCCCAAAGCGGTGCTGTTCGTCAACAACGACCAATGCAACCTTTTCAAATTTGGCTTTTTTGTGGATTAAAGAGTGCGTGCCGACAAATATATCCGTTCTGCCGAGATCGGATTTTTTTATGGAAGACGTAACCAAACTTACGCGAACTTTCAGGGGGTCGAAAAGTGTTTTTAGGGTGTTATAGTGCTGGGAAGCAAGGATTTGGGTCGGAGCCATAATAACCGTTTGAAATCCGTTGGCAAAAGCAACCAATGCGGCAATTGCGGCTACAACTGTTTTTCCACTCCCCACGTCCCCCTCCAATAGTCTGTTCATAGGCTTGTCTTTCGATAAGTCGGACAGAATTTCCTCAACGGCTTTGTTTTGGGAAGGAGTCAGCTCAAACGGCAAGGTTTTGATGAAACTTTCTACGACCGATTTATCTACGGATAAACGGTAAGAAGGAACATTTTTCTTCCACTGCGTTTTTCTTTTCAGGCTGGCCAGTTGAAGACGCAAAAGTTCTTCAAACGCGAGTCTTCTTCTTGCAGGTTCCACCTCCGATAAATTTTGGGGGAAATGAACGCTTCGGACGGCCTCGCCGAATTTCGGAAAATTATATTTTTTTATTAAAGCGTCGGGGAGATATTCATCGAGATTTACTTCGTTTATAACATCGCTTATCCGGCTTCTTAGCCACTTGGAAGATACGCCGTAAGTTTCGGGATAAACAGGAACCAGCCCTGCGGTATGAAGTCTGGCCTTTCCCTCTTTGACGATTTCGTATTCCGGCGAGACAAGAGCTTTGTTTCTTCCGAACCAATCAACTTTTCCTGCCAAAGAAATGGTGTCTCCCGGAAAAATAGTTCTGACCAAAAAAGGCTGGTTAAACCAAACAACGGTAATTTTCCCGGTTGAATCGGCCACTTGGCCTATCTGCAGTTTTCTTCCCGAACGCGTGTATTGATTTTTTAAAGAGACAACTTGTCCGGAGACCGTCGCAACCTCTCCGGGTTGTAATCCCGCAATATCCGAGGTTAAAGAAAAATCCAAATATCTGTGGGGAATATGGATAAGTAGGTCGCGTATTGTAAAAATTCCCAGATTTTCCAGCCTAGAAGCATAAGTTGGCCCAACCTTTGGCAGGCTTTCGACTGAATCTTCAAGCTGCATCATCTGAAAGCCGTAAGAAAAGGAATAATAGAGGTCAGTATTAAGCCCAACGAGGCGATGATAATAAGGAGCACGAATAATTTTCTGGCTTTTTTACCGAACATAATTACTTTATAACTACTTTAACAAATTTTACTTTTCCAACCCGCACGACAAAACCTTTGTCCGGAATTTCGATTTCCTTTGCCGGATCATTCTGTTCTTGGCCATCAATATCTATGGCCTTTTGGTTGATTAGCCTTTTTGCTTCGGAACGCGAGCTTGCCAAATGTGTTGCAAAGACCAAATCCAAAAGCGGCAGATGCGATTCGGATATCTTGACAGTTTTTAAATCCTCGGGGGTTTCTCTTTTCTGAAATGTTTTTTCAAAATATGCATATGCCTTCTCTGCTTCCTCTACCGTGTGTATTTGAGTAGTAACATCATAAGCAAGTTTCTTTTTTGCCTCCAAGGGCCCCTTCTCTTCGACAATATTAACCGGCAGGTCCGTCAGAAGCTCTATTGCCAAGGGAAGCATTTTGTCAGGAAAAGCCATTATCTTTCCGAAAATATCCTGGGCAGAATCCGTTAGATTTACGGCATTTCCTTCCGTCTTTCCCATTTTGGCACCCGAGGGGTCTTCAAGAAGCTTGGTTGTCAAAACAAATTTTTCCTTATTTTCCAAATCTTTCATTAGAGTACGGCCGACAAGCATATTAAACAATTGGTCGTTTCCGCCGACTTCCAAATCAACCCCCATTGCAACCGAATCGTATCCTTGGATAAGCGGATAAAGAAATTCGTGGAGGTAAATTGGTTTTTCGCTTTTTAGTCTTTCCTGAAAGAAATCTCTTTCCATTGTTTGTTGTGCGGTTATGTGGGAAGCAAGCCTAAGAAAATCTTCCTCCGAAAGCTTGGAGTGCCATTCGGAATTAAATCTCACGCCGGCCTTATTTGGTCCGTCGAAATCCAAAATTTTGCCTGCCTGATTTTTATAATCTTCGAGATTTTTATGGACATGCTCTTTTGTTAAAAGATGGCGTGCAGCAGTCTTGTCGGTCGGGTCCCCTATCATTCCGGTAAAATCCCCAATGAGAAAGATTACCTTGTGTCCCAGTTTTTGAAATTGTGCCAACTTCCGAAGTCCTATCATGTGTCCGATATGGAGTTTTGGACTTGTGGGGTCAAAGCCCTGATACAAAGTAATCTTTCTTTTGGCCATAATTTCGGCCAATCCTTCTTTGGAAGGGAGAATCTCCGCAACTCCACGAGTAAGCACCTCATCAATAGTCATATCTGATTTTACCCTATTTACTGGAAAGCCGTCAAAGGAGTTTGATACAATTCACATATATTATGTGGAGAGATAGGCTAAGGCACCGAAGGACCCCTTATATCTCCCGCTCGAGGGACCTGGTCAGGCTAACTAAACTTGCCTTCTTGGCCGTTATCGTTATTTTTTTGGGCGCATTCGTCGTTTTGCCTATTTTTTCTTTCGGACTCCCCTCTCCGGATAAAATCGTAAGACAGAGCGGATTTTCGACAAAAATTTTGGATAGAAACGGCGAAGTTCTTTATGATATTTATGCAAACCAAAATCGCACTCCCGTCCAGTTTTCGGATATACCTGTGTATTTAAGAGAGGCAACAATTTCCATAGAGGATAAAAACTTTTACAAGCACCAAGGATTTGACCCTACCGGAATACTCCGGGCAGCCTACTACATAGTCATATATCGCAAGTTGCAGGGAGGTTCGACCCTAACCCAACAGCTTGTCAAGACGGTTCTTTTGACACCCGACAGAACAATTTTCAGGAAAATCAGGGAATTTATTCTGGCGATTCAGATTGAAAGAAAATACTCAAAAGACCAAATTCTTCAGATGTATCTTAACGAAGCTCCTTACGGCGGAACCGCATGGGGGGTTGAGGCGGCAAGCGAAGTTTATTACGGCAAAAAGGTAAAGGATTTGAATCTGGTTGAGTCGGCAATTTTGGCGGGATTTCCCCAAAGCCCTTCTTATTATTCTCCCTTTACTTCCACATCGAAGGCGTATGTCAACCGAACTTATGACGTTTTAAGAAGAATGCGCGAGGACGGATATATTACAAAGGACCAGGAGCAGGGGGCAAGAGCACAAGTTCCCAATGTCCAATTTGCCGTTCAGGGCGCAAGCTTCAAAGCCCCGCATTTTGTCCAATACGTGCAGAAAATCTTAAATGACAGATACGGCGAAAGCGTAGTCGAAAAAGGAGGACTAAAAGTGACAACGACCCTTGACTGGAAGCTTCAGGACAAAGCCCAGCAAATAGTCTCCGACGAAATTTCGAAAGTCGAAAGCCAGCATATTACAAACGGTGCCGCCGTAGTAATGGATCCGCAAACGGGAGAAATATTGGCAATGGTGGGTTCCAAAAACTTCAACGACCCCAATTACGACGGCCAGTTTAACGCGGCGGTGGATGCCCTAAGACAGCCGGGTTCTTCTTTTAAGCCTTTTACATATGTCACGGCTTTTCATAAAGGCTTTACTGCGGCAACGCTTCTGATAGACGTTCCCACGACTTTTCCCGGAGGAGCGAATAACCCCGACTATAAGCCGGTCAATTACGACGGAAAGTATAGAGGCCCGATGCAGGTGCGTTTTGCCCTGGCCAATTCCATAAATATTGCGGCGGTGAAAATGCTGGCAATGGTAGGAATAAAAGACGTATTGCAAACCGCAACCGATTTGGGAATTACTACTCTTCCCCCTACGCAAGACACTCTTAATCGCGTCGGTCTTTCATTAACTCTTGGAGGCGGAGACGTGCGGCTATTGGATATGACGGATGCCTACTCTCCGTTTATGAACAAGGGTTACAATGTTGAACCCGTATCGATTCTTAAGGTCGAAGACGCAAACGGCAAAGTATTGGAGGAAACAAAGCCCAAAAAGGGAAGAAGAGTTTTGTCCGAAGAAGAAGCCTGGCTTATAGCAAACATTCTTTCCGACAACAATGCCCGTGCCGAAATTTTCGGTACAAACTCGCTTTTGAATATTTCGGGAATTACGGCCGCAGTCAAAACAGGAACAACCAACGACAAAAAGGACAACTGGACGATTGGAGGAAATCCCAACTCGGTTGTCGGAGTTTGGGTCGGAAACAACGACAATACCTCAATGCTGAATGTTGCCTCCGGAGTTTCGGGCGCCTCTCCAATTTGGAGAAGTATCCTTTTGGCGGCTTTGGTAGGCAAGCCCAATGTGGGTTTTGATAAGCCCGGCGGAATTGTTACGGCGGGAGTCGATAGCGTTTCCGGCTACGGCGCCCACGACGGATATTCTTCAAGGCAGGAATACTTTATTAAAGGAACCGAGCCGGGCAAAGACGCCGTTCATGTAAAGCTAAAAGTGTGTAAGAACGACGGAAAGCTTGCAACGCCTTCGGACATTGCCGGAGGCAATTATGACGAAAAGGAGTTCTTTGTATTCAAAGAAGAAGACCCGACGGCTGGCTCTGGACAGCCCAATAAATGGCAAGAAGGAATAAATGCCTGGCTTACAACGCAAGGCGATTCAAGATATCACCCGCCAAGCGACTATTGCGGAACCTCAAATCCCTTGGATGTCGAATTTGTAAATCCCACGGACCACGGAGGAAATCTGCCGAATAACTTTACGGTCAAATTTACTGCAAACTCCACCAGCGATATAGTTAACGCCGATTTGTATATAGACGGGAGTAAAGTCCGCTCATATTCCGGCCCGCCCTATGAATACCCCGTAACAAATCTTTCAAAAGGCCCTCATACTTTTAGAGCAGTTGCACAGGATTCGGCAAATCACCAATCCGATAGATCCATAACGGCCTGTGTTGGAGTTGCCTGGGACTGTACGGCTACACCCACGCCTTCGGCTACTCCTACCCCGACGCCTTCGCCGGCTCCAACGCCCACCTAAAACGTTCGGGTTCGGGTTTGTTATGGTATAATCCTCTACAGCCACTTTGGATAAAATGGCGAACAATGGCGAAGAGAGAATTAGAACAATTCAATACAGAGAAAGATAAATCACATCCAAGAGTGAGGGTTCTTATTGCGGAATCCATTCAAGATGGAGTGCGAATATTTGAACCTCTATTAATTAATGAAAGAACCGACGATCCTTTATCAAGATTGGTGCACCGAGAGATTACCGAGCTCCAAAATCATCTAAAGATGCGAAGAAAAGCCATTCAGGATTTGGGCAGCCGTAAGCCTGACTCTCGTGGCCATATTCCCTCTCTGCGGAAGATTAGGGACGATAGACTTGATCTCCTTAGCGATATTGTAAGAAGCGAGATATTACTCAAAACCCTAAAGGGAGAACACCTTCAGCCTGTCAGAATTCTTAAAAAAGGAGATGATCCAATTGAAATTGTATTAACAAATTTTGGAACAAGAGGCGAATATCGTCAGGCGAGAGAGATTAGCTTAGATGTTACAGAGCTCGTGGACAGATTCCCTGAAGGGTTAAGTTTATTAGTTGAAGGTTTTCGGTGGAAAAGCAAGATAATATATGCTAGAACAGAGGATGATAAAATTGAGGCAAAAGCAGGTTATACTGGCTTCGTTGAAAGATACAAACAGAAAGTACCCCAAGACAAAGAGGAACTTCTAAAACCCTTTATGAAAATTATTTCGACTGTATTTAGTGATAATTAATCTTTAAGGAAGCCTCCAAACTGTCTTTTTATTGTTTCTACTAATCTATTCCTAATTTTTTCAACTTCCCTATCAGTCAAAGTTTTTGTCGGGTGCTGGTACCAAATTCTAAATGTGAAGAAGTCTTTGAATTTATCGACAAGTTTTACTTCCGAAATAAGCTTATCCGCACTTTTCATCTTTTCTATAACATCTCCCAAATAAGTTTTGGCCGGAAAAGATAAAGTAATATCCTCGATTTGCGACGGAAAGTTGGGAATGGGAACAAATGAGCGTTGCTCTTTAGATGCTTTTTGCAATGACTCGATTGGAAACTCGTAGTAGATTAGACCGGACTCCAATACTCCGAATTGGCCGATTTCCGTCTGGCCTGTTTTTATAGAAAGTCTTTGTGACGGCAAAAAACCTTTGGAATCTTCGGGGACAAATTTATAATCGATGTTTAGTTTCTCCAATAAAGCTTCAATAATTCCTTTTGCATTTTCGTATGAATCATTTACAAACACCCCAGCCAAAGTCATTAATTCAACGGGTAAATCCCCTCGCCTAGGCAAATAAACGTTAGCTATTTCGAAAAGATGGAACGGCTCCGTGACTCCGGAATTTTCCCTTGCGGCTTTTTCCAAAGAAAGCATGAGCGAAGTTCTTAAATATTCGGCTTCTTTTCCAAGAGGGTTTTTCAATTTTAATGCTTCTGGACCGGCCAGTTCTTTTGGAACCAAAGATTGTGTATAGACCTCTACTCCGCCCCACCCCGAAAGAAAATCTTTGACTTTTTCCTCAAAGATAAACGGAGAGTCGTTGATAGGTATTGGAACAACTCCGCTTAAGGGAGTATCGGGCAAGTTACGATATCCGTAAATTCTTGCCACTTCTTCGACGATATCTTCGGGAATTTCTACATCCCTTCGGTAGGAAGGAATTTCGACGGATATATTTTTGCCCGACCATCTGGGATAAAAACCAAGAGGGACAAGGCTTTTTGAAATTTGGTCTTTTGTTAAAGATATTCCGAGTCTTTCGTTGATAAATTCTAGATTGGTTTTAACGGCTTTTACCTTATACGGATCTGGGTAAATGTCCAAAATTTCGTCGGCCGGAGTTCCCTTCGTCAAATTAACAAACATATCTATTCCGTAGCGTAATGCCGGGTCAACCAGCTCGGTATCTAGGCCTTTTTCAAAAAGAATCGAGGCCTGGCTTCTTGCGGCAAGAGCCATCGAGGTTCTTCTTATATTTACAGGGTTATATGTTTGAACGAAAAGAAGAACATTCTTGGTATTTTCGTCAACAGCAGAGTTTAATCCTCCCATAATTCCGGCCAAATCGATTAGTCTGCCATCGACGTCCTCTATAACAATGTCTCCGCCTGGAAGTTTGTGTTTTTTGCCGTCCAGGGTTGTAAGTTCTTCGCCTTTGCGGCTTGCTCTCAAGTGCATCTTTGCTCCTTTGATTTTGTCGTAGTCAAATGTATGAATCGGCTGGCCGAAAAGAAACATTATGTAGTTGGAAATATCAACGATATTGTTTATGGGCCTTGCTCCAGACTCGATAAGCTTATTCTGAATATCGAGCGGGGAAGTTGCTATCTTAATATTCTTGATCAAAATTGCCGAGAAGCGGAAGCAAAGGTTGTGATCGATATTTGTTTTAAGATAGTTGACCGAGGAAAATGTTCTTTGTTTTGCATGCGTCATGGGTTGGGTGAACTTGGCGGGTATTTTAAATCTGGGAAGGATTGCTGAGGCTTCCCTCGCAATTCCCAGAACCGATGCCGAGTCGACTCTGTTTGTTGTTATTTCGATGTCGTATACCGTTTCGTTTCCGATTTTCTCGATTTTTTCTACGGACTCACCGCATAAAGAGAGACACTCGGCAAGCTTTTGCGGCGTTGCCTTTGTCTCCAAATACTCTCTAAGCCATTTATCCGGTATCTTGATATCCATTAAAATTGCCTTAAAAATCTAAGATCGGAACTATACAAAAGTCTGATGTCGGGGATTTCCAAACAGGATTTCATCATTACTACCCTTTCTACCCCCCAGCCGAAGGCAAATCCTGTATATTTATTGGGAGCAATTCCTCCGTTTTTCAAAACCGCAGGGTGAACCATTCCCGCACCCCCAAGCTCAAGCCATCCGCCCTTGCAAACTTTGCAGCCCTTGCCTAAACAAATCCCGCAGGTAACATCGACTTCAAATGAAGGCTCTGTAAATTGAAAATGGTAAGGTCTAAGACGAGTTCGCCTTTCGGGACCGAAAAATTCCTTTGCGAAAGCATCCAAAGTGCCTTTTAAGTGGGCAACCGAAATTCCTTTATCGATAACCAAACCTTCGAATTGGTGAAACATAGGAACATGAGATGCATCGGATTGCCTTCTATAGCACTTGGCTATATTAATCATTCTGATAGGCGGAAGTCCTGAGCCTGTCGAATGGATGCGTTGCATTTCCCTGACCTGTCCGTTTGATGTATGCGGAGTCAGAACAGTTTGTCCGAGTTTGGGGTCGGTCGCTCCGTCCACAAAGAACGTTTCCCACATATCTCTTGCCGGATGGCCCTTTGGCATGTTTAAGGCTTCGAATGCATACCAATCCCACTCAACTTCCGGATATCGCACCCGGACATAACCCAGGTTTTCGAAAATTCTCGATATTTGCCTAATGCCCTGGGTTACCAGGTGCAAATGTCCTATTGGGGGTTTAGCACCGGGAACTGTGGGGTCAAACCATTTTCTTGCCGTAACCGAAAGCTTTCCTTTTTGTGTAGCCAGAAAGCTTTGAATTGTGGATTTTGCTTCATTAAGAAGAATTCCGTTTTCTTTTCGCTCTTCGGGGGGAACTTCCTTGAGGCGTTTAATAAGATTTGTCAGCTTTCCGTTTCTGCCCAGGTATGCAATAGAGATTTCTTCAAGCTCGGTCGCGCTGTCCGCTTCCATAATTTGCGCAATCGCCTCGTTTTTTATGTTGCTGATTTCTTCCTTCATTCGAGTTACCTTATTGATTGTAACTCAGAAGCCGGCTTTTTTGACAATCGCGTCAAGGGTTTTGGAGTCATTCACCGCAATATCGGCCAGAATTTTTCTGTCGAGGGTAATTTTGGATTTTTTAAGTCCCGAAATAAATCTTGAATAGGAAAGGCCTCTAGCCCGCACTGCCGCATTTAGCCTTATAATCCAAAGGCCTCTCAAATCTCTTTTGCGAAGCTTTCTTCCCACATATGCATACTGGCCGGCATGAAGAATTGCTTCTTTTGCTGTTTGAATCCTGGTTCTTCGGGCTTGTTTAAAGCCCTTGGCCATTTTAAGGAATTTTCTGTGCTTAATCGCCGCGGGTGATTTTACTCTTGCCATTTTATCTTCCCATCGCTTTCTTTAATTTTTTAGCGTAAAAGCCTTTTATCTCTTTGGCTTTTTTAAGCCTTCTTAATCTTTTTGAAGACTTGGAAGCCTTTAAATGTCTGGCAAAAGCTCCGGCACGCATAATCTTTCCGTTTTTTGTAATCCGGAATCTTCTGACAAGCGATTTCCTAGTTTTTTGTTTCGGCATGTTTCTTTTTGGTAACCGGCGAAATAATCATCAAGAGACTCTTTCCCAAAAACTTCGGTTGCATGTCTATTCCTACTCCGTCGCCCAATTCTTTTACTATCCGTGCCAAGAGTTCGTAACCGAATCTCTTGCTACCCAGCTGTGGGCGTCTGAAAACTACTGCCAAACGAACCTTGTTTTTATCCTCAATAAATTCTTTGACTCTCTTAAAGCGAATTTGATAATCGTTTTCGGCTATAAAGGGCGAAAATCTTATTTCTTTCAATTCCGCCGCCTTTTGTTTTTTCAACTCTTCCCTTAGCTTTTTCTCTTCTCTGTAGCGGAATTTGCCAAAGTTGATAATTTTGGCAACCGGAGGATTTGCGTTTGGGGCAATCTCAACCAAATCCAGACCCGCTTCCTTACTCTTTTTCAGTGCTTCTTCTTTAGTCAAAACTCCGAGCGCTTTTCCGTCCGCGCTAATTACCCTAAGAGTCTGCGCGTAGATATGCTCGTTAACCCGCCAATATAGTTTAGCTTTCAATTGTCTTTAGTCGAAAGAAATTTTACCATGAGGCGAGGCTCGTTACAAGGCCAAATCAAACTCCTTTGCTTTTATCTTTTTGACCAGCTTTTCGGCAAAATCCTTAATGTCCATTTGCCCCAAATCCTTGCTCTCGCGGCTTCTGACTGCAACTTTTCCTGCTTCTTCTTCCTTGCCGCCGATGATAAGCATATAAGGAATCTTTTGGATTTGGGCATCACGGATTTTTGCCTGAAGAGTGTCGTTATTTTCGTTTATTTCCACTCTCAATCCTGCCTCGTACAGTTTCTTGGCAACTTGCTTGGAATAATCAAGGTTTTTGTCGGTAATGGGAAGAACCTTAACCTGTACGGGCGAAAGCCATAGTGGAAAATTTCCTCCCCAGTGCTCAATCAAAAACCCGACGAACCGCTCGTGCGATCCCAACGGTGCCCTATGAATTATTACCGGAGTTTTTTCTCCGCCGTCTTTGTTGGTGTATTTAAGTCCAAATCTCT
>Ga0315284_10003952_pt1 | contig 21050 bp, 26 predicted proteins | sample YL17G09_16_MG_FD_203696 | JGI IMG/M metagenome (GOLD analysis project Ga0315284, IMG submission 203696) | Sediment microbial communities from Yellowstone Lake, YNP, Wyoming, USA - YL17G09_16 | ecosystem: Environmental > Aquatic > Freshwater > Lake > Sediment | place: USA: Wyoming | collected...
CCGGAGATAAGGGTCCAACAGGCGATCCAGGAGATACTGGAGATAAGGGTCCAACAGGAGATCCTGGTGATACAGGAGATCCAGGCGCTACGGGTGACCCTGGAGATACAGGAGACAAAGGACCTACTGGAGATCCTGGAGATCCTGGAGATACAGGTGGTCCCGGTGATAAAGGAGATACAGGCGATAAAGGACCTACAGGTGATCCAGGAGACACGGGAGATAAGGGACCAACAGGAGATCCTGGCGATACTGGAGATCCAGGTGCCACCGGCGACCCTGGTGATACAGGAGACAAAGGTCCAACAGGAGACCCAGGAGATACTGGAGATAAAGGTCCTACAGGTGACCCAGGTGATAAGGGTGACACGGGAGATAAGGGTCCTACAGGCGATACTGGTGGAGATACCGGTCCAACCGGTCCAACTGGACCTACAGGACCCACTGGTCCCACAGGACCTTCTGGAGGTCCAATTGGTCCAACCGGAGATACCGGACCTACTGGTCCAACAGGTTCTCCTGGAGCTACAGGAGCTGCGGGCGCAACGGGAGCTACTGGTCCAACTGGTCCTACGGGAAGTGGTGGAGCAACTGGCGCTACAGGACCCACTGGTCCAACTGGACCCACTGGAGCTAATTGGGTTATTTTAGGAAAGACCGCTGGATATACTCTTGTTAATAATACAGATAATTATTCAATGGTTGATTGTGGTTCAAGAACTGGCGGCTTTACAATAACTCTTCCAGCTTCTCCTTCTACATCACAAATGTATGGAATTGTGGATGGGTCTGGCTTGGCAGTTAGTTATCCAATTATAGTGGCTGGTAACGGAAAGAACATTGCGGGAAACCCACAATATATATTAAATCAAAACAATGAATGCATAATGATTATATATAATGGAACACAATGGTTGGTGGTATAAATGAGTAAAATAATACCTGGATATACAAAAGTAGCTGCAGGAGATTTTACGCAGAACGCGGCTCCCGGTGTAACAAATGTATTAACAGATTCAATTAATGGACTTAATATTAAAAGCACTAATACAGCGGCTGGTTCTATATGGGAAATGTCGTCATTAACTAAAGTGGCGCCCGCCACACCATATTGCGTGACTGCTCATTTTATCAATTATGGAAACCAAACAAGGTTAACTGGGTATGGTTTAATATGGAGACAGAGTTCTGATGGCAAGTGTCATTCATTAATGAATTATACAAATGAATCAACTATCGCAGAAAATATTGTTTTTAGGAAATGGTCTGATGCTACACATCCAGCCGATTATTCCTATGTATCTAATGAATTATGGGATCCAAAATGGTTCAGAATAGTAGATGATGGAGCAAATAGAATATCATACATATCTACTGACGGAATTAACTGGAAACAAGAACACTCAATTGGTAGAACAGATTATATTACGGCGAATCAAATTGGTATATGTTTTGATCCAATCTATCAAACTACAATAGTATTAATTACATGCGATCATTTTAAAGTAGATTATAGTGGATAATGAGCGATATAATACAAGCATATACAAAATTAACCACCACTGATTTTTCTAAAACAGGAACTGGTGCTGTTTCTAATATGACAAATTCAGTGCTTATGACAGATCCATCTGCTGGTTCGGCATGGGATTTTACTATATTAGTAAAGGCAGTACCAACAGCTCCCTATTCATTTACAGTTCATTGTGTTAATTATCAAACTTATGCAACGTATCAAGCATTTGGAATATGTTTAAAAGATAGTGCAAGTGGTAAATTAATTAGTTTAAATTGTACGACAGGAGGCGCTGTTGATACGAATTATATAAGAACTAAAAGAATGACAAATGAAACGACCGATTATGGAGATTATACATTAACATCAAATATATATTATACTCCTAACTGGTTTAGATATGTAGACAATAACACTAATAGATATTCATATCTTTCGAGAGATGGAATAAATTGGATACAATTTGATACACAATCAAGAACAGATTTTATAACACCAAATCAAATCGGAATTTGCATTAACCCATATTCTCAATCATCCGCTTGTCTGTTTGATCATTTTAAAGTAGATTATAGTGGTTAAATGAGTAAAATATTAAAAGCATATACATCATTACAAACTGCTGATTTTACAAAAGTAGGAACAGGAACAGTAGCTAATCAATGTAATTCATTGAGTATGGTTAGAGCATCAAATGCTGGAGCATTTAGTTGTTGTGCAATGGTTAAAGCAACACCAGCAACTCCATTCTCTGTCATAATGCATTTCATAAACTATGGTACCCTTGCCGCCTATCAGGGATATGGTCCTTGTTGGCGACAAAGTTCTGATGGCAAAATATCATCATATATAATCTACACTGGCAGTGGAAGTTTTAATTTTTTGAGAACCGCCAAGTGGACAAATGAAACAACTTATTTGGGAGCTTATGGCGCAGATCTTCTTGATCCACTCGCGACTACTCAATGGTTTAAACTTGAAGATAATGGAACAAATAGAATTTTCTATATGTCAACTGATGGAGTAAGTTGGGTCCAATATCATTCGATAGGAAGAACAGATTTCATAACCGCCAATCAAGTTGGTTTCTTAATTGAGCCTTATAATCAGGCGTGCGCTTTGGTTGCTGATAGCTTTAAAATAGAATATACTGGATAAATCATTACTAACCCTTACTAAACAAATTATATTTATACATCATATTAGATGCATTAATTTGCACGAACACAGGAGAGCGGATTAGCCGCATAACTAACAGGTAATTCCACCTCACGGAAAAAGGACAGAATGGCAGATAAACAAATCGACTCAGCGAATTCTGAGCAAGCGGATACAGCTTTAAGTGTCACGATGGAACAAGTTAATCAAGCGGTGAATGCGGCAATTTCTAATCGATTCAAATCATTCGAAAAGAAATTTGAAGAATTTACTTCTAAATTATCTAATCCACAACAGGCAGAGGAACCAAAGAAAGACGAAAAGCTTTCTAATACTGAACTTGTCAAATTAAAGCAACAGTTTGATGCCTTGAAACAAGAGCGCGATTCAGAAGTTAGCAAACGCAAGGATTTCGAGCTTCGTAATACGGTTAAAGAAAACCTAATTAAAGCTGGAGTATCTACGCCGATGATAAAAGCTGCAATGGCATTATTGGTTGATAGCGATAAAATTGTTGGATATAATGATGACGAGCAAATAGTATTCAAGACAGAAAGCGGAGATTTAGATTTAGCAGTTGGTTTAAAGAACTGGTCTAAATCAGAAGAAGGAAAAGCTTTCGTAGCACCACGAGGCGCACAAGGTTCCGGCGAAAGGACGTTTGGTAAAACAAACACAAACACGACAGTAAAACCATCCAGGGCGGAAGTCGGCAATATGTTGGAAGAAGCTTTATTGGGTGGCGGACTTAACAAAGAGTAACTATTTACAAAGGATAAAACACCATGGCTGTAAGTTCACTTAGCGCTATTTCCAGCGCACTATCATTAATTTTCGATCATAAACTTGCTCGTCAGTGGAATCGTATGGCGCGCACTATTAGTCTTCTGGACGCAAAGCCAGGGACTGGTAAATCGGTAAACTGGGATGTTTCCACTTCTGGTCAGACCGCAACGGCACATACAGAAGGGCAGGACATTCAAAGTACAGAGCTTCTAATTGACGCTAAAGTTCCTATGATTCTACCTTGGGGTCTTTATCGTAATGCCTTCGGTCTGACCGAGCATCAACTCGAAGCGGCTCTACAGAGCAAAGAATCGGCTGAACAACTGATGCAGCTTCTGGAAGAATCCGTATACGAATCCGTTGCGGCTCTTGCTTCTAAACTAAACGTTGACTTATTTACTGGTATTGGTTCTTCAAGCCAACTATGCGGTTTTGATTATTCGCTACTGGTAACTGGTACATATGCGACACAAGACGTCGGTGCCATTACAGTTCTTCGTTCGAATCAAGACATGAACGGAACAGTTCCTCGCGCTCTTACCATTGAACTAATGGATAAGATGGAAGGCACTATCTTCACAGCATCGGGTCTCCGTCCCGATTTCATTGTAACGACTCCCAAAGTCTTTACTAAGTACAAGTCCCTCTTCGAGCCAATTCGTAGAGTAGTTGGTGATAGCGTTAATCGCTATGACACCGGCGTAACTGATGACGGCGTATATTTCCAGGGCATCCCTGTCATTCGTGATAAGGATTGTCCCGCTGGTTATATGTATTTCGTTAATAAGAGCGCTGCTCATATGGCATACATGCCGCCTGCTAACTTCGGTGATGCAGTTTCTTTCGTTGTAAAGATGGGCATGGGATCCAATGGTCAGGGCGAAGAGCAAGAATTCGGAATTCCTTTTAGAATTCAATCACTTGCAAAGACTGGCGATAGCGTCAAGTTCTTCCTTCGTACCGCTTGTCAGTTAGTAGTTCGTCGTCCCAATTCTTGCGGCGTAATCGGATACATTACCGAATAATTTTAGCCGTAAAAGGAAACTAACATGGCTATTAATATTCGCAAAGACGGAAGTTTATTTTTAGAAGGTGTTGTTACTGCTTATAATACACTCGTAGATGCAGCATTAACCACTCAATCACATAGAGATAAAACTTCAAAGCAAAATGGAACAGCATTTGTTCCAAGCAGCACACCTTTATTAATTGCTGGAGTAACTACAGATGCATACACCTGTAATGCTCTTGCAATTGAATTAAAGGGTGTGCTTTCATTCCATATCGCAGATACATCAGCACATTTGATTGCAGACATTGTAGACGTTAATTTCGACGGATATGCCGTCGGTAATCCCGCGTCTACAAATGTAACAAATTCAATTGCATTAGCAAATGCAATAAAAGTTGATTATTCTGCCCATATGACACGAACATCTGTACATTTAAATAATGATGTAACTAATACAATAGCTGCGCCAGACGCAACAGAAATTAATAGTTTGAAGACGCTGCTTGCAGATCTAAAAGCTAAAATCAATTTGCACGATGCAGCCTCGGGATTAAAGCAGAGGTATGTGCTAATTCCTGCTTAAAGAAATATAATGTTCTGGATTAATTCATCGAATTATATTGTAAAGATAAAGATAGATCTGGGAAAGGGTAGACAACCAATAGTTATTCTACCCTCCCAGATTATTGAATTGCCGGATTATATTACAAAAGACGTGATTGACCAGATAGCTCCTCAATTGATAGAATATATTTCACCAAAAGTTGAAATTATACCAGAAGAAACAATTGAAGCTCTACCAGTTGAAGTTCAAAAAGCAGTTTTGGATCCAACACAGTTCAAAGCTAAACGCGGAAGAAAACCAAATAAGGGAAAATAATGGCTTATACAGAATCCGACCGCGTACAAATTAGACATTTTATGGGAGCTGGCACAGTATTCCTTCAGCTATTTCCCAAATTAGAGAACGCAATTACAGCCACTCAATCAACTGCCGATGGTGGCACCAGACCAGACTCATCTACTGAAACGTATGCAAAAACAATAATCACAGACCTACAAGCGGTTGAAACAAAATTAAAAGCATTACATTGTCAAGTACAAGTAGTTGAGGCGAATCAAAAAGAGATAGTATTAAATGTTGCGCAAGGCATATTCCTTCTAAAATCAGAGGGAAGGAGAATGGTTGGTAATTTATCAAGAGTTCTCGCTTGTGCTCCTCTATATGATGCCTTCTCTTCGCAGCCGCCATCGGCAGATGATTTTGCTAATATATATGCTCCGGTGATGTAATGTCATTGGCAGATTGTATTAAATATACAATGGATCAGGTATTATCGATACCTTATCATTTAGGATTAAGACCATTTCGTGTATTTTTAACCAAGATTCAATACACGGGAACTCGTCCTGGATTAGGAACCAGAACAAGAACAGATACGGAACTCTTGGTTGGCGACGGCTACCCAATGTGTAATCAAGTCTCTGCCAGAGATATTTTCAATTCTGGCGGTTTACTTTCAGATAAGGATTTCAAATTAACAATTATAGATCCTTATACAACTGTGGACGGTATTAGTGGAGGAACTGCTGAATCTATATTTATGCCGCAAATGGATGGATATAATACTCAAATATATTTCCATTTATTTGGCGGTGGTTTTCCTCCAGGTGGACAATATTTCAAAAAGAAATATGGCGTAGAAGATTGTAATTTGGTTACTGATATTTATTTAGAAGCAACAGGCGAGATACCAGGAGCATGAAAGCATTCATAGCAGCATTAGCTAAAGCTGGTCAACAATTTGCTTCTAAAGTAGAAAATTCGTTAGAAGATATTGCTAAAGTTGCACAACAACAAGCAAAATCATCTCACTTATTTGGCGGATCGGTTAATGGAGGATTACGAGCAGCAATCAAAATCCTATCCAATGGAAGATTTTCCAGAACAGTATTAGCTGATAAAGATTATGCTGGTTATGTAGAATATGGCAACAATCAAAAGGGTCCTTATATCTATCCAATTCGTGCAAAAGCTTTACACTTCTTTATGAATGGAAAGGAAATATTTGCGAAGAGAGTAAGAGCACATGGACCATTACCTTTTATGGATGAAGCCAAACAATATACAATTAAAAAGATTCCAAGCATAATAACAAAGCACATTAAGGAAATTTTATAGTGGAAAATCGTTATTTTCAAGTAGCAGAGGTTTTATCTCCATTAACCAGTTCTACCACAAACTCACTATTATATGACGCGGATCCTTGTTTATATCGTATTATTCAGTATTTTTCTGGTGTGCTCATACTTCATTCATTGGACAGGTGGAACGCCGAAGTAACAAGAGCTTCCAGAACCGATTTAATTGATAAAGTAGTTAATGAAGTTCTTCCTTATGATCCTCTACCTCTTGCAACAGACAATCAATTTAGATTTCCATTGCTTTGTGCTTATAGAAATAATGAATCATATGAATGGAAGACAATTGCGTGGTATCATGTAATTTCAGAAATAGAAATTCTTTATATATTACCGCCACTTACATCAGACCAGACAGAAGGTTTATATCCATTTTTGACACATGCGGCAAGGACACTGGTAGATAGGACAGAAGAGACATTAGATTCTAATTTCAATTCTGGAGAACAGGTTTGGGTTGAAGCGGGCTTGGAAGAGATAGAAATTACAAATTGCACATATGGAAAGATACCTGGATTAAAGAACGGGTTACAATCTAATATTTATTTTCCAACAGTATCATTATCATTGAAATGTGTAGAAAAGAGAATGCCAGTTGCAGCCAACTTTGAATTGTTTGATGGAATAGATGCAAGGGTGAAGGTACACATAGACGGTACTCCATGCGATGTAAACGTAGCAGACATAAAGACACCATAACAGGAGAAAACAACATGAAGAAAACATTAACAGTATACGCCTCTGAACACGACGCAATGGTAGCAAATATTGATGCATTGGACGCAAAACCGCCAATGCGCAGATTTATTGGAAGACAATATAATGCAGAACTTGGCGAAGCTGGTGGCTGGGAAAAGAAATTAGAACCGGAAACAATTCCTTGCTATAATGATTATATAAAAGCAATTAAAGATGGCGATTTAATTCCGGCAGACGAACAAACCGCAAAGATATGCGGAGTGCCTTGGGCAAGAAAACAAAAAGATTCAAAGTAAACATTTCATAAAGGAAAAACAATATGGTAACTTCAATTCCTCTTATCGGTCTCGCGGCAAACGATCCAGTGCCAGGAAATTACATTGCAGTAAATTTTGCACAGGGTCCGGCAAGCTCCGGCACCACAAATTATTCAGCAATACTAATTGGAAATAAACTATCCACCGGCTCAGCAACCGTTGATACGACAGTTTATGGTCCAGATACCACGATACAATTGGCTTCAGAAGATGATGCCAAAAATCTATTTGGTCAGGGCAGCGAGCTTCACCAAATGTGGAAAGCTTTCGTCAAAGTAAATCCAGTAACCAGTTTATATGCAATTGCAGTAACCGAATCTGTTGGTTCGCAAGCAACAGGCACAATCGCAATTACATGCGCTGCTGCGACTGCTCCTGGAACATTAAGAGTTGTTATTGGTACCACAGTAATTGATACTGGTATTGCTCTAACTGATGTTGCGGCAACAATTGCAACAAATGCCGCGGCTTCTATAAATGCAGTGCCCGACCTTGCTGTAACAGCGACTCCTTCATCCAACAACGTTAATATAACTGCACGACAGAAAGGTCTACGCGGTAATGCCATTAGAATCAGCGCTCAGGTAATTGGGACTGGCACTGGTGCTACAGTAACTCCATTAGCGCGAACTGCATTAACTGGCGGAACTACAGCAGACAGTTCGACTGTAGCATTGGCAACAATCGCCTCCAGCAGATTCTATTATCAAGTAAGTGCAGCAGAAGATGCAACACAACTTGGCGCATTAGTTTCTCAAACAGATTCAAACGCAGCACCGACAATAGGCATTCGTTCAAGAGTATTCGCAGGATCAGTTGTTTCCCTTGCAAATACAATTACAGTTGCAACTGGAAGGAATTCCGCTCGTGCCGAAATAGTTTGGCAGGAAAATTCGGATCTTACCCCAGCATTGCTTGCCTCAAACGCAGCAGCTATTTATTCTCTCTTTGAGACCGCGCTCGGCGCGCAATCAAGTCTGAACTATGATGGTTTCGGTAATGATGCGGTAACTTCGCAATACTGGAAGATTCCAGCACTATTAAGTGGTGCAACAGTATCTCGCACATCAGTCAAGTCTGCACTGAACAATGGTATTACTCCAGTAGCAATATCTCGTCCAGGTGCGTCTTATCTGGTAAAGAGAGTTACTACTCGTTCACTCAGTGGCGCAATCGCTGATTATAGAATCCGCGATGCACACAAAGTCACGATCTGTGACTTCTATTCGGATGACCTTCTAAACAAAGCAAATCTTGAATTAGGCGGAAAAGCAATTGGCGACGATGTAGTTCTTGGACAAAGACTTCCTGGTGCAACCGTTGTTACACCAAAGACATTCAAGAATTTGATTGTCAAACTCTTAACAGAATATTCGAATAAAGATCTGTTGCAGAATGTAGAAGACATTAAAGCAGGCATTCAAGTTGTACGAGAGGTTTCTCCTTCTACAAGACTAAGCGCGCGTATTCCTCTACAACCAATTGATATACTTGACCAGACTGCAACCAACGTAGATCAAGTAGCATAATAACAATTTAATAAAGGAAAATAACAATGGCTTTAGTACAATACGCAAGAGCAACAATCAGTGTTAATAGTATCGATTTGTTTGAAGAGGCAAGTGTAACTATTAGCAGAACAACTAATTCGCAGCCAGTATCCACAGTTCACTGGGGTTACAACGGCGAAACACCCGGCGCGCCCATGTGCGAACTTTCTGTAGATAACGCTGTTCCAAGTTCGGCAATCGAATTTGATCCAGGCACCTACATGCTAACACTTTCTCCAGTTGGTGGACCAGGACCCAATGGCATTAAGTTTGTCATTGATGTTCCAGGTGGACCAACCATGCAATTTGATGGTTTTATTGTATCGGATAATTTCTCGCACGCGATAAATGCATCCAGCAAGATTACCTTCACTGCTCGTGGTCGATTCGAAACAACTTGGGAATAACTGAATGAGTTTCTTTCAGTTCGCATTATCTCCAGCCTATAAAATATACACAACAGCAAATGTCTATGTAAATGGATCTTTGCTGTTGGAAGAGGCTGCGGTGATAATTGACAGAGTTGCCGAAAGCACCTCTGTCTATACATTAGGCAAAGGATATGCTGGAGAAGCGTCTGGCGCTCCAATGATTGAAATGTCGGTTGATAATGCCGTCCCATCAACAAACTTTGAATTGGATTCTGGCAAGTTCTTGGGACCAATGCAAAAAGTTAATTTTGCAGTAAATGCTGGAGATAAAACTATACAGTTTGATGGTTTTATAATTGCTGATAATTTTAGTCATGCAGTTAATTCATCTTCAAAATTATCTTTTAAAGCAAAGGGATTTTTCGCAGACTGGGAATAACTAAATAATTCTTTACCTTGGCTCTGATGGTTCTTATTCTCCTGGGAACTATCAGAGCCATTTTTTATGAATGCGCAAACTCTCCGTGTAACTCCTTCCTTAATCTATCCGCCTCTTTTATAGCATCATCTATGCTATCAAAAAACGCATAAGCCTTCCTATATCCCTCCTTCTGAATTCTAACATACCATTTATTTCTTTGATTGCTCCAAGCTACATTCTTATATCCAGAACTGTTGTCTTTTCTAATTAATGCGTTGGCATTATTCTGTGATGTTGTGCATTCTCTTAAATTCATTATTCTATTGTCAATTCTATTGTGATTTATATGGTCTATTTCTGTTGGAAATTCTCCATAATATAAAAGCCAACATACTCTATGAAAAGAATAAATAATGTTTTTATCAATCTTTATATATAGATAGCCAGTCCTATTATTGAGAAATATTGATGCTCTACCAGTTTTACTTTTAATATTTCCAGTTTCTGGATCGCAAGTAAAGTTATCTAAAATGTATTGCTTCCATTCTGCGTCTCTCTCTTTATTTATTTTCATTGTAAAACCTCTATCGTTATATAAGAATACGAATCGTTACTATTTGATACATTACTATTAGTAGACACCAGGAGAAAAAGACATGACAGAAGAAATCAAATCAATAATTCAGGATGACATTTGGGCAAGAATAATGGCTACGGTACGCCCGCATGTAGTTGTGCCATTTCCAAGGATTAATCCAGACACTGGAGAACCCGTTGCTGAAATGGCAATGGTGGTATTAACATCAGAAGAAAGCGCAATAGTAACGGCTGATGCAGAAAAGAAAGTAAGAAGAATATTAAAAGATAATATTCCGGGTCAGGGCGAGGCGCACAGAGGATATGATGAACTTTTTAATACATTCATTGCTGAAGGACTTATATACACCGCTTGTCGTAATAAAGAGGATTTAAAGCGTAATTTCTTTCCAAAGAAAGAAGCAATTCTTCAAATATTAAACGTTGATGAGTTGGCTATATTACTTAATCATTATTATACGGTGCAGATTGAGTTGGGTCCAGTAATTTCGATGCTTAATGATGAAGAGATGGAAATGTGGACAAATAGATTATTGGAGGCGGGCACGAAGCCAGCTTTTTTATTAAATTCATGCTCATTGGAAGTTCTGAAGATGTTGGCAGTGTTTTTGGCAAACCAATTAAAGATCTCACGGACATCGAACTCCTTGCCTATCTCACAGCCAGAAAACATTTCCTCGGAGAACTTGACAAGCGAAAATCAAAAGAACAAGAAGACGCCTTCTCCAAAGAAATAGACATCAAGCTAAGCAATGTTTGTACATTGGAAAGCCTTCTAAAATATAATAATATAAATGCAAACAATTAAAAGAGTGCAATAATGGCAGGTTTACCTCCAGTTAACATACAGTTCGTTGCGGGCGGTGTATCTAATGTTTTATCCGCAATTAAAACATTAGAACAGGCTTTTACTCAATTGGAGAACAAAATAACTCAACTTGCCAAGAGAAGCGCGGAAGATAGAGTTAATGCTTTTCAGAAAGAGTTTGCTTCAAAGAAATCAATTGCTGAAAGATTTTCAACAGAATACAAAGCTATACTTGAAAAAGAGGTTACAGCAACAAAAGCGGCTGCACAGAAAAAAGAAGAAATAGAAAGGCAGCATACTCAAGTATTGAGGAATGAAGCACATAAGCGCGGGCAGATATTTAGTGCGGCGTTGCAGTCAATGGGAGTTCAGGGCGTAACCGCACAATCAAAAATTGCCGGGCAAATGGTTCCTATCGGCGCTGGATCTGCTGTAATGATTGGAAGTGCGGCGATTGGAAGTGCGGCTTTATTATCCGGAGGAGCTGCGTTTTTTGGTGGAAGGGATTATAATAAACACCCTCTTACAGATGAAGAAATTGGAATATATAATCCAAACAAACACGCACCTTTTTGGAGGAAAAGTAGGATAGCCGCCCTCGAATCGAAAGGGCGGATGAGTCGAGCAGAGGGAAATGAATTAGTAAGATTAAGGCAACCAATACTTGGAGGAAGACCTTTATTTGGTTGGAATCAATATTCTCCAAAAAGCGCTATGCCGGATGGTGAAGATACAGAAAAAAGCCTTGGCGGAATTAATGTATTAAGTTCTTCTTTAGCCGCTGTTACTGCATCATTATATGTATTCAAACAAGGTTTAGATATAGTTGTTGGTGGTTTAAAACAGGCAGCAACAGAAATGGTAAGCGGAGTTACCACAATTGGTGGTGGCTTTTCTATTAGTGGTTCTTTAGTAAGAGCTGCAAGTTTGGAAACAAGTGCTTCTCAAATAGTGGCAAACGCATTGCCAGAACCAGGAATAGGTTCTCCTTCTCGCGGAGAATTGATTAATTGGGCGAGAAAGAATGCCCAGGGTGGAGAACATACGGCAGAACAGTTTATGGGAGGTTTAAGGGCATATCAGGGATTAACTGGAAGAACTTCTCAATTTATGAAGATGGCTCCATTTATTGGAAAACTTGCATCTGTATCTGGTGCTCCATTTGAACAATTGGCAATGGGAGCAGCACAAGCCGGGTTACAATTCCAAAACTTCTCACCAGCACAAATTCAAGATATTATGTTGAAACAATGGCAAGCTGGTAGAGAAGGAGCCATTGAGATTAAAGACGCGCAAACAATGGCAAGAGTAACTGCTGGAGCCAGAATGTTATCTGGTGGACCAACAGTTGCTAACTATATGAAGCAAATTGGTATGGTTCAAATTGCAAGACGTTCGGTTTCTTCTCCTGAAGAAGCGACAACCGCGTATGAAAGATTCCAACAATTCGCAGCAACACATGCCGGAGAAATAGAGGCTCTTGGTGGGCAGAAAGTATTGAACAAACAATCTCAATTTACCAATATGTCACAAACGGTTGCTGATGCCATAAAAATACTTATGACCAAAGGATATGGAACTGCTGAAAAGTTGTTTGGGCGTGAAGGAATCAGAATGGTACAAGCAGCTTCTGCCGTTACTGGTGGAACATATGATAAAGCTGCCGTTGAAATGATCGATGCAATTGTAAATACTAAAGCATCTTTAATTGACTTAGATAATGCATTTAAAGAAGTACAAAGCACATCGGCATATGAATTAAAACAAGCGTTTAATGCCTTATCCGAAGAGGTTGGAGCAAGTCTATTAATTGTTCTCAAAGAAAGTGGTCCACAAATAAAAGGACTTCTTAAAGATCTAATGAAGTCCATACCAAATCTTATGATAGAATTCTTGGCATTATCTCAAGTATTACCAATAGTTGGAGACGCTTTTGTTGCACTTGGTCCGCTAATAATCGAACTTTCTAAACTATTATTGTCTGCCGTTGGTTGGATGACAGATATGACTCCAGAACAAAGAGCAACCAAAGCTGCAGAGTTTGAAGGTTTATTAATTCGTCTTGAAAAGAGGCGATTGAGTCCCGAACAACAGCAAGGGCAGAGAGCACAAGATGTCGGCGCAATTATGAGCGTCCTTAATAGTCCAGAACTAAAAGGAACGCGAGGAAGATACTTCTATGGTGTTGATGAAGAAAGTTTTAGAAAGACTTTGCTATCTGGAACATCAGAAGAAAGGGCTTCAGCTATAAGTAAAATACTTACAAGATCCGAAAAAGTCGGAGGAGGCGCATTAAAAGGAACACAATTAGAAGGAGATTTGAAGAGAATACTTTCATTGGAAACTGGTAATGCTGCATTAATTGAAGCTGCTTATATGCTTATGGGCGCAGCAGAAAAATTGGCATTATTACAGACGGCTGAACATACACCGCTCCCATCTACGGGACCAAAAGCATTCCTAAATTGGGGTCCTTCTAATCGTTAAGGAATAAATGAGTTTAATCAATCTTGGACATAACTATAAAGCTGATGTAGAAAAAGCCAGAAAACGCGATAACGCGCTTGAAAAACAACTTGATAGATTCAAGTATCCAAAACCATCGTCTGATGTTTCGGATATGGTTAAATCTCTATTACCTGTTAGATGGGATGATATTTATTTTCCGGTTACTGAATTAACTACAGATGTTGCACAAGCAGTTATTGAACATAAATATCCAAATAGAGATTCAGCAAGACTCGAAGCAATGGGTAGAGAACCTCTCATTATTAAATGTAAAGCAGTGTTTGTTAATACCATAGTTCCTGGTCCTACTGATAACTGGAAACAGGGAGATCTATATCCATATACATATATTAAACTTCTTTTATCAAGTTTCTCCGGAGACACAAAGAAATTACAACATCCAGTTATTGGAGAAATTAATTGTAAAATGATTTCTTTCAATCCAGTAATTGATGCGAAGTTTCGTGGTGGAGAACTTGTAAATATTACATGGAAAGAAACAATAGTTGGAGATCTTGATTCCACTCTTCAATCATTGGAAAGCAGAGTCGCTTCTGCCAAACATAATGCTGCGGCTTTAGACAATATGATGCCGGATCTCATTCCTTCTCCTGCAGATTTAGCGATACCTGTCTATAAAGATTCACTATTAGACCTAATTAATAAGCTTGAGACATATGTCTCTTTTCCTTTGAAGTTTGCCGGTCAAATAATTGGAACCGTTGCTTCTTTAGAAGGTCGATGTCAAATTATTATAAGTAAAATCAAATCAAATTACCAAACAACTTGGGGTCAAGCAAACCAATTGGCATATAAATTGAAAGCCGATTCTAAATGGTTTAGGGATGCAGCAAAATGGGCATCAGGAAATTCTGTGTCATCAAGAATAACAGCAACATTTATTACAGATAGAAGAACAGTATTTACTAATCTTTGTGCAAGATTACAGAATACATATTCCGATTTATCAGCATTAAATCCAGAGCTTGCTAAAATGGTATCTATACCAGTTGGAACATCTGTTCAATATTATAAGTCATAATGCCAGAAACAAAGTATGATCAAATAAGTATTCAATTTACAAAACCTGGAAGTGGAGATCCCGCTTTCAAAGTTGATAATTGGACATCTTATTCTTTCGAATCGGATTATTTTAATCCAGTTGATAGTTTTTATTTTGAATTGGCTGATGATAGAGTTGATCAATTAATAAATAAGATTAGAATTGGAGATCCTGTTGAATTAATAATGTGGGGTAGGACACAATGTAAAGGTTTGATTGAAAAAGTAGAATTTGATTATAATATGTCTGGTGGCACTACGTTAAAGTTATCTGGTAGAGACATTCTTGGAACAGTTTGTGATGGCACCATTGCTCCAAATATAAAAATAACTGATACAAATACATTTGAAGATGCTTTGTTAAAAGCATTTGAAGGAGCCGGCTGGACTAAAGATAAAATTGAATTCATTAATTTCTCTAATGAAGCAAACTTTAAACCTGAAACACAACAAAAAGGTTCTGGAAGAAAGAAAAGAGAAAAGATTGGTCACCAATTAAAGCCACATAAGAATGAAGGGTTTATGGAGTTTGCAATGAGAATTTGCAAACGATCTGGTTGGAATATAAAATTAACTCCAGATGGACAATATATTCACATCGGAATGCCAAACTATGATACTACATCAGTAGATGGTACATTTTGTCATAGATTAAGTGATCCAAGTAATAATAATATATTATCTGCCGTTACATCGATGGATTGGAGAAAACAGCCTTCATATCTTATTGGAGAAGCAACGGGAGCGGGCGGTAATTTTAGAAAAGGTATTAATAGCGTATTCGTGCCCAATGCTTTGTTGTTAGACCAAGATGATATAATTCTTTATGGATATTCCCATATGTCGGAAAAGAAAATCAAATGGGTTGATCCAAATCCAATGTTAACTGAAAATCTGCCATCATTAATAAAAAATTTATTTCCTGGTAAGGTAACAGTTAATACTCCAGAAGCTAATCAAAAGTTACGCCCTTTATTTGAATATGATGACGAATCAAAAACAATGGCAGAGTTACAATACGTAATGATGAAGAAGATGGCGGACTTTCAAAACAATTTCTTTTCATTGGAGATTGTAAAAACCGGGCATTCATTTGTAGCAGATGGTGTACATTATGTAGACCAAATAAATACAATGTGCAGAGTTATAGACGAAACATATGGATTTGATAATGATTTCTGGATTCAAAAAAGAACATTTACAAAATCAAGAAATGCAGGAACCAGAACACAATTAACATTAAAAATTCCTTATATATATGTTTTCGAGGAGATACTATAATGTCAGTTTTTGATACATCAAACCTTTTCAATATATATGATGTTTTAACATCCACAAAAGATCCAATCACTGGAACGCGCACATATCAACTGGGAAACGTCACAAATTCAGAAGTGACATCTGATGGCGCAGAATGTTGGCAGCATTTTGGATTTGCTTCCAGACCGGCAGAAGCCGTGCCGAACGGCACGGATGCACCTCAAACAATTGCCATTGCCCGTTCTGATAGAGACTTGGCAATTGCTGAAAGAGATGTTAGAGGACAAGAAATATATGGAGAATTAAAGGCTGGCGAAACTTGTCTTTATGCAACTGGAAAGGATTCAACTGGTCAGGCAAGAATTCTTCTAAAACAAGATGGCGGAATAAATCTTTATACTAAAAAAGGAAATACTGATTCTGGTCAAGGTTTTGGTATATTTCTTAATGCTGATGATGACTCAATTACATTAACAAATTCAACAGGTTGCGGTATTAGGATTAGTACAGACGGCGTACAAATTATAGGAAAAGCTGGAGCCGCAGGAATTACTGTTTCGGATAAAATCCAATTATCCAGTCAAACTATACAAGCACCAAATCTGCAAGTTCTTGGAGGCATAACTGTAGGATCTGGTGGAGCAAATATTGGTGGACCAACAGTGATGACCACATTGACAGCAACAACTTGCACAACTGGACCGATAGTTGCCGCTCATATTACAAGCACAGCAACATTAACGGGAACATTAGCCGCGACAGGAGTGCTTGTAGGCGCATGTAATATAGCGGTAGCCGCATCACCAGTAGTATTGGCATAATGAAAAGAAAACAAAAGAAACCAAGGAATATGATTGTTCTGGCAATGCTGTTGCATTGCAAGGGCGGCTTTATGAAAGATAGAAGGCTGCCGAAAGGTGGTGCTCGCAATAAACAACGAGAATATCTGTTGGAAATATAATGCCTTGTCTTCCATCTTTACAAATGCCTGGATTGCCAAGTATTAATTTACCCAGTCTTCCATCTTTGAATTTACCATCAATATCTATAAGTTTTAATTTTGAATTTCCAATTCCATCATTATCTCTACCGGGTTTGCCAAGTATTAATTTACCAAGTTTACCATCATTGAATTTGCCAGCAATACCAATACCAAGTTTTAATTTTGAATTTCCATTACCAAGTTTATCATTACCAGGATTACCAAGTATTAATTTACCAAGTTTACCAAGTTTGAATTTACCAGCTTTACCTTCAATTTCACTACCATGCCCATTACAGTAAAATGACAACATCAATATTAGGTGCGGGTTTATCTCCATTCGGTTTATCATATGCCGGATACGGTTCTCCAGCCACAACAAATCCATTAAACAAAACAATTCTAATTGATGACTTTGGTATGCCCGGACAGGTTAGATTAATAGATCCAGTGACCAAAGACTATAGATTTAATTCAAGTGGAAGAATTGTTGGTGGAAATGGAATTCAACAATTGGTATATCTTGCATTACTAACTGTTAGAGGTTCTTCAGCAATGACAGATTTGGGTCAATCATTTACAAATGTAAAAGTTATTGGTTCAAATTATGTTTCATTGGTTAAAGGAGAAGTTGATAAAGCTTTGGCTTCATTAATAAATCAAAAGAAAATACAATTGGTTGATGTTATAGTAAGTAATAATGGTAATATGGCAAAGATTGATATTAAATGGAAAGATATAGCCACTGGAACAGAATTTTCAAATACAATTTAAGGAATGTAAATGTCAACACCTACACTATTAGTTAAACCACCAAATCAAATAATGACCGATTTATTGCGGACAATAAAGTCAGGGCTTATTGATATTGGAGTTACAGATCCTCAAGTAGATCCAGGTTCAGATTACTATGTTCTATGTCAAGCAATCGCAAATGAATTGGCTGTGGCAGAACAGAATGTTGTATTACAGGGCGATGCGCTTATGCCTGATACTGCCTCTGGTGCTGATCTTGATCGCATTCTTAATAATTACGGATTGTCAAGACGAGCTGCGAGTACATCCAACGGAGCTTGTCAATTAGTTTCAACAGCTTCTACTCTAATTCCAACTGGAGCACAATTAGTGTCTGCTCTTGGTTTAACTTATCAGGTAACTATTGGTGGAACTTATGCCACTCTTGCTGAAATTCCAATCCAATCAATCGGGACTGGAGCCTCCGCAAATTTAGATATTGGTGAGGTGCTCAACTGGGTATCAACTCCGGCTTTTGCAAGTTCCACAGCCGCTGTGACGCAAGCATGCACCGGCGCTGTTGACGCTGAGACTGATGATGTTGCCAGACAAAGGCTTTTGGCAAGAATGCAGAATCCTCCAGCTTTGGGAAATTGGCAGCAAGTCGCTGATATGTGCGAATCATTTGATCCAGCAGTTCAAAAAGCTTTTATTTATTCTACCGCTAACGGTCCATCAACACTTCATATTGCTTTAGTTGCTAATCCTACCGAAACAAGTAAATCAAGGCAATTGGCTTCTACAAAAGTTGTAACATTGGAATCTTCAATTAAAGGACAACTTCCAGAATATGTGGATTCATTAATAACCACAGTAGTTGATGTTCCAACCGATATATCATTTAAACTAACAATACCATATCCAATTGGTTCAATGAATCTTGGAACTGGTGGTGGATGGATGGACGATCAACCGTTTCCAGCAGTGACAACTGCTCTTAAATTAAGTAGAGGATTTTTGATAACTTCTACTAATATATGGATAGAAGTTGAGGGAACAATACCCGCGCCGATTCCTGGAGTAACTCACGTATCTTGGATTGATAGAGTTAACAATTATACCGTTAGAACCGCAACAATATTATCACAATCATATAATACCACTGGTCCTGGAATGCATTATTATGATGTTATAATTGATACGCCATTTGTTGGACTTGCAGCCGGAGATTATATATTTCCATCAGCATACAGGGCACAAACATATGTAGATGCAATATTAGCTCAATTCGCTATAATGGGACCTGGAGAAAAATGCAACGTGGCAACTTTGCTTCCAAGGGCTTATCGTAAACCAAGACCAAATCTATCATATCCAAATGCAATTGATGGAACAATGTTAAGAGCATTAATTGAATCTTCAAACGAAGTTCAGTCAGCAGATTATTGGTATTCCACTTATGGAACGGCATCTGTTGCAATTGTTAGTGCAGTAACTGATGCACCAAATATATTCGTGCCAAGGCAAATAGGGTTTTACCCAGCTTCAATAGTTTAAAAAAGGAATAATATGTCACTACCTCCAGATACATTATCATATTCAGATCTCGGTGGAACTAAAATAGAATATTCTGCGCCTGTAGATACAAGTACAGATAGATCAGCAGCGGAGGTTAATCTTGCATTTGCAGCTACTGCGGAAATGACAAGAACCTCATTAAGAACATGGTTTAAATTTAGAGTTAATGGTTCGGGTGCTCCCACATTAGTATCATGGGATGCCTCTTGGAAAGGTGGTACTGTGACTCCTCCAACATTCGCTCTTATAGCCACCGGTAAATATACTGTTACTCTGCCAGCAACCGTTTTAGACGAACAGGGTGTTTCACATTCTATTAATCTACAAGCAGTTACTGCATCTATATGTAAATCAACTGATGCCGTTATAGGAGCAACATATCTGTTAGAACCAATGATTTTGACAGCTAATACAATTAGATTGTGGGTTTCAACGGGTGCAGCGGCAGTAACTCCTCTAAATTCAGTCATAACTATGTTTGTAGTATAAGGTTAATATGGCGACAACAGGCAGATTTTCTCCAATATTTAGAACAGGGCAAAATTCAGAATCTCCATTTGAGCAGATTCTTGAATCCCTAAATTATGCAAGAGGAACTGCTTATGCTGCATATGATCCTACCATTACAGATACCGCTGTTTATGTAGAAAATTATGCAATAGCAAAAGCGATTATTGATTTATGGGAATCAAACCAAAGACTTGCAAATCAATTTGACCCATTAAAAATGGGAGCATATTTAGAAAGGTGGGAATCTATATTAGGAATCATGGTAGTACCAACTGATACTATTGACCAGAGAAAAGCTGTTGTTGGCGCGAAAATGTCATTATTGGCAAATGCTCCTATACACCAAGCAGTAGAAGATTTGTGCAAGGCTTATTTGGGAAATATGTTCGTTGAAGTAGTCAATAGTTACGCTTCTGAAAATTTGGGAGGCGTTCCTGGAGGAGCAACCGTGCCTGGTGGAGTTACTCTGCCAGATGATTTGTGGTTTTCTCCAATATCTATAATAGCGGTTAGAACTTGGCAGGTAAGAGATAAATACAATAATTATCTATATGATGAAAGAGATTATGTTAAAAAGATAAACCAATTATCTTATGTTTTGGACGGCTTTCTTCCTGCTTATATGTTGTGCACCACATATAGATTTCTTTATCAAGGAGCTGGAACTGTAAGTAATGGAACCACATATGAAATAGTTGGTTCAGGAACTGCATTTACAGTTGATCTTGATCCTGGAAGTCAAATAGAAGTAGTTGATGATGCAAATAATTTACGCACATATACAGTTGTAACAGCAACAAATCCAACTCATGTTACAGTTGTAGAGCCAGTTACTACAATGACGGGTTGCTATTATAGAATAAATGGCTTCTATCTTGATGTTACAAATAATCTTAATAATCTAATTTTCGGAGTTGATCCATAAGGAATAATCATGGCATTTACAAGAGCAAATCCATTCGGTTGGTTTAAGACCGA
>Ga0315284_10003953_pt1 | contig 21047 bp, 18 predicted proteins | sample YL17G09_16_MG_FD_203696 | JGI IMG/M metagenome (GOLD analysis project Ga0315284, IMG submission 203696) | Sediment microbial communities from Yellowstone Lake, YNP, Wyoming, USA - YL17G09_16 | ecosystem: Environmental > Aquatic > Freshwater > Lake > Sediment | place: USA: Wyoming | collected...
CGTAGAAAACCGAAGAAGCGGAAGAAACCATCAATGGTAATTGACAATGGAGAGGGGGGTGGAAAAAAGAGGGAAAGAAAATGAAGCACTCGTTGTCGTTCGTCGCAGACCTCTCTCTCTCTCTCTCTTCTCTCTCTCGACCCTCTTCCTCTTCTTCCTCTAATCCGCCACGATCCTCGAAAGCGCCTCGATCAGCTGCTTCAGGCTTCCCCGCACCCTCGCGTCGCCAGTCAGCCCGCCGACGTCCCTCGCCACGCCTTCGACGTGCTCGAGCGTCCTCGCCAAGACGCGCACGCTCGACTTCAGGTGCGCGACGTTGTCCGGAGTCAGGACGTCGCCCTGCAGCGCCCTGACGTCCGCCGCCGCCGCCGCGGCGGTCTCCGTCAGCTGCTCCAGGTTCCCCACGAGCCCCCCCTCCCGCAGGCGGGCGAGCAAGGGCAGGGCCTCCGAGGCCAGGGCCGCGGCGGTGGCCAGCAGAGGCCGCCCGTCCTCGAGCGCGGCGGACGCGAGCTCCGCCGCGTCCAGCACCCTCTCGACGCCGCCGGCCGCCTCCATCTTCTTCGCCATCCGCGTCATCACGCCGACCAGGTCGTCCATCGCGACCCCGGTCACGCCCGCGATGCGCCCATTCTGGCAGACGATCGCGCCCTGGGCCTCGCACGCGGCCTGGTCGGTCGGCGGGCACAGCGCCGCCGTGTCGGGGACCGGGTCGCGCGGCGTGATGTCGACGAGCGGTTCCGCGATCAGCCCGCTCTGGTTCGCCTCGATCAGCGCGTTGCGCGGGATCACCGTGGACGCGTCGCGGATCTCGCACTGCACCGACACGGCGGCCAGCGTCGACTCGACGGACACGACGGACCCGACGGGCACGCCGCGGATGCGCACGGGCGTGCCGACGCCGATGCCGCAGGCCTGCGGGAACTCGAGCACGCAGCGGTAGGCCTTGCCGCGCTTGCCGCCGAGCTTGCCGCCGCGGGCCCAGGTGACGAGCATGACGAGGAAGCCTTGTAAGAGGGGGCGGGGTTTTGTTTTTGTTTTTTTTTTGGAGGGGGGGGGAGGAAAGAGGTCCGAAGGTTTGTAGTCGGGGGGTCGAAAAAGGTTGTGGCTATGTTTCCGTTCGTCGCTGGCCTCTCTCTTCTCTCTCCTCCTCCATCCCGAGCTCTTCTCTCACCTATCCCTGCCGCCACAAACATGCCCGCGGCGCCCTCCTTGAACGCAAACTTGCCGAAGCCAAAGTCGCGCATGATGGCCATGAAGCGGAAGCCCGGGAACTTTTTCTCCTCGTCGCCGGCGCCGCCACTGTCATCGTCGTCGTCGTCGCCGCCGCCGCGGCCCCTTCCTCCGCCGCCGCCGCTACCGCCGCCGCTACCGCCGCCACTTTCCCCACGAGAAGCACAAGAGACACCGCTACTCCTGGCTGGTGCTCGAAACGAGGACGCCGCGAGGGGCCTACAAAGCGGGCGGAGAGGAAGAGAACACAGAGAAGAAGCAATCGCTCTTCGCCGCAATCGAGGTGGAAGGAGAGGAGAGGCCGACGAACTCATCGCCCTCGCCGGCTGCTGCTGGGACGACGCGCTTCGACACGCCGGCCACCCCTCCGAGAGGCACCGGGAGGCTGTCCGGCTGTTCAGCATGGTGCGAGAATTCCGATTCGGTTTCGAGCAGCACGGCGTAGAAAAGTGTGTCCGACAGTCGAAGGGGAAGAAGAAAAGAAAACGTGTTCACTCTCTCGCGAGGTCACTCTCGCAGGCGTCGACCTCCTCCACCGCCGACGCCAGCGCCCGCCGCAGCCCCGGCCAACGCACACACGCGGCCCCCCCGGCCCCCCCGGGAGCGTCCCTGTTCGTGTCCCCGACGCAGGAGAAGATCAGCTCTCTGCCCAGGACGACGGCCCACTTCGCGTGCGCGTCCTCAGACGTCCAGCCGCTCCTTCCTCTCCCGCCCCCTGCCCGCCTTTTCTCGCCCCCGAAGGAGACGCGGCGGACCCCGAGCACGGAGGGGAGAGGGAGGGGCTCGTCGCCGGTGGCAGGAGGGAGCGGCACGCGGCATTTGGGGGGCGCTGCTCCCTCCGTGCGGATCCAGCTCTGCACCGCGAGCGGGGGAGGGAGACGACGGTCGCCGGAAGGAGAGGGAGAAGAAGAAGAAGAAGCAGAAGTTGAATCGGCGGCGGCGGCGGCGGCGGCCGAAGCGACGACGGTGTCCCAGAGAGGGGAGGGAGCAGGAGAGGAAGACCCGCCCCCTTCCCCTGCCCCTCCCGCGGTCGCGAGCAGGAGCAGATCCTCGCCCGCCGCGGTCGCGACCTCGGAGGAGCTGGTCGGCGCGAGCGGGAGCGCCCCGGCGGCGAAGGCCGCGGCGGCCTCGAAGGGCGAGCTGCTCGAGCGCGCCCGCCCCTCCTCCGCGGGCAGCAGGAGGGAGAACGCCCGCGGCCTGAAGGCCCGCGAGAGGTGTCTGGTCAGCGCCTCCATCCCGCTCCCCGCCAGAGACACGCACAGGAAGTGCTGAGAGAAGCGCTGCTGCGGCAGGGGCAGGCCCGAGTAGCCTCCTCCCGTCGCCGGGTCGCTCGGGAAGCGAGGCGCGGAGTGGGAGAGGAAGAAGCCCCCTCCGCCGCCGCCGGCGGCAGCCATCGCGAGGACGCCCTTGGAGTGCGCGAACGAGAGAGGATGTGCGTCTTCGTCTCGTTCTTCGTCTCCTTCTTCGCGAGACGGGAAAGGGGGCTGGTCGTTCCAGAGCACGCGCCACGGGAGGGGGGGAGGAGCATAGAGCTGCAGCAGCGTCCTCGCCAGGGGGCCCTCTGTTGCCGACGCCAGCCCCTGCCTCGCAGCTTCTCCTCCCTCTCTGCTGTCGAGGTAGCTGTAATTGTCCCCTCGCGGGTGCTTGAGGGCGAACCACCAGTCGACGCGGGAGCCGTTGCCCGAGAGGCAGGAGGGGCGCGGAAGCGAAATTGACGTCGAGGTCGAAGTCGACGCCGAGGTCGGAGGAGGAGCGAGCGGCGACGATGCGATCGGAGGCAAAAGCAAGAGCAGCGCAAAGAGAGCCGCGGAGAGCCGCATCTGCTCACTTCAAGCGCTCCGACATGATGAAAGAGTCGTATGAGACCCCTAGGAGCAGAGGCAGGAAGCGAGAGAGAGAAGAGAGGGGAAAATGCCGAGGGCGAATCAGAGAGAGAGAGAGAGAAGGCAAGAACCAATGCTTCGAGAAAATAAGCATTTTCTCGAGTTATGTTTTCTCGTTTTCATTTTTCATTTATTTTTATTTTTATTTTTTCAGTTCAGGGCAAGGTAGCGAAGCAAAACAAAGCGAGTTGGTGTAGTCAGTTCTTTACGAGTTCAGTGTTTCACCAGCCGGGTCTCTCGTCCGGCGGAGTGCCGGCGATGCCGTCCCCGTTGCCCTCCTCCTCCTCCTCCTCCTCCTCCTCGGTTTCTTCTTCGCTGACGCCGCCGGCGTCCCTTCTTCCTCCGCTCCCCCCTTTCGCGGCAGCCGCCGCCGCGGCAGCCTCCGCAGCGTCCACCGCCGCCATCGACCCCAGGAAGGCATCTTCGTCGTCGTCGTCGAAGTTGGTCGCGGGAGCGGGTCGTCGAAGAACGGGATCAGGAGCGGAGGCAGCGGAGGTAGAAGCGCGAGGAGCAGCGGCAGCGCTCGCGCGCTGCCTCTGATGCCGCATCCGCGGGGTCGCAGCAGCGGCGGGCGGCGCCTCGATCGCGCTCTCTGCCAGCGTCGCCAGCACGAGCTGCACTTCCACGCACGCCAGCATCCCCGCCGCTTCCGGACCGGCGGCGGCGGCGCCGGCGCGGGGCACGGCGCGGACCAGCACGGGCGCGCCCGGCCCAGCGGCCCCGAGCGCCGCGTCGGCGCCCAGCGCCTCGCAGAGCGGGAGGACGGCCCTGAGGTCGCGCGACGACAGCGTGACGTCGACGAAGATGCCGGGAGAGGGGGCAGAGGACAGAGGCGGGGAGGAGCGGGAGGGGATGGAGGGGGCGGAGGAGGGGGCGGGAGAGGGCAGCCGGACGTCGCGGAGCGCGACGGCGGCGTCGAGGCGCAGCGTCGCGCGCACGGGCGCCCTCGAGGCCGGCGCGTTCCGCCCTGCCCCGGCTCCCCCTCCTCCGTCCGCGTAGGACCTCAGCTCGACCACGGGGGGGGGAGAAGCGTTCCCTCCTCCTCCCGCCGCGATCACGACGGTGACCTCCCCTCCGGCCGTTCCTCCGCCCGCTCCCCCTCCTCCGCCCCCTCCCCCTCCGCCGCCGCCGCCACCAAAGGCCCCCGGAGCAAATGACGCCGCCCCGAGTGCCGCGTTCAAACCCGCGGGGCTCGCAACAAAGCCCGCCGGAAGCGCCGCGTCGTCCACCGCCGCGTGCAGGATCTCGGCGTCTCCCGAGATCGCCAGCTCGTATTTCTTCACGAGGAGCGACTCGGAGACGACGAGCGCGCGCAGGACACCCTCGGCCGGGCAGAGCTCGAGGCTGAGCCTCGCCGGCCTCGACGACGAGGAGATTGCCCCGCCGCCACCTGCCCCGCCCCCGCCCCCGCCGCCGGTCCCGCCGCCTCGGAGCGCCGCAAGGAGGTGCTTGGAAGGGACGCCCGCGCGGACCACGGCGGCGTCGAAGACGTCGAACGAGGTGAAGGCCCCGCCCGAGGCAGAAGAAGACGAGCCGCGGCGGGGGCCTCCGCCGCTGCCGCTCCCGCTCCCGCCGCCGCTCCGGAGCGTCACCGCACCAAAGGCCGACCTCGAGGGGTTGATCGCGCGCAGCACGAGCCTGTCCGGGAACGCCTCGACGAGGAGCTCGGCGCCGATCTTGGCGAGGAACTGGAGCGAGGCCTTGAAGGCGCGGAGCTGCGGGCCGGCGTGCAGCGAGGCGCGGAGCGTGCCCGCAGCAGCGGCCGAGACGGGCGAGCGATGATGAGGGTGCTCAATTGTCGCCGCGACTTCGCTGTTGTCGAACGGGGGCGTTGACCGGGCCGCGACTGTCGCCATTTTGGATCTTCTGGACACGGAATTGAGGCGTGCGCGCGTGCCCCGAGGGAAGAGCGGGAGGATAAACCGCGGAGAGCGCGCGAGAACGGAAGCGAGAAAGAGAAAGAGAGTCGGTGCTTCTCGATGGCCGATTTGACCGAAAAGTGGAGCGTCAAGGAGTTCATTCTTTCGTCGCTCTGATCGAAAACTGATCAGAGAAAAGAAATCGAGATCGCTCTTCTCTCGCCCTGCCTCGCTCTCTCCATCCCCCTCGCTTGTTATCAATCACGCTATGAGCTCGGCAGTCACAACACGACCCCAGGCGCCGACGCCGCCGCCGCCACATAAGCTCGCCCCAGCCCCGACGGCAGGCCCGAGGCGTGCCGGCGTCCTCCTCGCCCGCGCCATCGCCGCCGTCCTCCCCTCTTCGACCTCGACCTCGACCTCTTCAACCGCCCCCTGGGCGAAAGACGACATCCTCGACGCCCTCTTCTGGATCCGCCAGGCGCTCGCCGTCGTCGCGGGCCCCATCGCGGGCCTCACGGGCAGGCAGGGTGTGGCGACGTTTGCGCTCTTCGTGACGTCTGCGTGCTCGGCCGGGCTCAGCTTTGCCCGGTCGCTCGGCGTCGACGACGAAGAGATGGGGGGGATGGCCCCCCTGCTCGGGGAGGGCCTGTCGCAGTCGGTGGCGATCTTCGTGCTGCTGTGGATTGTGACATTTAGCGCGACGGGGGGGGGGATCTTGTAACTCTCTCTGTGTGAGGAGCCGAAGAAGAAAGAAAAAAGAGAGAAAGAGAGGAGTTTCGAGTGTTTTCGTTTCGAATTGGTTTTCGTTCCCTTTTTTTGGTTTTTTTTTTCAGTTTACAGAGGGGCCCGCGACGCCGCAGCGGGCTGCGAGCTCGGCCAAGAAGACGAGAAGGCGCGGGCAGGCCGCCGCCAGCACCGCCGCCGCGGCGTCGCCTGCCGCGGACTCGAAGAAGAGGCGCCTCGCGAGCCGCCGCGCGAGGCCCTTCGGCCGCCTCCTCCCCTCTGCCTCGCGCTCGAGCGACGGGTCCGGCAGCAGCCGCTGCCCCCTCGCGACCGCCTCCGAGAGCGGCTTCAGCCCCGCCGCCCTCGCCGCCTCGACCTCACTCAGCTTCTCGCGCATGCTGCTGCTGCTCACCCCGGCGACAAACCGCAGCAGCGCCTTGATGACGGCCTCCTTCTCGCCGTCAAATGCCCGCTCCGCCGCCGTCGCTTTCCCAACCTTTGCTCCCTTCCGGAGCCGCGCGGTAGAAGGCAGCTCGTTGATCTCGAGGAGCGCGACCCTCCCCTCCGGAGTCACCACGAAGTCGGCTCCCAGGAGCTCAATAGACAGGTGTCGAGGTATGGGAAAAGAGGAAGAAGAGGAAGAAGAAGAAGAGGCCTTTGCGATCTGTGGCGCCGCAGCGGCGAGCGCCAGGCCAAGGGCGTCCTCGGCGCCGCTCCGAGCGGCGGCCGCGACGCCCTGCCTGTCGGCTCCGTCGAGCGCTCCCGCGAGGTCCCTGAGCGACCAGACGGCGACGTGTTCGGGGTCGTGCAGCCACATATTGACGACTGGGACCGTCGGCGTCGTCGGAGAGGCGGGAGGGGGAACGGAGGGAGTCGAGGGCCCGCGGGGCGAGCTCGCAGGCGCGCGGGGCGAGCTCGCGGGCCCGCTCCAGCCGACGGGCTCACCGTTTCCCCCACCGCCCCCACCAATCCCTCCGCCTTCCCCCTCTTCTCGCAGCGCCTCGCTCGCCTGATCCTTCTCCTCCTCCCTCTTCTTCGGGCTCGACTCGGCGATCACGATGCCGCCTCTGTAAAGATAAGCCCGCGGAACAGCAGCAGCAGCAGCAGCAGCAGCCCTCCTCCTCTTCCCGTCCTCCTCTCCGCCCCGTTTTCCGCTGCCGCAGCTGCCGTCAGCGTTCTCCGCCGTCGACCTTTTCAAACCAGAATCGCCTCCGCCTCCGCCCCCGCCGCCGCCGCCGCCGGACTCGGAGACGAGAACAAAGAGCACCCGGAGGTAGAAGCGCCTTCCCCCGCCGACGGTGGCCTGCGGCGACACCGCAGCCTGCAACACGGAAGACGAGGCAGAAGCGGAGCGAGAAGAAGGGGACGCAAACCAGGACAGGCGAGAAAGGGAGGCACGCGCCGCCGTCGCCGCCGCCGCAGCCGCGGCCTCATGCGCGCCCCGGATCATCTCGACGCCCCTTCCCCGGTGTCCGCCGCTCTTCAGAGCCCACTCGTCGCCTCTGATCCATCCACCGAGCCCCAGGGCGGCCGCGGCGGCCGCGTCCCAGGCCGCGCCGGGGCGCGCCAGCGGGATCGAGCGAGGGAGGAGAGCGAAAGAATAAGAAAGAGCCTCCGAGGAGCCGAGGGAGAACAGCCCCGCCGCTTCGAGCGTCGCCGCGAGGCCCGATTTCGACGTCAGGGCCCTCCTCGCACCGGGGACGCACGAGAGGACTTTCTTCCTCTTTGTTCGGAGAGGAGGAGGAGGAGGCGTCTTCGCGCTTTTGTTTCTCTCCGACGACGACTGCGCCCGCGCCCGCGCCTCCGAGGAGAGACTCAGCGCCGCCCTCGCCCGCTCGCAGGTCCCCCGAGCGCTGAAAAGATAGTCCCAAGCTTCGGGATCGTAGTAGCCCATGTGCGTCAGGAACGACCTCGAAGCGGGGTTGCCGGCGAGCGAGAAGAGGCCCGGAGAGGACTGGAAACGTTTTTGTTTTCACCTTTTTTTTCCCGCTGGTGAGCGTGTTTTCTCTTCGTCCTCCTTACCCTTATCTGTCTCTCTCTAGAATTCCTCTCGCATTCTCACCTCGATATCCTCGAGCATGATCGTGGATTCGCCCTTGGCGAAGCCGAATGAGTCGATCCAGACGCGCAGCGGGGGAGGAGGAGCTGCTGGATGCAGTTGGGGTTGAAAAGAAAAGGAGGAGAGTTTCTTCGGCCAGCAGGTCTTGCCATCATTGCTTCCTCCCCGGAGCCAATTGCAGAGCTTCGAGCTCAAACTAGGGAGGCTAGAGCATGAGAGATCACGCAGAGATGCCAGCGCGATGCAGATCACGAGCCACAGCGGGCCCCTGAGTCGGCGCATCGCAGCGATGCGAAATCTCGCCTTCTTCCGTCGAAGAGATGTGTCGCTCAGTAACACAACCCGCGACGGAAAACAACCACGACGTCTCGTTTTCATCGATCCCTTTCGTAGCTTCGCCGCGCGATTGCTTCTTATTTTCCCTTCTCTTTACCCCGAGGAAGCAGAAGATTCGCGGCGAGGGAAGACTCTCTCGTATCATACATAGCGCAAAAAGAGCCATGGCAGTTCAGGCGAGACCTCGATCGACGGAGAAAAGCGGCGTGTGCCGCGGCCGCGCCGCCGCCGCCGCTCCCTCTCCTCCGGCGTCGACCCTTTCCTTCCTCGCCCTCTCCGGCGCCGCCCTCGCCCTCCTCCTCTGCGCCTCGACCGCCCTCGCGGCCCGCACCCACGGTGAGGTCTCCAGGCTCGACGCGCCCTGCGTCACCAAGCTCGACGAGCTCTGGGCCAGGCACTACCCGGACGTCAACTCGACCACTCCCGGAGGGAACTCCCTGCCGTCGCTCTGCCGCTCGATCGTCGAGCAAGCACTGGCGGGCAAGGCCAACGACCGCTGCCCCGACGAGAAGGCCGTGCTCGAGTGCCTCAACGAGGCGCCCGAGGCGTGGAGCGGGTTTGTTTCCCAGTGCGCTCTCTTCCTGGGCACCGCGACCGACCCCGCTGCCGACGGGACCGTGACGACCGGAGGAGCGGGAGGGGGCGCGGCGAGGCGGCGGATGCTCGCGGGCGAGGGCGAGGGCGAGGGCGAGGGCGAGGGCGAGGGCGGCGGCTCGCTCGTCGGCCAGGGCTGCTTCCCCAACTTCAAGACGCCGAGGGACTTTGACGCGTGGCTCAAGGGGGACTTCAAGGAGACGCACGACTACGGGAGGGGGTCTCCCGTGGCCTTGACGAGCGTGGCGGTGTTCACGGTGCTGCTGTTTTCGATGGCCGCGTTTTGATTTGATGATGGGGGGGGAGACATCTTGACTTGAGTGGCCTGGCTTTTTCTTTCTTCTCCTCGCTTGTTTTCCCTTTTTGGATGTTTTCATTTTTTTTTGAAAATCAGGGCTCGCGCGCGCCAGCCCCGTGGTGAAGTTTGTTTTTATTTCCCCCACCGTGCCGCACGTTGTAAACGAAATAGAGTGCTTGCTTTTGGAAGGGGAGGAGAGTCATTTTTTTCTCAGAACGAGGAGAGCAAAAATTCGTCGCGAGATTTCACGCCTTGGATCGATTCAAAGCGACTCCCATGCTTCGCGCCTCCTTCCCGGGCCTCGCGGCCTCGGCAGCGGCCCCCTTCGCCGCTTTCACGGCAGGGTCTCTCGGCAAGAAGAAGACGAGCGGTGCCCTCTCGTTGAAGCCTCTCCATCGATCGCTCACCTCGGCCTCCTCGACCTCGACCTCGACCTCTCCGGCGACCAAACTCGCCGCCCTCTCCAGCAGAGACCCGCCTCCAGCTCCCCGTCTCGATTTCCAGCCCGACTCCCTGACTGGTCGATGGCACAAGCTGAAGTCGGAGAGCGACGATATGAGGGCCGCATGCGACGCTGTCGAGCTGAACAAAATCCTGCGGATGGGAGTGGGATTGGTCAACACCCTCGACATCGTCGACGAGCGGCAGCAGGGAGGAGGAAGAGGAGGCAAAAGCGGTAACGGCACCGAAGCGCACTTCGCGACCACGCTCAAGGCCGGGGGGATCCTCGACGTGAGGGAGCGGTACCCCTGGAGCGGGGCGCAGGTGCAGCACTCGCGGAGGGACAAGAGGCGCGGGAGGCATTCGGGGCGGGTCTCGCTGGTCGAGGCCCCAGAGGTCGGAGGCGTCGGCGTCGGCGTCAGAGGAGGGGCAGAGGGGGAAGGAGCGCCGGGGGAGCCGAAAAGGCTCCACCCGAGGATCACCGTCACGTGGGACGACCCTCTCGGCGGGGAGTGTACTGACACGTTCGTCCTGTCTCGATGCGGAAGGATCTTGACGCAACTGTCGGTGCTGCGCGTGCGGGGGAGGGAGGCCGTCGTCTACAAAACGGTCTATACTCGCTAGGGTGTTTTCCGTCCGTCTCCCTTTTCCCTTTTCCCCTTTCTTTTCTTTCTCCCTCTCTCTCTCCCTCTCTGTAAAAAAAAGGAAACAAAAACCCATCATACAGCCAGTTTCCTGGTGTGGGTGTGGGGGGGGGGGGGGAGGGGGGATTACAGAAAGAAAGGAAAGGAACAGCCACTGCCACTCACTGCCAGGGCGAGTAGGGGAGCGGCCTCAGCAGCTGCCGCGAGACGCCCGCGGCCGGCGCGTCGGCCGCGGACCGGCCCGCGACCGCCGCGGCCGCGTCCGCGAAGCGCCACACCTCCACGTGCGAGCCCACCGTCACGTGGGGCCCTCCCGTCCCGACCGAGACGCTGCCGCGAAGGGCCAGCGCGCCGCCGTGGCGCTCCGAGGCGAGGGCGCGGGCGGCGTCGCCGCCGCCGCCGCCGCCGCCGCCGAGCGAGCGCGGCGCGACCGTGAAGTCGAAGACGCCTCCGGGCCGCTTCCCCGTCGCCCCCGCCGCGGCCAGCTCCTCCGCGTCGGCGGCGATCTCGGCCTCTACCTGCACGAGCATCGACGTCTGGGAGGCGACGCAGGCCCTGGAGACCGGGAGGTACTCCGCGGTCCATTCGCTCTTGGACGCGAGCGACGCGCGGAGCTCGTCCCTCGACGCGAGGTCGTCGTAGAGGTAGACGTGCGTTATCTTGTTGAGGTCGCCGACCTCGCACTGGAGCATGGCCAGGAAGGGAAGCTGCTTCCTGAGGTGGACGGTCTTGGCAGTTGCGGCGATGAAGTCTCCCGTCTTGGAGGGGTGGAGCGTGTACTGGCGGATCTCGGCAAAGCACGGCTGCGAAGGGAGGTGTGTCGAAGAGGAGGTTGAAAAGGAGGAGGAGGAGGAGGAGGGCGTTGATGGCGACGCAGAGCAAGACGACGGCATCGAAGAAGCTCTCGCCGCTCTCTCGCTCGCCGCTCCGCCGTTCCTGCCGCGAGTGAGCTCCGATGCGAGCCGCGACAGCGCTCGAGAAGAGCGCATCTTGAAAAGGAGCGAAGACGAGGAAAGGCTCTGTCGGAGTTGTTTGGAATCGAAAGAAAAGGGAGGGGCGGCGCTGACTGAAAAAAAACTCAAAAGTCAAAGGCCAACTAGCCACTTCGCTCTCGCTTCCCCAACTTCGAATCCTCTCACTTGAATCGTCGCGGACGCCAACTCCTCGCGCGCCGTCCCGCCGTTTGAACGAGAAAGAGAGACGCATCAGCGAGAGAGTGTTCTCGACACCACAAGGCTGCGCAATTGAGCGGCCCAGAGAGAGCCACGATGCACGCTCGCGCGATGAAGACGATGACGACGACGGCGGCAGCGGCGGCGACGACGCTCCGAGCGACCCAGTCACCCGCCGCCGTCGCGGCGCCCTCTCCCCTCGCTCCCCCTCCTCGCTCCGCCAAGGCCCTGCCTTTCCGCGCCGGCGCGCGTCTATCGAGGGCGAAGACGACGAAAAATAACTCAGACCTCCGTTCCCTCGTCGCCGCCGCCGCCGACGCCGACGCCCCGTCCCCCTCCTCCTCCGAGGCCCCGCCCCCCTTGTCATCTCCGGCCTCTCCCTCTCCCAGCCGCGGCGGGCCGCCTCCGCCGCGCCCCGGCGCCCTCCCCTTCGACACCCCGCTCGCGATCGCCCTCGCCGGGGCCGCCTTCGAGGCCTACAACTCCCCCGCGGGATTCGAGATGGCCGACCCGAGCGGGAGGGACTTTGCTGCGTTCGTCGACGCCGACGGGACGACGACGCGCTACTTCGACCCGCAGGTCCTCGCGGCCGCGACCTGCGGCGGCGCCGTCGCCTCGCTGAGGGTCAGCCGCGCCGAGGGGCTCCCGGCCTCGGACGCGTGGGGCACCTCGGACCCTTACTTTGTGGCCGAGCTGCGGGGCAGGGCGGCCGCGCACCGCAGCGCCGTCGTGCCCCGGACTTGCAACCCGACGTTCGACGACGACTTCGAGCTTTTTGTCGGCCGCGGCAGGTTGAACGAAAAAGGCAAAGAGGAGGAGGAGGACCCTCTCGACGCAATTTTGAAAATTTCGCTCTTCGACTCGGACGCGCTGACCGCGGACGACGCGCTGGGCTGGGCGGAGATCAGCCTGCGGGAGCTGGAAAAGCAGGGAGCCGCCGGAGAAGTTGAGCTCGCCCTCGTCGCCGCCGGCGGGGAGACGAGGAGCGCGGGATCGGTGTTCCTCTCCGGCGGCGTCCGCACTCTCTCGGAGACGGAGCTCGCGGCCAGGGCCTCGGGCAGCATCGCCCCGGACGGCACCGACGAGGTCGCAAGGATGAGCCGCGCGTGGCGCTCGCTCGCCAGGGCCGCCGCAGGCGGAGGGGGAGGAGGAGAGGGCAAGGAAGGCGAAGACGCATCCTCCATCTTCGAGCCCGCGGCCTTCATAGAGAACCCCGCGACCGACACGCAGCTTTGGGTCGGCATTGACGGCCCCACCCGGAGGCTGATGATCGCCTTTAGGGGGACGGAGACGACAAAGATGTGAGTTTTGTTTCGTCAGTGGGTGTTTTTTTCTTTTTTGTCTGCTTCTTTTCGGGGGGTCGAGGACGCTTTCTCGAAGAAGAAGAAAAGAAGAAGAAGAAGAAGGAACGAGAAAACAGAACTCGAAAAAAAGCATTGGTTCTCGCCTTCTCTCTCTCACCCATGCGCCCTCGGCATTTCGCCCTCTTCCTCTCTCTCTCCCTCTGTGCCCAATTCATGGTCGGCAAAACCCCGAAAACAGACTCGACGTCCTGACCGACCTCAACGCGACCAAGGCACCGCTCGACGCCAGAGCCGCGCCCGGGGAGCCAGGCGCCCTCGCCCTGCCCCCCTACGCACGCGTCTCCCCCAGGTCGGCCGCCAGGGGAGGCCCTCCGCTGGCGCCCATGGACAGGGACGCGCTGTGGTGCCACCAGGGATTCCTGGCCGCATACCGCAGCGTGCGCTGCTCGGTGCTGCGCGTCGTCGGCGAGCGCCTCGCCTCCGCGGGACAGGGCGCCGACGCCTCAGACTCGTCCTCGACCCCTTGGACGATCCTGCTGACCGGCCACAGTCTGGGGGGAGCCCTCGCGACCCTCTGCGCCTACGAGCTCGCCCACCTCGAGCTTGCGGACGCGGGGGAGGCCGGCGTCGAGAGGCTCGTCGTCTACAACTTCGGCTCGCCCCGAGTCGGCTCCGGCGCGTTCGCGTCCCACTTTGACGCGTCCTTGCCCGACGCCTGGCGCGTCGTCAACGCCGCCGACCTCGTTCCCCGCGTTCCGAGGCTCATGGGGTACGCCCACGTCGGGCATGCGGTGCCTCTGAGGTCGGACGGGACGTTTGACGACGAGGCCATCGCCGAGAATTATGCCGCCGGGCTTTATGGCGACGGCGACTACGTCCCTGTGCCGCCGTCGGCAATATCTCCCTCCTCCTCCTCTCCTGCCAAACACTCGTTCGCGTCCCCGGCCGCGGCCTCCTCGGAGGAGATCGAGCCGGTCTTCGACGAGGAGGGCGCCAACGTGATAACGGCGGCGACGGCGCTCGCGCAGGCCGCGGCCTCGGCGCTCTTCGGCGGCGTGACGAGGAAGAGGAGCGCGGAGGAGGCCGGTGCCGCTGCCGCCGGCGGGGGAGGCGAGGGCGGGGGAAGCGAGGGCGGGGGCGAGGGCGGCGGGTACCTGACCGAGAAGCAGGCCGCGGCCGACGCGGTCTCCAAGCTCCTCGCCTCGGAGATGCGGACCATGGGCGACTTTTTGTCCGGGGACGCCGTAGTCCACCACACCGAGGCCGTGTACCTCGAGGTGCTCCGGAAGGCCGTGGGGGCCGCGGGAGAGCTGGCGCGCGAGCTCGCCGAGGAGGCACGCGGGGAGAACGCGGAGGGGGAGGTCGAGGCCGCGGCGAAGAAAGCCGCGGAGGCCGCGCAGGAGCTGATCAAGGAGGCGCAGAGGTAAAAAAATATTTAAACGATAGTACTTCTACTAGGGGAGAAAGGTCGCGGGGGGAGAGAGAAGCGAGAGAGAGAGAACCCGAAAATTGACCGAGGGAGGGAGGGAGAGGGGGAGAGAGAGGGAGACATGCAGATTTTGAAGTCAAGTGCTTTGAGTGAGTTTTTATTGCAGTCATGTTTATCTCTCCGTTCTCTCTCTCTCTCTCTTTGTACTTTCTCTCTCTCCTTTATCGCCTTCGGCGAGAGGGAGCAGCCGCGAGGACGACCAGCTGGTCCCCTTCGGAGCAGCCCGAAGCCGCAGCCGCAGCCGCAGCCGCGGCCTCGGCCTCGGCCTCGGCCGCCGCGAGCCGCGCCGCCTTTGCCGCGGCGGCCCTCATCGCGGCTGCGGAGGACGCCGCGGCGGCAAGGGCGGCGGCCACGGCGGTCGCCGAGGAGGCTCTCCGACCTCCTTGCTGCTGGCTGCTGCGGCTGTTGTCCTTGCCGCTGCTCGGGGGCCAGCAGATCTTGGTGGCGGTGGTGGTCGCCGTGGCGAGGTCGTCGAGGTCGAGGTCGTCGGCTTCGTCGGCGCCGGCTTTGGCGTCGTTCGAAATCGCCCCGACGAAAGCCTTGTCCGAGATTTTCCTCCGGAGCGGGGCTGACCCTGCCACGCTCCGCCCTCCTCCCCCTCCTCCGCGCCCGTCTCCGCCTTTCGATGCTGTCGTCAACGCCTTGCGCTTTGCAGAGGCCGATTTCTGGCGCGGCCTGGTCGCGGACTGGGCGACGACAGCAGCAGCTCGAGTCTCGTCATCCATTGGCATCAATCGCCGGGCAGCTCGGCGCGAATTCGCTCGCCGCTCCTCCGCCTCCGCCTCTTCGTCTTCTTCGCCCCCGCCTTCCAGGGCCGCCGCCTGATCAAACGCCGCACTGAGGTTGCGCGGCCTCAGCGGAGACAGCTCGGCGTCTTCGTTGGCCCGCAAAGGCTGATTCTGGAGGTGATTGAAGCATCGCTTCACCCCGCCGCATTCGTCGGCCTTTCGCGCCGGCGACGACGACCTCCCCGACGACAACGTCGAGGGCGAAGAAGTCTTCCGAACGACGACGTTGGCCTTGACGGGGCTCCCCTCGACCGCGAGCAGCAGCTCCTCGTCGCAGACCAGGGCGGCCCCGAGCCCCGCGGCGTGAGGGCCGGCCTGATGAGGGCCTGGCCTGCCCGGCGCCGGGGGCGGCATAGAGGAGCGTCGCGCCAGGGGTGGCATTTTTTTTGAGTTTTTTGTGCAGCGAGGAGGTCGAGTTTCTTTTTTTGAAAAGAAAGAAACAAACTCTCTCTCTCTCACTCTTTTCCCTTTCTTCCACCTGTCGCGCATCTCTCGCTCCTTCTCTCTTTCTTTTCCCGGACCCAATGTCCTAAGAGGGAGAGAGAGAGAGAGACAGCAGGAGCCCGCTCGCGTCCTCCTCCCCCCACATGGGAATCCAGGGCCTCCTCCCGGCGCTGCGGGACGTCACACGCCAGCAGCATGTGTCGGCTTATTCGGGGCACGCCGTCGCAGTCGACGCCTACTGCTGGCTGCACCGCGGGGCGTACAGCTGCTCGAGGGAGATGTGCGAGGACCTGCCGACGGACGGGTGCGTGGGTTGTTGGAGGGGGGCCTCTCGGCGCGGAGGGAAGAAGGAGACGGAGACAACGATCGCATTTTGCTCACTGGTTTTTTTTCTTGGGCTCTGTCGCCGATTCCTTTCCGAGCTCGAATGCGCCGTGTTCGAGAACGCGCTTTACACGTGTTTTGCGCTCAGACTAAAGCATGCCTAGTATACTTGCCGCGAATATCGAAATTGAGACGATAGAGCGGCAGAAAGCGGCCGCATTGGCCGCGGCAAAGGGGCGAACGAATTTCGACGACAACGACTCTTTCTCTCTCCCTCTCCCCCCTTTCTCTCAACCTCCTCCGCTCCTCCTCAAAAAAACCGCAACCCAAAAAAACCGACACCAGCTACATCAACTTCTGCCTCGACCGCATCGACACCCTGCTCCGCGCCGGAGTGACCCCGCTGCTCGTCTTCGACGGCGCCCGCCTCCCGGCCAAGGCCGGCGAGGAGCGCTCGCGCGGCGGCAACCGCGCCGCAGCGCTCGCGCGGGCGCGGGCGCACGCGGCGGCCGGCAACAGCGCCGCCGCCGGGGAGATGTACCGCCGCGCCGTGGACATCAAGCCGGTCCACGCCGCGAGGCTCATCAGGGCGTGCGGGGCCCAGTGCGCCGCCGGAAGGCTGCCCCTCGCGCCGGGGAAGACCATCGACGGCGGCGGCGGCGCCGGGCATCGGCCCGGCCGCGGGCCCGTGCTCTTCCTCGTCGCGCCCTACGAGGCCGACGCGCAGATGGCCTACCTCGCCCGGCGCGGCGACGTCGCCTGCGTGATCACGGAGGACTCGGACCTGCTCGCCTACGGGGCCCCCCGCGTCCTCCTCAAGATGGCGCGGGACGGGAGCGGCGAGGAGGTGCGGGCCGAGGACGTGCCCGCGGCGAGGCTGCTGCCGTGGGCCGGCGGCGGCGGGGGGGGCCCGGACCCGCCGCCGCCGCCGGGCGGCGCCTCCTCCTCCCGGGTCGTTCCTTCCTCCTGCTCGGCGCCGGCTTCGTCGCTGTCCGCGGGGGGCTCTGCTGGGGAGCAGCAGCAGCAGCAGCAGCAGCGGGGCGACGGAGGCACCGCGCCGCCCTGCTCGTCGCCGCTCCCTCCCCCCTCCTCCGGCCCTTCGCAGCCTCCTCCCCCTCCCGGCGACGCAGCCGCCGCCGCCGCCCCCGCCCCAGCGGCCTCCGACCTCTTTCTCCAGCTCTGCGTCCTCGCGGGCTGCGATTTCCTGCCCTCCCTGCCCTCCGTGGGGCTCAGGACCGCCGCGAGGCACCTCTCCAGGCTGCGCTGCGCGCACCGCGTCGTGCGCTCCCTGCGGCTCGCCGGCAAGCGCGTGCCCGCGGGCTACGAGGAGGGCCTCTGCCGCGCGCTGTGGACCTTCAAGCACCAGACGGTCTTCTGCCCGCACTCGCTCGAGTGCGTCCCGCTGGGTCCGCTGCCCGAGGTCGCTGCCGCCGACGACGACGACGGTGACGAGGCGGCGGCGGGAGGGAGGAGCGGCGACCGCGCCGCTCGCCGGCGCGTCCTCGTCCCGCCGGCGGCCGCCGTCGGCGTCCCGACCGTCCGCGACCTCGACTTCCTCGGGCCCTTGGTCCCGGCAGAGATCGCCGCGGCAGTGGCGGCGTGCGTCGTCGACCCGATGACGAGGCTGCCGTTCACGAGGGAGCAGCTGATGCCGACAGCGGCGGCGGCGAGAGGAGGCGGAGGAGGGTGGCAGCAGCAGCAGCAGAGGCGCCCTCATCACTCTCACCACTCCCATCATCAAAGCCACCACCGCCAGCAGCAGCAGCAGCAGCAGCCGCAGCAGCTGCAGCAGCAGCGCCCACAGGCCACCAGCAGCATCGCAGCGCTCTTCGCCAGGGCCGCGTCGGCGGGGGCGACGGCGCCTCAGCTGCAGCACCCCGCCTCGCGCCCTCCCCCCCCGGGAGCTCCGCCGCTCCTCCGCTCGGCCCCGGCCGCGCGCTCGGCGTTCGCGCCGCCCCGGCCCGCGACCGCTGGCCCCCCTCCTCCCTGGTCGTCGCAGCCCGAGGGGAGCGGTCCGGGTTTCGCCGCGGCCCTCGGCGCCGGGAGGAGGGCCGTCGGGGTGAGGGAGAGGGGGTTTGCGCAGCTGCCCGGAGGCGGGGGCGGCGGCGGCTGGCAACAGCGGGAGCAGCGGCAGCAGAGGCCGCTTCCGCCGCCGCGCTTCCCCTCGGCCCCTCCCGCCCCTCCCGCTGCGCCCCTTCCTCCTCGCGCCTCCGACGCCGGATCCGACGCGCTCCCTCCCCCTGCTCTCAAGGCGTCCCTGCACTCCGGGGGCGTCCTCTCCCAGCCCCCGGAGCGCGCCGTCGTCGTGGAGATCTCGCCCGCGAGGAGGCCGCCGCTGCCGGGGAGAGGAGCGACGGGAGAAAGAGAAGACCGAGGAGGCGGCGGAGAGGACGAGCTCGAAAGGGCCATGGCGGAGGAGCGCCGCCCCTTTGCGAGCTTCTACCGCGCCTCTCAGTCCGAGAACGAGGACAGCCAGCAAAATCAGCAGCAGCATCTGCAGCAGCAGAGTCGCTGGGGCGGCGGGGGGAGCACGCCAGTCGGGTGGAGGGACTTTTATGGCGCGGCGGTGACGCCGCTCTCGTCGGAAGAGCAGAAGCAGCCGCAGGAGCCTGTTCCTTCGTCGAAGAAGAAGGAGGCGAAGGCGCAAAAGGGGGCAAAGGACACCGTTGCTGCTGCCGCTCCTTCCACGGGGAGGCCGCGCCGCTCGAGGCATTTCGCTGCCGAGGAGGAAGAGGAGGAGCAAAAGGAAGAGAGGGAGCCGAACTCGACCTCGGGAGCGAGGAAGCGCCTCTCCCTTGACGACGGCGACGAAGAGGAAGCAGCAGCTCGTCCCCCTCCTCCTCTCTCCTCTTCCAAGCGCGCCCGCGTGCCCTTTGGCGGGTTGCAGCACGTCGTCGCCGCGGCCAAGGCGGCAGAGAACGCGCTCTCGGGATTCGGCGGGAGCAGCGGAAGTGGTGGAGGAGGAGGAGGAGGAACGAGGGCAGCGAAGAAGACTAAGCGAGCGGCGTCGTCGAAACAGGGCTCGGCAACAACGGCGACTGCCGACGCAACCACTGCCGCTGCGGCCGCGGCTGCTTCTCCCCCCTCCTCCTCTGCTGCAGCCTTCGCCCGCTTCGCCTTTGGGAAAAAGAACAACAATTGAAACCTTGAAAGGCACTGTAAAAATAACATTGATTTTTTTTAACCAAAAGAAAAACTCGACGTCAACGACATCAAGCGTCCGGGAAAACCCGCTCCTTCTTCTTGCTCACGACCGAATACACAGCACTCCTCGCCAGCAGCGGGAAACCCGCAACCCCCTTCCCCTCCTTCCCGTACTGCTCCACCAGCAGCTCCGCGGCCCGGGCCACGACGTCCCCCTGCACCTCGACCTGCTCCTTCCCGGCCTCGGCGGTCTTGGTCACAGAGGCGCCGCAGGCGAACTTCTTTCCGAGCATCTTCGAGGCCTCGGGGAGCTTGACGCCGAAGAGGTCGAGGCCCGAGATGGTCGTGACGGACTTCTTCTTCCCGCGGGAGGAGAGCTCGAGGACGAGGGTCGGGTCGCCCTTGGACGGCTTCTTCTTTTTGGGAGGGGCGGCGTCGGCTGCTGCTGCTGCCCTGGTTGTCGACGGCGCTCCTGCAGCTGCTGGTGTTCCTGCAGCTGCTGCTGCTGCTGCTGCTGCTTCGTCTTCGCCGCCTGGTGTGCTCGCAGCAGCACCGTCGCCGATGCTCAGGGAAGCGACGGCCTCTGCCGCGGCGTCTCCGCCGGACTGGGCGGCCTTCCACCTAGAAAGAGAGAGTTTGAGGAGGTCGAAAGAAAGGTTGAGAGTCTATCAATCTCTCTTCGCTTCTTCTTCTTTCGCCCGCCTCTCTCTCTCTCTCTCTCTTCTTCCTCTCTCTTCGCGCCGTCACTTTTACCTCTTGTACTCGTCGCAGTTGCTGGGGAGGTACTCGTTGAATTCCGCAGGGATGCCTGTGACCGCATCGTACTCGACGGCGAGCGGCGGAGGGGGCGGGGGCCTCTCGGCGAGCGCCTCTGCCTCGGCGGGATCGGCGACGACAGCGGCCATCGTTTGCTCTCTGACGTCCTTTCGAGAGCGCACGCAGCAGCGATTCCGTGTTTGGATCGTTCGAGAGCGTTCAAGATTTTGCAGAGGAGAGACCGAGAGTGAAAGACAGCGAGAAAAACGAGCGCACAGGGAGCCAATCGAGCAGTGCGACTTGTGATTCGCGAGGAAAGAATCTCGTTTCATCGTCCGCGAAGTTCTCGTCGTTGTTTCATTTTTCATCTTCGCACACTCTCTCGACTCCCTCTCCGCTTCATCCCCTCGCGGCCGTTACGGCCCGCGCGCGCGCGAGAGAGAGAGAGAGAGAGACAGAGAGACAGAGAGAAATGATGCCCCGCCCGCCGCGCCCCTCCTCGCAGCTCCTCCGCGAAGAGGGCGACCTCAAGCGCCGGCAGCTCTGGAGGGAACGCCAGCTCCGGAGAGCGCTCGCCGCGCTCGCGGCCGCGGCTGCGGTGCTGCTCTCGCGCGAGAGAGAGAGGCCGGTCTCTTCTCCTGCTCCTCCTCCTCCTCCCTCGGCCTCCTCCGCTCCCCTTTCTTCTTCGCTTGCTGCTGCCTCAGCCGCCGAGCACCGCCGGTCGAGCCCTCTCCCTCCGAGCTTCGGAGAGGGCGCCGAGGGGTATTTCCCCAGGGGCTGCGTGTGGCGAACCTCACGACGAGAAAGGGCTGGGAAGGGGAGCAGCAGCGGCAGCTCCGACGGCAAAGGGAGCGTCTTCTCTCCTTCTACCCCCTCCCTGGAGTTTTACCTCGAGGAGACAAGGAGCTGGACGCTCTCGATGCCCGCGGCTTGCACCATAGCTGGAGACCCAAAGGCCCGAGGCGGAGGCGAAGAGCAGGGGCCGAAGAAGGTGAAGAGCAGGAGGAGGAAGCGAACAAGGACGAAAGCGGCGACGGCGGCAGAAACCGCGCCCTTCCCATTCCCGCTCTCTTCGACCTCCCAGTCCTGCGACGCGCTCGCCTGCACCTATCGCGGTGGTCTCTGGCTCTCCGGAAGAGGGCGATGGCACTCCGTCATCGAAGGGGGGGCAGGAAGCGGAAGCGGCGCGGCTGTGGCGGGAAAGATCTCGAGGAACCTGCGCTTGGCGCCGCTGCGCGTCTCGGGCCCGGCCGGCGCCTTTGCGTCGGCGGTTGCTGCTGAAAGGAGCTCCTCCCTCCGCCTCGCCGCGGGCCGCACCCTCGTGGTCGACTTCGGGTTCTACCGCCACCCGTCGGCGATCGGGCACTGGGCCGAGGTGGCCGGGCAGCTGGCGTCGCACGTCTTTTCGGAAACGAGGGGAAGCGAGAATGAGAATGAGAACGAGAACGAGAACGAGATCGACGTCGACGACGAAAACGGCGACGAAAACGGCGGCAAGCGGGAAAGAAAGCCCCTCCGCCACCGCTTCGACCGCGTCGTGCTCCTCCACGTCTCTC
>Ga0315284_10003954_pt1 | contig 21042 bp, 14 predicted proteins | sample YL17G09_16_MG_FD_203696 | JGI IMG/M metagenome (GOLD analysis project Ga0315284, IMG submission 203696) | Sediment microbial communities from Yellowstone Lake, YNP, Wyoming, USA - YL17G09_16 | ecosystem: Environmental > Aquatic > Freshwater > Lake > Sediment | place: USA: Wyoming | collected...
TTAAATCAATAACCGAGCGTCGTTTACTTAAACGGCTAAAAGAACTGTGCGAGCAATGTGAGTTCGAGAATCCGCGACAGTATAAACTTCACTCATTTCGCCATCACTTTGGAAGTCTATGTGCAAACCATAACGTGGCATATCGCAAGGCACTCGCCTGGCTTGGACACAGTTCGTCACAAATGCTTGATTTGTATTATCATTTGCATGATGAGGACAGTCAGCAGGCTATGGTAGCACTGGCAAACTCCAGTGTAGTTGACGGTTGTTTTGGTTCGCAATACTCTACGCTTGAGGGCAATTTGAGGGCAATGGGGAAGTCAAAAATCGAGAAAACGTTGCAAGTTCCAGAAGCTAAGGAACTTATGACATCACTGTCAAATATAACGGAGAGGCCGGGATTCGAACCCGGGGTAAGGGTTTATACCCCTACGACGGTTTAGCAAACCGTTGCCTTCAGCCACTCGGCCACCTCTCCGAGTCAGCATACCAATCTACACTTTGCGGCCCATGCTTGCAAGCAGATAACGGGGAAACGAGAATTTTTTCGGGCCTGCCCACGTTCTTGCTCCCCGCTTCCGCGGGGACAAGTTTACCCCTGCGAAGGCAGGGGCAGGAAAGCACGGGGGGATTTACTCGCTGCGTCCGCAAAGTCTCCGGATGTCTCTTGCCACAATGTCCGCGATAATTTGGTCCTGTTCAGACGGCGTCTGCGACGGCTGCATAGAAAAATGAATGGCCGATTCGGGCTCCGTCTGCGTAGTGACAGGTTCAACTTTTTTGCCGGGGGCCTGCCCTCGAATGCCTTTGTCGGGGGCCTTTCTTTTTACCGCCGTGATTTTCCGCTGCTCAGCCAGAATTTGCTCGGCTAAGTCGAACTTTGGAATTTCAACCCCGTGCTCTTTAGCAGCAGGACTATCTGCACGGACACCCCTGGCAGGCGGGACCTTTCTCGGTGAGTCCTGAGCCGGCGGAGTCTCTTTATTGTAAGGCGGGACGATGTCGCTGGCGCGAAGGACGTCCTCCTTCCGCCGCAGGTCATCATTAACTTGTTCGTTACTGTCACCCGTAGTCACGGTCACAACCTCCTCTGCTGTCTGCAAGTCTAACAGAGATGCCGATACTAAATCAAGAGAAAACTGGCACTTTTCAATCACTGATGCAGAAACTATAGAGAAACATTATGACCCTGCCAAAAGTTACTGCTGTCGTCCAGTTTGTCCCTCCATCTCAGCAGCTCCTGCCTCAGACGCCGCAGGTCGCCGGCGTGAGCGGGGCTGTCAGCGAGGTTGCTTATTTCCCAGCGGTCGGACCGGAGGTCAAAAAGCTGGATGGTTCGCCTGCCGTTGACGAAATACTCTATGAGCTTGTAGCGGCTGTCGCGGACAGCCCGCTGGAAATCCTTATACGCAAAGAAGAGCGTGTCCCGCAGCTTGTGCTTTTCGCCTCGAATAATGGGAATGAGACTGTATCCTTCTGCCGACTCAGGAATAGGCAGCCCAGCCAGCTCGCAGAGGGTTGGGTAGATGTCCAGCAGATAACAGAAGGCATCATACCTGCGGCCTTTGGGGACGCCGGGGCCGCACATAATCAGAGGCACGTGCACGCTGTGGTCGTAAAGGTTTTGCTTGCCCATAAGGCCGTGACGACCGACGGCAAGGCCGTTGTCACCGGCGAAGATAACGATTGTGTTTTGTGTTTGGCCCGTCTCTTTCAACGCCTCCAGGACACGGCCAATCTGGGCATCGAGGTGGGTAATCATTGCGTAATATGCGGCGATGTGCCTGCGGATTTCCTGTGGAGTTCGCGGCCAGGGGGCAAGCATCTCGTCCCGCACCTTCAATTCGCCGTTATCAAATGGGTGCTCGGGCATAAAACTTTTCGGCAGGACAACTTTGCCGGGGTCATACATATCCAGGTATTGCTTCGGCATTTCTCGCGGGTCGTGGGGTGCTGTGTAGGCAATATATAAAAAGAAAGGTTTGCCTTCCTTGTAATTTCGCAGAAAATTCGTTGCTGCATCGCTGAAAAGCTCACTGGAGTGTTTGCCCGGTTCTATGTACTTTTTATCGTTGGGATACTTGCCGCTCGGGTCGAAATCATATACAGGGACGTTGAGCTGGTCGGTCATTCCGCCGAAGAAAATTTTGGCGCCATCTGAGAAACAGCGTGCATAAGTCGGCTGGTCCTGGTGCCATTTGCCGATATGGAATGTCTTGTATCCGGCCTTGTGGAGAGCTTCGGGCAGCGTAATATGCTCCGGCGGAATTGCCCTGCCCTGGCCTTGCAGGTGAAACAAGGTCTTGCCGCTCAGCAGCATTGCCCGGCTGGGGATACAGACCGCACCGCTCATCGAACCCATAATGTAGGCATTGGTGAAGGCTGTGCCGTTTCGCGCCAGCAGGTCAAGATTCGGCGTGATGATTTCATCGTTGCCCAGTGAGTGAATTGTGTCAAACCGCTGGTCATCGGCAAAGAAAAATACGATGTTTGGCGGTCTTTTGTCCGCCTTGCGTCTCCCCCTTACAGCAGCGCAGCCGGGCAGCGCCCCGGAGACTGCAGCGGATGCCGCCAAAGACCCGATTGTCTTGAGAAATTTTCTCCTGGTTTGTGCGGGCATATTTTTCTGCCTCCCTTATGACAACCGCTTTGCATAGACAAAATATGCGCCTCGGGATGTGCCGCTGCCATCGGTAAAAAACGTCTGCAGACTGGTTTTGCCGGCCCTGAGTCGGACCTCAAATGTCACTTCGAGGGCATCTTTGGCGATCGGTTTGGATACATCGATATCTGCGATTTTCAGCCGGGCGTTCTTTGCATTGATTGCCCGGTCCGGCGGAGCGGCTGAATTTATGGGAATATTTACCTCGACAGGCCAGCGACGCAAAGCGAACTGGTATGTGCCATCGCGGGCAATCTCCACCGCCCAGAAGCCGTTGGCCTCCTGCGCCTGGCGAATAGTGTTCTGGTCCACGGGAATTTTGGGCCCGTGCCAGTCGTGGCAGGTCAGTCTCACGGGGTCTGCCTTGTCGGAGCCGATAATGACTTCGCAATATTCATCGAAACGCTTTGAAATATCAGCCCACCACTTCTCGTAGGATTTACGGAGTTCATTAACAACCTGCGGATGCTCGCGGGCAATGTTGCCGGTTTGTCCGGGGTCGGCCTTTATGTCATAAAGCTCTGTGCCGTTAATCAGTCGCCATCGCTCGGTCATAACGGCAATGTTGCGCCACTTTATCGGGGCATCGACTCGCTGCGAATGAACAAACAGTATCCGCTCAGGCCGGTCGGAGACGGCGCCGGTCAGTAAAGGTACAAGACTCGTGCCGTCAAACCTGGGAGTCGGTGGTTTCGCGAGACCACACAGCTCAATCAGCGTCGGCAAGAGGTCTATGTGTGCGGTAAGGGGGTTTATATCTTTGCCGCCCGCAAGTCCGCCGCCGGGCCAGCGGATAAAGCACGGCACTCGGTGGCCGCCTTCATAAATGGTTCCCTTGCGGCCTCGCATACCGGCGTTGAAATCGCCCGTTGAGGTGCCGTTGTCGGTCATAAAGATAAGAATGGTGTTCTCCTCCAGACCAGGTTGGCTGAGGTGCTGCATCAGACGGCCCATATTGTCATCGATGTTGGTTATCATACCGTAGAATCGGGCCGGCTCATCCGGAACGCCCCTGTCCCTGTATGGCTTACTATACTCTTCGGAGACGTTAAAAGGGCTGTGAGGTGCGTTCGTGACTATGTAAGCAAAGAACGGCCGGTCTTTGTTGGCCTCGATGAATTTCATCGCGCTACTGAAAAAAACGTCAGTGCAGTAGCCGTTGTATCTCTGCGGCCTGCCGTTATGGAAATAAGTGTCATCGAAGTAATCGTTGCCCCAGTAATCCGGCGTCTGGCTGACGCCGCCCCCGCCGTGCACCAGCACTTCCTCGAATCCGCGGTCCTGCGGTCTGAATGGGTAATTGTCGCCGAGGTGCCACTTGCCGAATATGCCCGTGCGATAGCCGCTGCTTGAAAAAACCTGGGCCATTGTCACTTCGTCTTTGCGCAGCAGAGAACGGCCCATAACGGTATGCCATACGCCGGTGCGCGAGGAGTACCGGCCTGTCATAAGGGCTGAGCGGGTGGGCGAGCAGGTCGGGTCAACGTGGAAATTTGTCAGGCGAATACTCTGTGAATGAAGGCGGTCGATATTTGGCGTGCGGATGACAGGGTTGCCGTGACAGCTCATGTCACCGTAGCCCTGGTCGTCCGTCATCACCAGCACAACGTTGGGGCGTTTTTCCGCTGCCGTTTTCCTGCGACCTGTGCCGGCGCAGCCCGACAGTATCGAAGGCGCGGCTGCCGAAGCGGTTGCAAATCCAATCGCTTTAAGAAACTCTCTCCTTGTTTGGCTTCGCATAAAGTTGCGCCTTTTTTCAGCTTGTTTGCGCAGGCCCTATGGAAAATTGCGTAAAATCGCCCGGATTAAACTGCCTTATCAGCGAGTGAATGTCATCGACCGTAACGGTCTTGACGGCATTCACGTCATCTTCGATAGTGCGATATTGCTTCAGGTACATCCAGTTAAAACCTACGTCAATGAGCCGGCCCATCGGCAGCTCATTTTTGATAACCAGCGCACTTAGTATCTTGTTTTTCGCCTTTCTTAATTCATCCTCCGTTACGCCGTCACGGGACAGGCCATAAAAAATATTTTTTACGATGTCGGCGACTTTTGAGACGTTTTCGCTTCTGCAGCAGATATAGCTGCAAAACACCCCCGTGCCGTCCATGGCCCCAAACTGCATCGTGGCCGTCTCGACCAGCGCCTTATCAACCAGCTCCCAGAAAAACCGCGAGCCGACGTCGTCGCCGACTATAGTCGCCAATAGCGACGCTGCAAATCTCATTTTGTCCTGGGCGGATACGCCCGCGCTCATCAGGCATATATGCTCGCAGGTCAGGTTTGCCTTCTCAAGCCGCTGCTTCTTTTTGCTGCCCGAGAAGTCCTGCAGGTTCCTTGTAACGGGCTGCATTTGCCACCGGCTGCAGTGCGTTCGAGCGAGCGAACGGATTTTGTTCCAGTCAAGATTACCTGCGAACGCCAGGACCATATTATTCGGCGCGTAGCGGCCGGTAAAATAGCCCTTCATTTGTGCAGCGGTCAAATTACTGATGCTCTCTTCGCTGCCGAGAACATTATTGCCGCAGGGATGGCCATCGAAGTGCAGACTTCGGCATTTTTCGACAACGTCAAAACTCGGCGTGTCCTTATACATCGCGATTTCTTCCTTGATGACGTTTTTTTCAAGGGCAAAGTCGTTATCTCTAATCGCCGGCTTCATCACCTCTATCCACAGCCCCGTCACCTCCTGCAGATACTCCGGAAGGACAGCCGCATAATAGACGGTATTTTCCTCGCTCGTACCGGCATTGAATTGTGCGCCTGTTCTGTCAAACGCCTCGTTGACCTCAAACGTATTTAGCCTTTCGGTGCCCTTAAAGAGCATATGCTCCAGGAAATGCGACACTCCGTTAATCTGCGGCGTCTCATCACGCGAACCGGTCTTAACGAAAAAGCCGACCGCCGCCGATTTGGCGGCCTTGTTAATCTCACCAATCAGACACAAGCCGTTCTCGAATGTCTCCTGCTGGAATTCCATAGCTGCCTACTTAACAGTTACCTCCCTTGGCCCAATCGTCACGACCGTAAAATCCTTGAATTTGTTCTTCCGCAGATACGTCAGGACCGACTCAACAGTAGTCTGTTCGATTTTGTCCTTGATTTCGTCGAGGCTTCGGACCCTGCCGAGCATATAGTAATCGCCGCCGATGCCGCCTGCCCTGCTGCTTGATGATTCGCTCTGCAAAATGAGCGCGCTTTTTAATCCCACTTTGGCTTTGTGAATTTCGTCTTCGCTAATCCCTTCACCAAGGCGGCTGAACTCCTCGATTATTACGTCAAGTGTCTGCTGGGCCTTTTCCGGCGTTGTGCCGGCGTAGCATATTATGCCGGCTGCCTCCTTCATGGCGTGATAATTTGCCCCAATTGCATAGCACAGCGCTCGTTTCTCTCTGACCTCTGTAAACAATCTGGCGCTCATTCCGCCCGAAAGGACTGACACTGCAAGTCTGGCGTTGTAATAATCCCGGTCGGTCGGCCTGGCGGTCCCGGTCATCAGGCCGATATGCACCTGTGCGCCTTCGTTATGGATGTGGACATATTTGCCGGCTCTTGCGCCTAAGGTAACGGGCTCAAGCGGCTTTTGTCGCTCTATTGCAAAGAGTTTTTCTATCTGCCGGCAGACTGCATCGAAGTCGTATTTACCCGCCACCGCAAAAATGGTCTGCGAAAGATTGAAATTGCTCTTTACAATCCGCCTTGTGCCCTCGTCCGTCAAGGCCTCCAGCTGGGCGATTTCCCCCGCGGTGCTGCGTCCCAGAGGAGGAGGATAAAAAAGCTCCCGCAGTTTGAGCATGACCTTGTGTCTCGGTTCATCGTCCAGCGCCCGCACGCCGTCGATTGCAAGTTGTCTTGCCAGCTCGAACTGGTCCGGCTCCAGTCTGGGCTTGAGTATGACGTCGGCATACAAATCCAGGGCCTGTGCTAAGTTGCTCGCCTCAAGGACCGCCCCAGCGGTTATATGGGAGCTGTTGGCCGAGCTTGCGCGATGCAGACCCAGCCCGTCAATCGCGTCATTAAGTTCCCTGTTGCTTTTATCGCCCGCGCCTCTGAAGACCCAGTCGGCGATGACGTTTGCCGCCCCGCAGCAGCCGTCCGGCAGCAAAGCCGCGCCTGCAGGCAGCATAAAGCCAAACGCCGCCGACTGCACGAATTCCATCGGCTCGCCGAGAAGAACCATCCCATTCTTTAAGATGTATTTATCGAGCTTTTCAGCCATCGTCAGTTCTTGTCCACACAAAACCAGGGTAAATCCTACCAATAAATCATACGGTTCTCAACTGTAAGCCGGCAGATTTGTAGCAGATATTTGCGATGAGCAATGGTCGAACAACGAGGTGCTCCCCGGTATCAGCGCTGTTTTTTGACGATAAAAGTATATGCGTTCTTATTATGGGTGTCACCGCAGCCAAACTTGGACTTCAAAAACGTATCAATGTGAATGACCTGCACTTTAGACGCATACCGCTTGAAGACCGCTTTTGTCTCTGGCATACTGAGTTTATTCCAGTGGTAGTCGCCGACGGGCTTGACGATGTGCTGCTTGCCGTCATACATGTTGAAGAAGCTGACACAAAGCCCTTGCCGCGCAACACGGCAGAGCTGGGCAGCCGCCGCCTCCATCGCCTCGATTGACAGGTGTTCAAACAAATCGCTCATAAAACAGTAATCGAAGGCATTGTCGGGCGCATCGATTTCGAGTACGTTGCCTGCCTTGAAGCGCACCTCCGGGAACATCTGCTTGGCGTTACGGATGTTCTTTTCACACAGGTCAAGCCCCGTGTAGTTGAGGAACCGGGCGATGCCAAAGGCATCGATGAACCGGTAATCGTTCGCAGAACCGCAGGCTGGTTCAAGCACCGAGATGCGCGGCGGCTGTTCATTAGTAAGCAGTTCGACCCAAATATTCCGGAACGTCACCAGAAGATAATCAGGGATTGTCGCATCGCTCATCTCGACCGTTGCCGCGCCAAGCAAATCGCAGATATAGTTTGGCAGCGCAAGGATGGCAAAGGTCTGCGACACATACCGTGGTATCTGCAGGCCCTCGGCTTTATTTCGCTTTGCGAGCAGGGCGTCCAGCACAGTATGCAACTGATATGCGTTGGTGGATTGCTTCAGCAGCTTGAGCACCCAGTTCACAACCAGAGCGAACCGCAATTCGTGCTCCATCAGGTCGGCAAATCGCTTGCCGAACAAGGCTCTGATAAGGAAATGCCTGCTCAAAATGCTCTGAACGTTGATGCGTGGGTCTTCCACGCCCTGAACTAAATAGTCGCGTAATGTCTTTCGGTCGTGCTTCATCCACGACTTGACCAGACCTTCTGTTTCCTGTTTGAAGCGTTCTTTCATTGCATTTTCAATATTATCATTTTTTACTTTGTTCCCATAGACCGATTCCGGTGTTATTTCATGATGTAAAAATATCGACGGGTTTGTCTATTCGTCCTGGTGTAATGCTGATAAAGCGTCTTATCCTCAACGAGACACACAATACTTGCGATGCGGCGAAGTGGCGACCTGGATATTAATGAATCCCCAATTCCTCTATCTGGTTCATCAGGCGAAGATAGATATTTATGGTCAGATAGCACAGCAGGATGGTTAGAACAATAACAGCAACTGTCGCCGCCAGCTTGGTAGCCAGTTTATATTGCGGATTAAGCCATACAAGCGGCAAAGCAAGCGGGCCTATGCACAGAATGGCAATTACGATAGAGGTTGTCGTAAAATACCACTTTGTTTTTGGCAGGATGGGTCTATCGATAAACTCGCCGCAAAAGCGGCACTTCACGGCCTCATCCTGAATTTCCTCGGCACAAAAAGGACATTTCTTCATAAACTACATCGTTGATTAGATTTATTTGTTACTGATAGTTTCTCGTAGCAGAAAAAGCTATGTTAATTACATTAAATTCAAAATCCAAATGACCGAAATCCAAAACAGTTTTTCAACAAAGATAACCGTTTCGTTTTGAAAATTCTGATTTTGAACATTCCGTATTGTTTCGAATTTCGGATTTCGTGCTTCGAATTTTGACAGAAACTGGGTCTTCGCTGTTAAACGGCACTATAACACCAGTTACGCCACCGCGGCGGTTTCCTCGTCATACTCGCTGAAGCGGACGCTTATCTTTTTACTGACCCCCTGCGTCTGCATCGTTATTCCAAGCAATACATCCGCAACGCTCATCGTTCGCTTGGAGTGGGTGATTACTATAAACTGCGAATCTCTCTGGAACTCCCGCAGCAGCATATCGAAACGCTCATTGTTGGCCTCATCCAGGGCCGCATCAACCTCATCAAGGAAGCAGAATGGTGACGGCTTTGCTTTGAAAACTGAAAACAGCAGTGCAAGAGCCGTCAGCGATTTTTCGCCGCCGCTGAGCAGCGATATGCTCCTTGTCTCCTTGCCCGGCGGTTTGGCTATGACTTCTATCCCTGCTTCGAGGATGTCTTCTGCATCCTCAAGCACTATGTCGGCCTTGCCGCCGCCGAACAGCTTGCGGAAAATCTCCTGGAAATGGATTCGTATCTGCTCGAAAGTTTCTCTGAATTTGTCCCTGCTTTGTCTGTTAAGCCGGTTAATCAACTGCTGGAGCTGCGCCCTGCTCGTATTTAAGTCCTCGACCTGCCCGCTTAAAAAGTCATGACGCTGCTCAAGATTTTTCTGCTCATCTATTGCGTCCAGATTTACGTTGCCGAGTCTCTCAATCTTGCCTCGCAGTTCAATTATCTCTTCCCTGATTTTGTCCCAGTTGACATCCTGGGCCTTGTAATCCTTGTATGCCTCGGCCAAATCTATCTGCAATTCTTCCCTCACCCTGTCGGTCAGGTCCTGCTGCTTCACCTCCAGCTGGCCCAGCTCTATCTTAAGCTGGCCGATTTGCTGCTCGAACTGACCTGCCTCGGCGCGTTTGAGTCTGACAAGCTGCTCCGCCTGTTTCTGTTCCTCGATGCTTCTTTCTATTTCCCTGCGCAGCAGGTGACAATCCTGCTGATTTCTTTCTTTCCCGACAAACAATTCCGAGACAATCGCCTCGCAGCCGAGAATGTCCCTCTGTGCCTCGGCCAATTGCCTGCCGCAATTTTGTATTTCCGCCTCTGCCGTCTCGGCGGCAAGCTGGTTTTCCTGTATCTGGTTCTGCAGGCTGCCGATTATCTGCTTCAGGGCCTTGCTTTGTTCGCTGATTTGGCCCAAAGCCACCTTCAAATCGGTAAGTCTGTTCGTCAGCGCCTGCTGCTGCTCTCTTTGCTGAACGCTCTTTGCCTCAAGTTCTCGTATGCGGGTGGTGCGCTCGTTATTTACCGCCTCCAATTCCTCCAGCTTCTGTTTGGAGTCGTATTCTTTCTGCACCGACAGCGATATCTGCTCTTCCAGCGAGTCCATCTCGGTGGTGATTAAAGGCTCTTCTCCCCGCAGCCGCTTTATACTTTGTTCTATCACGGTGAGCTTCGAGCTTACCTGCATTTTCTCCGTATTGGCCTCATAGACGGCCGTCCTCAGGTCCTTGCACAGCTTGGTCAGATGGGCCTCCGCCTGGCTGTTTTTCTCAATCTGTCCTTCGAGGGCTTCAATTTCAGCCGTGATGTTGGCAATGGTGTCCTGCAGTTGGCGCAGTCGGCTCTTTCGCGAAATCAGCCCCGTTGCCCTGCCTAAAGGTCCGAGCTTTATCAGGCCGTCGCCGCTTAAGAGCTCGCCGTTCAGGGTGACAAAACTGTATCCGCATCCTAACTGCCCGGCGAGCGCAACTGCCGCGTCAAACGAGTCAACAAGCACGGTTTTGCCCAGCAGCTTCCAGACAAGCGGTGCGTATTTGCCCTGATACGTTACGAACTCGGCGAGTCTGCCCTTTACGTGAGGGACCTCCGACAGGTCCGCGTTGTCCGCGAATGGCTCTGTTTTGTCGAGGCACAGGAAATTGACCCTGCCTTCGAGCTTGTCAATTATTTCCATATTTGACAGCAGCCCCTGTGCGCTGGTAACCACCAGGTCGTCTGTCTGGCCCTCAAGGGCGGCCTCAACGGCGTTCGCATATTCAAGGTCGGCGGCAACAATGTCTGCCAGCGTCCCTTCAATACAATCTAACCTGATGTTGCCGACCGAGCGATTTTGCAAAATGCTTTTAACACCGGCCTTAAGCCCTTCCAGCCGCTCTTCCATCTCCGCCAGTATCGTCAGTTCGCCGCTGAGGGCGCTTCGTGCCTCTTTGCTGTTGGCCAGCCGTTTGTTGTCCGCTGCAATAAGCGAGCCGGTCTCTTCAGATTCCTGACGTTTGGACTCCAGATTCTGCTGCAATTCAGCCAACACTTTCTCAATATCATCCAGCCGGGTCTTATGCTGCGCCTTTTCGGTCAGCAGCGTCTCAAGTTCGGCCTTGGCGGTCTCCGCGCGGCCGGCCAGACGGTCCTTTTGGGTCGATAGATTATTGCGATAAACCGAAATGCTCTGGATTTCGTTATGGAGCTGGGCCGTTCTTCTGACTATGTCGATAATCCCGGATTTCTCGTCCTCCAGCTCCGTCTCGAGCGAAATGCACTGTTTATCTATTTCCTGGATGGTCTTCTGGACTTCCTCAACGGAAGCGGTCTTCTCCTCCAGCATCTTTTCGCAGTTCGCCAGCTCGCCTTCGTATTGCGCCAGGTTCGCCGCAAAGAGGCCTTTTTGTTCCTGGAGTTTTTCACTTCTTTGGCGGGCCGATTCCTTCCTTTGCTGCAGCTCCGAAATTCTCGCTCTCAAAAATTCGATTCGCTGAAGCTGCTGTTCAATCTTGCTCTCAACGGAAACAAGCGCATTATTTGTGAGGTTCAGCTTATGTTCGCTTTCTATTATCTGCTCGCCCAGTTGGCTCATCAAAGTCTCACCCCTGGCGACCTCCGCCGCCAGTTGCTCGAACTGCTGCTGTGCCTGGCTGAGTGCGGATTGTTTCTCAGTCTTATGAGTATAGTTTTTTGCATACTCAACCAGCGAGTAATTGACCTGGAGTTGTTTGAGTTTCTGCGTGTACTCGAGATAGCTCCTTGCCTTGCCCGCCTGGAGTTTCACGCTCCGCAGGCTCTTGGCGACTTCGCCCAGGATGTCCGCAAGCCGCAGCAGATTCTGCTCCGTCTGTTCCAGCCGGCGAAGCGCCTCTTTTTTGTGGGCCTTGTACTTGCTTATGCCCGCGGCTTCTTCAAAGATAATCCTTCTATCTAATTTCGATGCGCTCACTAACAGCTCAATCTGCCCCTGTTCGAGAATTGAGTATGCCCTCGTGCCGATGCCGGTGTCCATAAACAGCTCGCGGATGTCCTTCAGCCGGCAGACCTTGCTGTTTATCCGATATTCGCTCTCCCCGCTTTTGAATATCTTTCGCGATATCCGAATTTCGTCGGTCTCAATCGGCAGTTGTCGCGTCCCTGTGCCGTTGTTGTTGGATAGAAACAGACTCACCTCCGCCGCACCCAGCGGCTTTCTGCTGCCGCTCCCGCTGAATATCACGTCGGCCATCTGGTCGCTTCGAAGGCTCTTGACGCTCTGTTCGCCGAGGACCCACTTGACCGCATCGACTATGTTGCTTTTACCGCAGCCGTTAGGCCCCACAATAGCGGTCACGGACGAATCGAAAACAAATTCCGTCTTGTCAGCGAAGCTTTTGAATCCATCAAGGACAATCTTGTTAAGTCTCATATTTTTGCTTTTCTTTCAGTAGTTATTAACAAATGCTGCGCAATTGACACAAGCCCGTCATTAGCCGACGGCTATATTGTTATCGGCCGGGACTCTGTCATTTCTTGATAGTTGTGCTGACTTTCGGTAGCGGTCCTGCCAGAAATTGTGCCTTTACGGCGCCCTTGTCGCACATCTGCTTCAGAAGGACTGTCATTTCGCTGTATGAGACGCCCAAACCGCGGCGGGACTCCTCACTTTTTTTGGTGGGCTCCTCGCAGAGTGTTCGGATAATATCGCCAAGGTCAAAAGAGCTTTTCATTTGACCTATTATGCTTGCATGTTTAGGGTGTTTACGCACCAAAGTAACATATTTTTGACCGGCTGACGCATTAATAATTATGCTGCCGTCACCTGACTGGATGAAAATATTGTCCCGGCAGCGAATCGGCGCACCGAATAACACAATCCTCGGCTGGCCGCTTCGAGAAACGAAAATGGCCTTATGCGGGGTCTGCGCAACCTGCTCCAGATAGAAACTGCGGCTGATAAACCGCTGGGTTATGGTGACATCATCCAATTTGCGCAGCTGTTCGTATGCGGCCAGACTTATATTGAACTGCTCATCACGCAACAGGTTACGGGCCACCACAGCCGCATCATTGCGGGTTGCCCCGGTGGTTATTGCTTCCAATGCCTCCAGCCGGTAGGCCGAAGTCTTGTCAAACGCTATATCTCTAAGAACGTCCAAACCGCTGTCGCTGCCCAGATTAAGCATACATCTGGCTGCCCGCAGCCGCACCTGCTGGTCGGATGAGTTGAGTAAAGTTCCGAGCTTGTCAAGACTGGCGGTCCCTATCGCCTCAAGGGCAATTTCGCTTGCGTCCTTGTCCTGCGAATTGGCAAGGTTCCGGACAAATGTATTTACCCTTTCCGCGGTAGTTTGCGGCGTATATGTCAGATATGTTGCCCTGAGTAACGAGATGAATTTCTCTTTTTGCTGCCTGTACTTGTTAGGTATTGCCACCTCAATGCGGCTGGGTGAGACCGCCCTGGCCGTCTCTTGCCCGAAAAGCTCGCTCAAGCGGTTGCGGATATCGCTGGCGTTCTTGTAGTCCGGCTCACGAAGGATCAGGCCTATGGTGAAGTCATTCAAGACCCTTCCCCCGGCCAGGATATATCCTCCCCTTTTATCCGCCGCGGGTGCGTCGATTTTATCTATAAATATCGGCCCTTCCACGTCGGCTATGACTTTTGTGCTTGGGCCTAAACCTGCTACCCTTAGCTCGGAGGTGTAGAGCCAGCCACCTTCAAGGGAAATCGTCCGCGTCCCCTCCAGGGCAGTCACTTTCACATCGAAAAACTGGTCTTTCAGCGGCATCGCAGGCATCACCCCCTCTAACCGCACCACCGCGGTATTGGGGCTTTCGATGAGCTTATCGACACTTATTTTCTGACCCTGCAGCTGCGTCGGGATATAGCGGCTCAGATAGGTCCGAATCTGCGGAGGGCACTCCGAAGAGCCTGTCCCATTAAGCCCGCCCACCAGACCATACCCCTCGACGCTCATAAACTGGAATGCTGCCACCTCCACCAGCGAACCTATCGTGGCGCCAAGCTCCGCCTGGGCTGCCGGCTTCTTTGTCTTTTGTCCGATACCCAGCCGGCCCTCGCACCCGCCCCAAAAACCGGTTAAAACTATCGCCGATATTATGCGGAATGTCTTTCGCTCGAAAATTCCCATAAGGCAAGGCTTCCTAAATAAGGACTGAATTTATGGCTATAAGCTGGCAAAATACTATACTGTCCAACGGTCTCCGTCAAGCCCAATTTCGCCTGGCGGGCTAAACGCTCTACGCTATCCCCTCCCATCGAATCAGTGTAGGGTGTGCTCCGCACACCAACTCTCTCTATTGCAAATCAAAGCTTATAGTCTGACGGTTTCATTCCCTTTTTGTGTCCGCCGGTACCAATCGAATTGGGATTATATTCACCAACAATCTCAACCTTGCTCTTGGCCGGTATTTTATCCTCCATCCCCATCGCCCAGTAGCAGGCATTCACCAGAAGCCGGCGAAATCCTTCATTCTTAAAGTCACCTCCGTGTCCCATAGTAGTGGTGAATACGCGGGCGGTTTTCCCTTTCTCGCCTGTATAACTTTTAGTCCAGGCCGCAGGCACCGGTCTCTTATCGGGATTAGGTTTGTCTTCGGGGTTCATACCTGAAAGTACCTGCCCCATAATTATCGGCTTGCTGTCGCCGCTTAACGTCGTGATACCATAGACATCTGATGGCCCCCAGATATCTTCAACGCCTTTGACTATGGGATGGTTCTCCATTCCTTTTGCGATAAGTCCGCGTGTGCTTTCTTTTTGATGAATCCCATAATGACTAATCCAGGTCTCGCCAAAAACCTGCCGTCCATATCCGCCTTCGAAATCTTTATCCTGCCAGCTATATTTGACGTAGGGACTGTTTTTGTTTTTCTTATAAAAGAACGAATGCGTTGACGTTCTCAACCCGATGATGGGTCTGCCTGAATTAGTGTAATCGATAATATATTTCATCTGTTCATCAGGTAATTCGCGAAAACGCAAAAATATGACCACCAGGTCCGCCGTTTCAATCGCCTCCAGGCCCGGAATATTGTCAACTGTCTCCGGGTCAACCTCACCGCTCTCTTTATTGACGGCAAAAAGCGCCGTGCACTTAAAACCATGATGCACGGCTAAAATCTTCGCCATCATAGGCATTGACTCTTCCGAACGGTATTCCTCATCGCCGCTGACAAAAACGATGTGCTTTCCTTTGCCTGGGTCCTGTCCGCCCTCAAAAACCAGCGGCTCCGCTGCCGCCTCTGCACACATCAAACAGACAAGCTGCACTAACGCCGGCACCCACGATTTAGCTGTATTTTTCACCCAGTTCATGTCCATCCCCTTTCACTTTAATCAGGTAATCGTTACGTTATGAGCGAACATATATAATCTGAGTGTACTGCTCCCCGTTAAGCAAGCAAAAAGTTAGGGAATTTTTGCCCAATGTTTAGCCCCGGCACCTGCCTGCCCCTGTGCGTTGTTGGCTCGTCAAAACAGTACCGCTTATCATACCCGCTTGTCCACGCCCTTCCCTTAAACCCGCTCTTTTGTAGTGCAGCACGTCCTGCGTTCTTGTAATAACTCACTAATACGCTTATGGGTACACCAACATACTCCGCGACTATATGCACATGATTCGAATATACTGCTATTGCGAGTATCTTTTGCTTAAACCTTTTCGCCGCTTCTATAATCGCCTCTCTCACAATATTCTTCTCGTTGTGACCCAACCGCACCGGCTCACCCTCTAACTTCTTCTCGCAATCTTTTTTAATTGCGACATTCTCTCCGCGAACCTCACCATCCTTGACGAATCCCTTCTTCCCGCCTTGTAACCACGTTCCGTATGTCGTCCACGTAATCATATACCCAATTGTCCTTGCCATACACGGATTTTAACCCCAAACCGCTGGCCTTGCCAGCGGCGTATTTAGCCCCGGCCTCCGGCCGGGGGCGCCCTTATACAGTCAAGAAACGCGATTTGCATTTAGATGCGTTTGCCCTGTGAATCCCACGCGATTACCCGTTTCTTACCTCCCCGACAAGCTGGGATCGGCCAATCTCCGTGGAAAAGCAACCGTACATCGCAGAAATTGACGCGAAATGCGACTTTTTGGCTTAGAAGGAACAGATTGAACGGCCGTTCACCTTTTGTCGCTAAATTCCGAACCTTGCGACGATGTCCGAGACCCATCGTAACAAACCGCGTTTTCGTGCAGAAAAAGCTGATTTGACTGCTCTTTTCCAAAACGGGTAATCGCGTGTGAAAACGCGCTTGCGAAGAGCGGGACCATGGCTATAATGGGGAGTAATGGAGTTTTAACAACACTCGTGCCGGGAGCAAATAGTAACTCCTGGAAAAAAACTTAGTATTTGAAGTAGGAACCAATCAGTAGGAGAAGAACCAATATGAGCGAAATTACTAAAAAAACTACATCGCGTCGCGAGTTTTTGAAAAACACAGGCCGGATAGCCGCGACTTCGGCTCTGGCGGCGGCGGTCGTTCCGCACATCTACGCGGCGGAGAACAATACCATCAAGGTAGCATTGGTTGGCTGCGGTGGCCGTGGCGGTGGCGCAGCATCTAATGCTCTGTCCGTCCAGAACGGTCCTATCAAGCTCGTCGCCATGGCCGATGTCTTCGAGGGTCGTCTTACCGGCAGCTACAATGCTTTGAAGGAGTCGCACTCTAAACAGGTGGATGTGCCAGAGGATCGCAAGTTCGTCGGCTTTGATGCTTACAAAAAGGCGATGGATTGTCTTGATGCCGGTGATGTGGTGATTCTTGCGACGCCTCCGGCGTTCCGCTGGGTGCATTTCACTTATGCCATCAAGAAGGGCCTCAACGTCTTCATGGAGAAACCGGTCACCGTGGACGGTCCGACCAGTCGGCGGATGCTCAAGCTCGCCGAAGAGGCAACGGCGAAGAACCTGAAAGTAGGAGTGGGATTGATGTCCCGTCACAGCCGGGCGCTTCAGGAACTGTACAAACGCATCCAGGACGGCGAAATCGGCGACCTCATTCTGTTGCGCGGCTATCGGATGCATGGACCAATCGGGTTCTTCTCCTCCCTGCCCAAGCCACCCGGTATCAGCGAACTGCTTTACCAGGTGCAGCGTTTCCACAGCTTCATCTGGGCCAGCGGCGGGTGCTTCAGCGACTTCTATATCCACCACATCGACGAGCTCTGCTGGATGAAGAACGCCTGGCCGGTCAAGGCCCAGGCCCTGGGCGGTCGCCATTATCGGCAGAGTCCCGAAGGCATCACTTACGTGGACCAGAATTTCGATACGTATTCAGTGGAATACACGTTCGCCGACGGCAGCAAGTTCATTATGGATGGACGCTGCATCATGGGCTGCAACGACATTTACTCGAGCTACGCGCAGGGCAGCAAAGGCATGGCGATCGTCTCAAAGAGCGGTGACTGTGGGATGCCCTCCAGCACTTACAAGGGCCAGAATACGACGCGCTCAAACTTGCTCTGGGAATCCAAAGTCAACCCGGGCGAGCAGGATCCATATCAAAACGAATGGAACGAGCTGATAGATGCCATACGCAACAACAAGCCCTATAACGAAACCGAGCGAGGCGTCAAGGCCAGTCTCGTAACGAGCCTGGGCCGAATGGCTGCGCACACCGGCCAGGAAATCACTTATGACGGAATTCTCAACTGCGACCACGAGATGGCGCCCGACCTAGACAAGCTGACGATGGATTCTCCTGCGCCCCTGCAGGCCGGGTCCGATGGCAAGTATCCCGTTCCTCAGCCAGGCATTACTAAACAGCGGGAATACTGAGACTTCGTTGCGCGTTGCCGGGTTATCCAGGCGTCCAAGAGACGGACTCTGCGTTGCTGTGTAGCGCATGCGTTAGTTGAGACTGTATGCGCTCAGACAGAGCGCCGGTTCCACCCACGTTGAAGCGGTTGCGGCGCATCGGGGAATGGACGGGCAGTACCATGCGTTTCGGGAGGAGCTTATGCCGGCGGGACAGGTAAAAAGACAGCAGAAATGAAGACAATGAGCACCTTTACCACAGCCGGCTGGGATTTTGTTGAAATCTGGGGTATCGGAGAAAACCAGACATATCCATACCTGTGTAAAGAACCTGCAGGGGATTTAAATCACGACAAAAAAGTGAACTTTGTTGACCTTGCGATTTTTGCCTCGCACTGGCTGGAAGAGATGTAGAGGGTATCAGGGCATCAGGATATCAGGGGGCAGGTTATCAGGGTAGCAGGGAATCAGGGTAGCAGGGAATCAGGACATCAGGAGGCAGAGGACGGATGATGGACGAGGGACGAGCGACGAATTACTCCGCTGCCGTCATGCTTAGCAGGAGTGTTTCTGTGAAGTGTATATGAGGAATCTCGAATGAAGAACATAAGTCCATCTCGAATCAATCCTGGGGTATGTATTCTTCTTGCCTTGGCCGGCTTCGGTCTGTTCAATCCTGAGTCCACCCAAGCCACCGCCCTTGACGACTACATCGCCTCTCCCGATCCGGCCTACACCTACAGCTTCGTCCGCACCATTACCAGCAGCGACTACACCGCATACGTCCTTGACATGACAAGCCAAAGCTGGCGAAGCCCCGGCGAGGTGGACAGGACGTTGTGGAAGCACTGGCTCACAATCGTCGTCCCCAAGACAGTAAGCCATGATACCGCGCTGTTATACATCAGCGGCGGCAGCAACGGCGACTCTTCCCCTTTATCGGCCCCGAGCGAGGTCGTTTTCATCGCCACCAACACCCAGTCCGTCGCAGCGCAACTGCGGATGGTCCCGAATCAGCCGCTAACATTCCCAGACGGCGGCGGACCGCGTTATGAAGATGAAATCATCGCCTATACCTTCGATAAGTACCTGACCACCAAAGACCCAAATTGGCCCTTGCTATTGCCCATGGCCAAAAGCGCCGTCCGCGCAATGGACACCATTCAAGATTACCTCGCCAAGCCGAGAGCGGGCAACATCAAAATCAATCACTTCGCCGTCACCGGCGCCTCCAAGCGCGGCTGGACAACATGGCTGACCGCTGCCGTCGATAAACGCGTCACCACCATCATGCCCATGGTCATCGACGTACTCAATATCGACGACCAGATGACTCACCATTTCGCCGCCTACGGCTACTACTCCGATGCCATTCACGACTACGTTGACCTGGATGTCATCCGCCGAATATACTCGCCGCAAGGCCAGGTCCTACTCCAGATAGTGGACCCATATAAATATCGCGACCGCTACCTGCTCCCCAAGTACCTGCTCAATTCCACCGGCGACCAGTTTTTCCTCCCCGACTCAGCTCAATTCTACTTCGACGACTTGCCCGCCGACAAATATCTCCGCTACATCCCCAACACCGATCACGGCCTCTCCGGCAGCTACCCGTACAGCCACGACGCTCTCGAATCCCTGACCCTGTTTTACTACTCCGTCTTGAACAGTCTCGCCCGCCCGCAATTCACCTGGACCGTCCCTGCTGAGAATCGCATCGAAGTCCAAACGACCACTACCCCCAAAGAAGTCCGCCTATGGCAGGCCACTAATCCGACCGCTCGCAATTTTCGCCTCGATGTCATCGGTTCCGCCTGGAAGGTCTCGCTGCTTCCGGACCAGGGCGGCGGCACGTATATCGCTGAGGTCTCCGACCCACCGCAAGGCTGGCGGGCATTCTTCGTAGAGCTAATCTTCGACAATGAAACCGACGTGGACTACAAATTCACCACCGAGGTCCGGGTCACTCCCGACTATCTTCCCTTCGCCTGCGACCCGATTGACTTATCGTTTTTTGTTGAGCGATGGCTTGCCACCTGTGATAAAAACAATAACTTTTGCAACTGCACCGATATGAATTACGATGAGTTAGTAAATTTCTTCGATTTTGCGATTTTTGCCTCGCACTGGCTGGAAGAGATGTAGAGGGTATCAGGGCATCAGGATATCAGGGGGCAGGTTATCAGGATAGCAGGGAATCAGGCGACTCCGCAAGAGGACGGCGGATTTCGGCTCCGCCTCAAGATTCACGAGTCACGGTGCGAGCGTTCGGCCTTAGTGGCTTTTTTGAGGGTGCGTTTTTCTTTCATTGTCAAGCTGTGCAGGCCGGAGTCGTGCACCTTCTGGAGGATGCGGTCAAGCTCCGAGCGGAGCTCGTCGAGAGCAGCCATTCTGCGGTGCCAGAGGAAGGTCTGGATTTTCAGTTTGGTTTTCGCCCGCCAGGTGTTAGAGAAGACATACAAGGCCCCTGCGGCCATACCTGCGAGGTGTGCTGCATCGCCGCCGGCATTTGCCGTCCTCGTTATTACGGCGAGAAGGTAAATGGCCGTGAAGGCGACTGCGGCCACCCTTATCGGGACGGGAAAGAGAAAGATAAAGACGACAAAATGCGGAAAAAGAATGGCACAGGCGGAGAGCATACCTAGTATTGCGCCGGAGGCCCCTACCATAGGCATTGCGGGCAGGAAGCCGACTGCGACAAGCAGCAGGTAAAATAGCGCGCCAGCGACGCCGCAGCCGAGATAGAATATCAGGAACCTTTTGCCGGACCAGTAGCGTTCGAGGGTGGGACCTAAGAAGAATAAGCCGAGCATATTAAAAAAGATATGCCAGATTTGAAAACGGTCGTGGAGGAACTGGAAGGTTATCAGCCGCCAGAGCTGCAGCGTGCTGGACAGAGAAGCGGGGTCGAGGCGGAACCAGCGATCGATGAAATCGCCAAGAGGCCTGATAGTTGCGGTGGCGAGGAATACCGTTACGTTGATAATCAGCAGCCACTTGACGACGGGCGTAAGCTGGGGCAGGGTGAACCGAAATTGGGGGGTGTAGCGGTACTGGGACTGGAAGTTTTCCTGCGTATAATCTCTATCGTAAACGCCCATTATGTTTCTCAAAATTCGAAGCACAAAATCAGAAATACGGCATTGGTAACTCATTTTTAATGAGCAATGCGGTAATAAATACTATCGTCAATTCGAGTAATATGTTCAATGGAAAAAGACATAGAAAACTGCGGAAAGGGCCCGAAGATTAACTTTTCCTGTTAGTTAGTGAAATTTTGTCAGGCCTCATTTTATGGAATACGACCATTAAGATTATCCCAAAGGCAAACATAGGGATGGCGATG